>Ga0265797_10003593_pt1 | contig 24666 bp, 23 predicted proteins | sample P2T30metagenome_FD_192433 | JGI IMG/M metagenome (GOLD analysis project Ga0265797, IMG submission 192433) | Plant litter microbial communities from East Loma Ridge, Irvine, California - P2 T30 | ecosystem: Environmental > Terrestrial > Plant litter > Unclassified | place: USA: California... | reverse complement strand
GAACAGGCCCTGAATCATGGATTCAGGGCCTTTTTAATGCCCGGCTATTGGTAAAGCAGGCGTTCGGCAAGCTCGTCTGCAACCCGCGCCGGGGAGCGTTTTTCAGCTTGGGCATGGGCGTAGATTTCGGTCAGGCGTCTGGCGATGTTGGACAGGTGCGCGGTGATGCTCGGCAGCTCGGCGCCGCTGTGTTTGAGCGCGACGTAGATCAGCCCGCCGGAGTTGATCACGTAGTCCGGGGCGTAGAGGATGCCGCGCCCTTCCAGTTGGTCGGCCACTTGCAGGTTGGTCAGTTGTGCGCTGGCGGAGCCGGCCACGGCGGCGCAGCGCAGTTGGCCGACGCTCTGGCGGTTGAACACCGCCCCGACGCCGCAGGGCGCGAGGATATCGCACGGGGTGCTGAGTAAGGCGTCGTTGGCGATGGGGTGGGCGCCCAACTGTTCCATGGCCAGCTGCACCTTGCCGTGGTCGATGTCGCTGACCAGCAGTTCGGCGCCCGCCGCATGCAGCTGTTCGGCCAGGGCGTAGCCGACGTTGCCCAGGCCCTGCACCGCCACGCGCAGGCCTTCAAGGTTGTCGCTGCCCAGGCGGGCCATGGCGGTGGCGCGGATACCGGTGAACACGCCCATGGCCGCATGGGGCGCGGGGTCGCCGGCGGCCGTGGTGCTGGTGACGAAGCGGGTGTGCTGGGCGATGCAGTCCATGTCGGCGACCGAGGTGCCGCTGTCGATGGCGGTGATGTAGCGCCCGCCCAGTTGTTCCACACAGCGACCGAAGGCTTCAAACAAACCGGCGCGGCTCTCTACATGGGCCGGGCGCAAGATCACCGCCGTCCCGCCTCCCACCGGCAAGCCCGCCAGGGCGGCCTTGTAGCTCATACCTTGAGCCAGGCGCGCGGCGTCCGCCACGGCACTCTCATCGTCGGGGTAGGCAAGGTAGCGGCAGCCGCCCAAGGCTGGGCCCTGGCGGCTGCTATGAATGGCGATAATCGCCTTCAGCCCGCTCACCGGGTCGACGCTCAGGTGCAGCGATTCAAGGCGGGTGCTGTGCATGAGCGCAAACATCAAGAGCTCCCGAATCACTTCTGGTAGTGGCCCAAGTATAGGCTCACGGCAGCAGACTGCTGGATTGCACTGGAATAAGCACCGCTATTTAAGCGGGGGCTGCGGCATAAGAGCGTGGGATATTTACTCAAGGTGCTGGACGAAAATTCGCAGCAAGGCTAAAACGAGGCATCCGCCGGAGAACGCAATGAAGCCCCGCCAAGCCTTTTTCGCCTGCCTGGACCGCTCGCCCCCAGCGCTGTTTGAAGCCGCGCTCTGGATTGCGGCCGAGCATGACGCCGCCGTGCAGCCACCGCTGATCCTGCAGGCGTTCGGCGCGCTGCAACAACAGGTCAGCCTGGGCATGCCGCTGCTGCCGGCCGATGAATTGGGCCAGCCGCTGCTGCGATGCATGAACGACCTGGGGTTTGCCCAGGATGACTTCACCCCGCTACGCCCCGCCGCCGCATTGCTGGACAAGGTGTTGCAACGTAAACGCGGGCAACCCCTGGCCATGGGCCTGATCGCGCTGGAGCTGGCGCGGCGCCTGGAAATCCCCATGGTCGGCGTGAATTTCCCTGGCCACTTCCTGTTGCGCGTGCCGGGTGCCGATCACCTGCTGGACCCGTGCGGCGGTCGGCGCCTGTACCCCAACGACTGTCGCGAGCTGCTGCACCGCCAGTACGGGGCCAATCTCAAACTGCAGGCCGAGCACCTGCACAGCGCCGAGCCCCGCGCGATCCTGCAACGGCTGTCACGTAACCTGCGCCAGCTGTACCTCGCCAACGACGAACCGCTGGCCGCCCTGATAGATGCCGAGCGCGTGCTCGAACTGGGCAATGCCAGCGCCGCCGACTACCTGGCGCGGGCCAGCCTGTATCAACGCCTGGACTGCCCCAGCGCCGAGCGTTTCGACTTGGAACACGCATTGATGCTCAGCGAAGACCCGATCCAGCGCCTGCGCCTGACCGAGCGGCTGGGGCACCTGCCGCCTAATTCAGTGGTGCATTAGGGCGTCTTGAGAATGTCGCCCCGCACAGGCTCGACGGGCGCACTCGCGCCTGGCGAACGTACCTGGATAATCAACAGCGCCGCAATCACCGCCGGAATCGCACAGAAGAAGAAAATCTGCTGCACCGGAATGTGCATCGCCAGCAGCATGCTGCCCAGCAACGGCCCCAGAATCGAACCAAATCGTCCAACCCCCAATGCCCAGCCCGTACCGGTGGCGCGCACGTGTGCCGGGTAGAAATTACTGGTGAACGCATTGAGGGTCAGTTGCCCACCGATGATGCAGAACCCCGCGGCGAACACGCAGGCCACCAGATAACGCGGATTGTCGTGATTCAGGCCCAGCAGCACCGTGCACACCGCCGCGGCAGCCAGCACGGCGGATAAGAGGCGCACTTTGCTTTTGAGCCGGTCGGCGAACCAGGCCATCGCGATGGCGCCCAACGTGCCGGCGAACAGGAACATCGAGGTCACCAGGTTGGCCTCGTTCAGCGCCAGCCCGCTTTCGAGCAACAGCGACGGTAGCCAACTGATCATGAAGTACAGCAGGATCAGGCTGACAAAAAACGTCGCCCAGATCAGCACCGTCGGGCGGGCATAGCCATGACGGAACAGCTCCACCACCGTCAGTCGGCTGCCCTGCTCCTGGCGATTTTGCGCCTCGCTCGCCAGGGGCGCCCGCCAATCGGGCAACATGCGCGCCGTGACCTTGTGCAACCGCGCATAGGGCGGTGCATCGCGCAGCAAGCGAGGCAGGGATTCCGGCAACAGCCACAAAAGGAAAGGAAACAACAGCAGCGGCGTTACACCGCCCGCGAGGAACACCGCCTGCCAGCCAAAACCATCAATAAACCCCGCCGCCACAAACCCGCCGGCCGCCCCGCCGAACGAGAAGCCACACGCGGCCAGGGTCACCATCAAGGTGCGCAGGCGCGGTGGTGAATATTCCGACATCAGCGCCATGGCGCTGGGCATCGCGCCGCCCATGCCGATGCCGCAGATAAAGCGTGCGGCCATCAGCGTCGTCAGGGAGTTGGCGAACACCATCAACACCGTGAGGCTGGCGTAGATCAGCACACAGCCCAGCAGGATGCGGCGCACGCCGAACCGGTCCGCCAGCGGCGTCACCAGCAGCGAGCCGAAGGTCAGGCCGAGCAGGTTGGCACTGAACACCGGGCCGAACGCGGCTTTTTCCAGGCCCCAGTCCTTGGCCAGCGCCGGCACCACATAGCCCAGCACCTGGGCGTCGTAGCCATCGGTCACCAGCAGCAAGGCCAGCAGCAGGAGGATCAACCACTGATAGCGCGACACCGGACGGGCGTCGAGTGCCGCGCGAAAGCTGGCAATCTGGTTGTGCATCGCAAGGTACCTTTAATTATTTTTATTGGTTTTATTGGCCGAGGCTGATCAAACATGTGGGAGGGGGCTTGCCCCCGATTGCTGTGTGTCAGCAACAAATAGGTCACCTGACCCACTGCTATCGGGGGCAAGCCCCCTCCCACATTGGCCTGAGTGTGTCAGGGGGTATCGGGTTGATTGGCAGGGTGCGCCTGTAGGAACGCCGGATGCTGCGCTGCCAACGCCGCGACCCTGCCAATACGCGGATAAGGCGCCAACGACACCTTGAAACGCTCCGCCGCATACAACTGCGGAATCAGAAACGCGTCGGCCAGCCCCGGCTTTTCGCCAAAGCAATACCCTTGATCGCCGATCAACTGCTCCACCGCGCCAAGGCCCTGGCTGATCCAGTGCCCGATCCACTCCAGCAATTGCTCCTCGTTGTGCCCCCACTGGCGTAGCAGGTTCTGGGTGCTGGAGTTGTGCAACGGGTGAATGTCGCAGGCAATGATCGACGCCACGGCGCGCTCGTGGGCTCGGGCGGCAAGGTCCGTGGAAAGCAGCGGTACCTGTGGGTAACGTTCGTCCAGGTATTCGATGATCGGCAATGACTGGATCAACAGCTCGCCGTCATCGATGCGCAAGGCCGGCACGCGCCCTTGCGGGTTGATCGCCAGGTACTCGGGCTGGCGATTGGCGCCACCCGCCGGCACCAGCAGATTGACCGGCACCGCCGTGAAATTCAGGCCCTTGAGCGCCAAGGCGATCCGTACCCGGTACGACGCAGTGGAACGGTAGTAAGTATAGAGTTCCATCACCCTGCCCTCTCAGCGTGCAGCGACTACGGTGCCGCGGCATTCACCGAAGCCGATGGAGGCAAAGCCTTCGCGGTTGCAACGCGCGCGCAGGATGATTTCGTCACCGTCTTCAAGGAACTTGCGCACCTCGCCGGACGCCAGCTCAATCGGCTTTTTACCGCCTTCGGTGATTTCCAGCAGGCTGCCGAACTGTCCCGGCTGCGGCCCCGACAGCGTGCCCGAACCAAACAGATCGCCAGGCTGCAGCTGGCAACCGTTGACGCTGTGGTGCGCAACCATTTGCGCCACGGTCCAGTACATATGCTCGGTGTTGCTCAAGGTCAGGCGATGGGCCGGCAGGTTCTGTTCACGCATCGCGGCGGTGGTCAGCAGCACTTCCAGTTCGATATCGAAGGCGCCCGCCTTCTGATCGCGAGGGTCCAGCAGGTACGGCAACGGTTGCGGATCACCTTCGGGCCGCGCCGGTTGCGCCTTGCGGAACGGTTCCAGCGCTTCGGCCGTCACCACCCAGGGCGAGATGCTGGTGATGAAGCTCTTGGACAGGAACGGCCCCAGCGGCTGGTATTCCCAGGCCTGGATATCGCGGGCCGACCAGTCGTTGAGCAAACAGAAACCGGCGATGTGCTCGGCCGCGTCGCTGATGGCAATCGCGTCGCCCATGGCATTGCCCTGGCCGATCCAGATGCCCAGTTCCAGTTCATAGTCCAGGCGGGCGCAGGGGCCGAAGGTCGGCTCGGTCTGGCCGGCGGGCAAGGTCTGCCCTTTGGGGCGACGCACCTCGGTGCCTGATGGGCGGATGGTCGAGGCGCGGCCGTGATAACCAATCGGCACGTACTTGTAGTTGGGCAACAGCGGGTTGTCGGGGCGGAACAATTTGCCGACGTTCTGTGCGTGTTCGATGCCGACATAGAAGTCGGTGTAATCGTTGATCTTGGCGGGCAGGCGCATCTGGCAATCAGCGGCACGGTGCAGCACTTGCGCCTCGCGTGTCTTGAGCTTGCTGCCTTCGGCAAGCAGTTCCAGCAGGCGCTCGCGCAAGGCCACGCGGGGGCCACGGCCGAGTTCGAAAAATGCGTTCAGCTGGCCGCCGGCAGTTGCCTCAACGGCACGCCGGGCTTCACCGTCAAATTCATCCAGCGCGGCGTGCAGGTCGAAGATCGCGTCGCCAATCGCCACGCCACTGCGCGGCGCCGAGCCGTTGATGCTGAACACCCCCAGCGGCAGGTTCTGCAGCGGGAAATCCGCGTGACCGTTGGCGGAGGCTACCCAGCTGCGGGCGTGTGTGGGTTGAGTCATGGGTTATCTCCGATTCGGGTTGAAGGTGGCGGGCAGTGAAGCCCAGCACGCGTCATAAGCGGGTTGCAGTTGCGGACATTCCAGGGCGAACTGGGTGGGGCGCAGCACCTGGCTGGTTTCGAACATGAACGCCATGGTGTTATCGATCTTGTGCGGCGCAAGCTCTGCGTTGATCGCCTTGGTACAGGTCTCGCCGTCGGGCCCGTGGGCGCTCATGCAGCTGTGCAGCGACGCGCCGCCGGGCACGAAGCCCTCGGCCTTGGCGTCGTAGGCGCCCTGGATCAGGCCCATGTATTCGTTCATCAGGTTGCGGTGGAACCATGGCGGCCGGAAGGTGTTCTCGGCCACCATCCAGCGTGGCGGGAATATCACGAAGTCGAGGTTGGCCAGGCCATGCACGCTGGTAGGCGAGGTCAATACGGTGAAGATCGACGGGTCCGGGTGATCGAAACTCACCGTGCCGATGGTGTTGAAGCGGCGCAGGTCGTATTTGTACGGCACGTTGTTGCCGTGCCAGGCGACCACGTTGAGCGGCGAATGGTCGAGCTCGCAAGCCCATAGCTCGCCGAGGAATTTCTGCACCAGCGTGGTCGGTTGCTTGAGGTCTTCGTAGTGGGCGACCGGGCTGAGGAAGTCGCGCGGGTTGGCCAGGCCGTTGCTGCCGATGGGGCCTAGGTCCGGCAGGCGCAGCGGCGCGCCGTGGTTCTCGGCGACATAACCGCGCGCCTGAGCATCGAGCAGTTCGACGCGGAACTTGAGCCCGCGTGGCAGCACGACGATTTCCAGCGGCGCGACCTCAAGCACGCCCAATTCCGTTGCAATGCGCAGGCGGCCCTGCTCGGGCACGATCAACAATTCGCCATCGGCGTTGAAGAACACCCGCTCCATCGAACGGTTGGCGCGGTAGTTGTAGATGCTGATACCGGAAGGGTTTTCCGCGCCTGAATTGGCCACCGTGCGTACCAGCCCGTCGATAAAGTCGGTGGGCTCGCTGGGCATGTCCAGCGGGTTCCAGCGCAGGCGATTGGGCGTCACGGCGCCCAGCGGCCCGCCTGCCAGTTGCCTCTGCAGTTTGATGAACGCCGGGTGATTGGCCGACGGCTGAATGCGGTACAGCCAGGTGCGCCGGGCTTCGCTGCGGGCCATGGTGAAGGCCGTGCCGGAGAACAGTTCGGTGTAGAGGCCGTAGGGCGCTCTTTGCGGGGAATTCTGGCCGACGGGCAACGCGCCAGGCAGGGCTTCGCTGGCGAATTCATTGCCAAAGCCCGATTGGTATTCGAGGTCCATGGATCATCCTCAGACGGAAGTTGTTTTTATCGTAATCCAGTTACGCATAACGTAATTTGATCACTATCGACCGTCAAGCTATAAAGACGCCCACTCATCTCTCGGATTCACGCTCCCCCATGGAAAAGCCCCGCGACACCGGCAAACAGAAAGTCCGTTCGGCCGAAGTAGGCACCGACATTCTCAAGGCCCTGGCAGAACTGTCGCCGGCCACGTCGCTGTCGCGCCTGGCCGAGCATGTGCAGATGCCGGCGAGCAAGGTCCACCGCTACTTGCAGGCCCTGATCGCGTCGGGATTTGCCGAACAGAACGCCGCCACCAACCATTACGGCTTGGGCCGCGAAGCCTTGCGTGTGGGCCTGGCCGCGCTGGGCAGCATGGATGTATTGAAAGTGGGCGCGATGCCCCTGGCGGAGCTGCGCGATGAACTGAATGAAACCTGCTTCCTGGCGGTATGGGGCAACCAGGGGGCGACCGTGGTGCAGATCGAACCGGCGGTTCGCGCCGTGACGGTGGTGACCCAGCTAGGCTCGGTGTTACCGCTGCTTAGCTCTTCCACTGGGCTGGTGTTCAGCGCCTACCTGCCCACGCGGGAAACCGTGGAACTGCGCGAGCGTGAGATTCAAGCGGGCCTGGCCCACAGCCTGGCGGATGACCAGGCCTACGCGGCTGCCTGCGAACAGATCCGCCACCGAGGCCTGCACTTTGTGCATGGCTTGCTGATGCCGGGGGTGGATGCGTTGTCGGCGCCGGTGTTCAACGCCATCGGGCACGTGGCGGCGGTGATGACCGTAGTCGGCCCCACCTCGTTGTTCCATGCCGATGAAGACGGCCCGGCGGCCCAGCGATTGCTGGCGGCGACCAAGGCCGTGAGTTGGCGCATGGGCTATCAGCCCTGAATCAGTCGTCCCAACGTGACAGGGCCACCGCCACCCGGTTCTCCAGGGCCTTGATCTGCGCGCCGGCGACCACGTAGTTGTTGGTCACCATGGAAAATGCCAACCGGCGCCCGTTCGCATCGGTGACATAACCGCTCAAGGACGACACGCCGCTCATCGAGCCGGTTTTGGCGTGCAGATTGTTTTGCGCCGGCGTGCCGCGCAGGCGATAACGCAAGCTGCCACCGCTCATGCGGTCGCTGTTGCCGGCAATCGGCAATGCGTTGTACCAAGCGTTGAACCACGGTTGCTTGCTCGCGGCGAGCAGCAGGTCGGTGAGGGTTAGCGTCGACACCAGGTTGCGGCGCGACAGGCCGGAACCGTCTACCTGGCTCAGCGTCGCCGCATCCAGGCCCTGACGCTTGAGGAACCCCGCCACCGCCACGGCACCCGCTGCTGCCGTGCCGCTATTGGCGGTCTGCCGACCCATGGCCTTTAGCAAGGCTTCGGACATGGTGTTGTTGGAAAGCTTGAGCAGCGGCGTGATCAATTCCTGCAAGGGCGCCGAACGGTGCTCGGCCAGCAGCGTCGCCGTGGCAGGGCTAGCCCCGCCCATCACGCGACGGCCCTGCACCCGGATGCCCTGCTGCGCCAGCGCCTGTTCAAACAGATTGGCCACCCATTGTGTCGGCTCCCACACGCTCACCAGTTGCTCGCTCTGCTTGCCCGGCGCAACAGCGCCACTGAGCTGCAGCAGGTTGGTGCCATGCCGGCGGTTGATCCCATAACTGTTGCCCGGCCCACTGACGGCATGATTACTCAATTGCAGGTAATCGCTGGGCGGGAACAGGTCGACGCTCACCGGCAACCCCGCCCGCACCGACGCCTTGGCGGTGACCAGCACGCTGCCTGCGTCAAAATCTGTATTGGGCGACACCGTCAGCGCGGAAATCTGCGCACCGTAGTAGGTGGTTTCATCGTCGTGGGACCAATCGACACCCAGGCGTTCGGCGTCGAACCAGGTGTCGTCGAACACCAGGTCGCCCTGCACCTGGCGCACGCCCTGGCTGGCCAATTGCGCGGCCAGCGCTTGATAGTTGGCGTACTGGATGGTCGGGTCGCCCAGGCCGCGCAGGTAGAGATTACCGGTCAGTCGATCACCCTGACGGATGCCGTCGCTCAACAGTTGCGTGGCGAAGCGGTATTGCGGGCCCAGCACATCCATGGCCGCCGCGGTGGTCAGCAGCTTGAGGTTGGAAGCCGGCACCAGGCGCGTGCCTGGGTTGTGCTGGTAGAGCGTGCTGCCGCTGCGGGCGTCGCGCACCATCAGCGAGACGCTGGCACCGTGCAGCGCAGGATCCGCCAGCACCTTGTCGAGCGTCGCAGGGGTAGAGGTGGGTGAAACACTGGCGCAGCCGCCCAGCAACAAACTCAAGCCGACCAGCAGGGCGCCGTTGTGTAACCATCTTCCAAAGTGCATCAGTAGCGTTTTCCGTAGGCATCGAATGCCGGCAACGCTAACAGCTCAGGTGCCAATGTGGGAGGGGGCAAGCCCTAATGCCAGTCAGTTAAGCGAACGAGGTTCACTGTAGGAGCGAGCTTGCTCGCGAAAAACGTCCAGGCAACGCGTTCATTCTGGATAACCACGGTGGCCTTGAGTTCTTCGCGAGCAAGCTCGCTCCTACAAAAAGCAAATCCGGTCAGAAGGTAAGGGTGCTGGACACCGACACTTGCCGCGCATCGCCGATGGACACGAACTGCGTGTTCACCGACGAGGTGTAGTAGGTACGGTCGAACAGGTTCTTCACGTTGAGCTGGAACTTGACCTTCTGCCCGTCGAGCCGGGTGTCATAGCTGGCGAACACATCGGCGACGGTGTAGCTGGGCAATTCGAAGCTGTTGGCCGCGTCCCCTGCCCGCTCGCCCACGTAACGCGCACCGGCACCGACGCGCAGTTGATCACCGCCCAGGAGGCTGCCGAAGTCATACACGGCCGACAACGAGGCGGTATTTTTCGCCACGTTCTGCAGGCGGTTGCCCTTGAGGGTCGGGTCTTCGGTGACCTCGGCATCGGTGTAGGCGTAACTGCCGATCAGGCTCCACTTGTCGCTCAGTTGGCCGCTGGCATCCAGCTCGAGGCCACGGGAACGAACCTTGCCCGCCACGCTGTAGACCGAGGTCAACCCATCGCCGACCTGCACCAGCACGTTGCGTTTATCGATGGTGAACAGCGCCGCGCTCGCGGTGATACGCCCCGGCAGGTCGAACTTGGTACCCAGCTCCCAGGCCTTGGATTCTTCCGGCTCGAGGCTGCCGTCGAGCACGGTTTTGTTGGCCAGCGGCGCGATGGTGGAGTTGGGTTTGAACGACTCGGTGTAGCTGCCGTAGAACGACAGCTCATCGGTGTAGCGATACACCAGCCCGGCACGGGGCACCCACTTCTGGCCGTTGCCATCGGTGTTGGCGGTGAACGGCACGCCCTTGCCGGCGTATTGGTCGTACATCTGGTAGCGCGCACCGCCCACCAGGATCCACTGGTCGTTCAGGTGGATGGCATCCTGGAAGAACAGCGAATCGCTGCGCAGCAGATCGGTCTGGTTGCTGTCCGGCGCACTGACCTTGGAGCCCGCCACTTCGTTGCCGTACACCGGATCGTTGTAGTTGAAGCTGCCGCGTGGCGCCTGGCGGATCAGGTCGGCGCGGTAGATCTTGCGGTATTCATCGTCCAGCCCGAACACCAGGTCGTGCTGCATGCCGGCAACGTCGACCTTGCCGTCAAGGCTGGCGGTGGCGAAGCGGTCGGTGGTCAGCGCGCCTTGGGTGCCGTCCATGCTGCGGGTCAGGGTGCCGTTGGTGTTGACCTTGACCACACGCACCTGGCTAGCGTCGTAGGTTTCACGGTTCCAGCTGTAGCCAAAGTGGGCTTTCCAGTCGTCGTTGAGGTCGTGATCGACCGTCAGGCGGTACAGGTCGGAGCGGCCTTCCATGTTGTTGAACGGCTCATCCAGGCGGCGGGTCGCGGGGATGTTCAGGGGGTGATTGGTTTTTGGGTCGATGGCTGTGCCACGGTCGAACGGCGACAGAAACTCGCGGTGTTCATAGGCAAACACCACTTGGGTCGCGTCGCCATACCAGCCCAGCGACGGCGCCACCAGGGTTTCGCGGTGGGTGCCGTAGTTGCGCCAATAGTCTTCGTCTTCGTGGTCGACGATCAGGCGATAGGCCAGGCCGCTGTCGCCTATCGGGCCGGTGGTATCGAGGTTGCCGCCACTGCCGTTCTTGCCGCTGCCGAACGTGGAGCCGCGCGCAGTCAGGGAAGTGGACTGCACCAACTCGGGCTTTTTGCTGACGATGTTGACCACGCCGCCCGGGTCCTGGATGCCGTACAGCAACGATGACGGGCCCTTGAGCACTTCCACGCGGTCGGCGGTGGCGTTCAACGCACGGCCCTGCACCACCGGCATGCCGTCCTTCATGATCGAGCCATTGCGGTTGTCGCCAAAGCCGCGCAGCATCACCGCGTCCTGGGTGCTGCCCAGGGTGTTGGACTGGGTGATGCCGCTGACATTGCCCAGCGCATCATCCAGGTTGCGCGGTTGTTGATCGCGCAAAACCTGGGCGGGCACCACGTTGACGGTTTGCGGGGTTTCCAGCAGCAAGCCGCGGGAGCGCATCACCGAGCTGGTCGGTGGCGGCTGATAGCTGGTGCTGTCCTGGCCAGGGCTGGCGGCGCTGATGGTGGTGGCACCGAGGTTGACCGCGCCATCGGCGGGCAGCGGTTCCAGCGCCAGGGTACGGGCGTCGATCTGGCGGAAGGTGAAGCCCGAATTGCCCAGCAGGCGTTGCAGCGCCTGGGTCGCGCTCATGTGCCCGTTGAGCGCCGGGGCGCTGAGGCCGTAGGGCGCTTCATCGGTGTAGATCACGCTGATCCCGGTGACCCGGCTGAAATCGCTCAGCGCCTGGGGCAATGGTTTGGCCGCCAGGGCAAAGTTGAACTGGGCGCTTTGCTGTTCCTGCGCCTGTGCCACGGCCAGGGGCAGCAACGCCAGCGCCGAGACTGAAAATACCGAGGCTCCCAGCCACTGTTTGACCCAACCGCCCGCCGTCGATTTCATGCTGTGAGCATCCGTGTAAAAACGCTGTTAATGCGAATTGATCGCAGTTTCAAGCACTACACGGATGGGCGAGCGGTTTACCTCACCGTTGTTTGCAACTTTTTTTGTTATTGCGCCTGGATGCGAAAACCCAACCGTGGGAAATGCACATGCACAGTGCCGGCGCGCTCGTCGGTGCGGCGCAGGATCAAGGCTTCGCGCCCGACAAACATCAGCTCTCCAGCCACCGGATCGACGCCGTAGTCGATCGCCGCAATCGTGACGTGCTGGCCGGCCTTGAAGCCATTCAGGTCCTCGAATACTTCATCCGGCAGCGCCGCTGGCGTGGCCTCGCGGGCGATCTGCAACGCCTGCTCCGCGCTCATCGGGCTGGCGGTGCCATGGCCAAAGCCCTGCACGCGCCCCAGCCACGCCAACACGGCCGGATAGGCATCCACCAACGGCGCGGTCACTGGTGTGGCCTTGAGAAACCACAGCGAGTGGGCCAGGGCAAAGTCGGCAATCGTCGGCTCGCCAAACAGAAAGTCCGCCGGTTCGCGCTGCAACTGTTGCTCCAAGCGCGCCATGATCGCCGGCCATTGCTGCTTGGCCAGTTCGGCCGGCAGCTTGCTTGCCGTACCGCCGCTGAACAGCGCAGCGCGGTCGGCCATAAACGCCTTGATCGCTTCCGGCGGCAACTTGCCAAACCGCACCGCCACCGACTCGGGCTGGAACACCAGGCTGACAGCGTGAGCGAACACGACGCTGTCGGCCCAGGTGGCGAAGGTCTGGGTGATCATTTCCTGGCCCAGGGGGAACAGCGCCGGCGAAGACTTTTCCTGCTCCAGGCGCCGGGCGATCAGGGAAGTGTCGCAATAGATATCCGCGCCGACTTGCAGCACCGGGGTCTTCCGGTAGCCGCCGGTCAAGGCCGTGAGATCGGGTTTGGGCATCACCGGCGAGATGTGTACCGAATGCCAGGACAAGCCTTTGAAGCCCAGCAGCAGCCGAGCTTTTTCCGCAAACGGCGACGTCGGGTAATGGTGCAGGATGAGCTCAGACATGCAGGGGTCCACTTGAGGAATGAGCCCGCAGCTTAGCGCGCAAAACGGCTGGGCGGCGTGATGGGAACCTATCAGTCAGCGTGATGGACCACTCGCCGCCAAGCACTCCTTGGCGCTCTTCTTCAATTTCTTGATCAGGCGTTCCTGGCGCAGTGCCTCGCCTTTGCTCGCGCATTGCTCGGTGTACACCAGCGCAACGGCGGGGCTGGAGAGGAAAAAACGCGCGCCCTTGCCGCTCTGATGCGTGGCGAACCGGCGCACCGGGTCATTGCTGATGCCGCAATACAGCGAGCCATTGGCGGCGCGCACCAGGTAGACGAACCAGGGTTTGGATTCAGGCGTGTTCACGACGGGATTCGGCACTGTACACAAGCACCCAGCTTATCAACGACCGGCCTGGAATGCCTTCAAACCTTTGCGCGCCTGGGCGCGTACGGCGTTTTTCACCAAGGGCGTCCACCCCAGTAACAGGCCCTTGGTACCCAACGCCTGACGCGACCAGCGCCACAGGTCGAAATGGTCGTGATGTTCGCAGATCCTGCCGTCACGAAACACAAAGCGCGCCTGAATATCGTTGACCACCGTATTGCCGGTCGCGCTGAACAGGTAGGTCGCCACCCAGTGCGCGCTGCCCTCATTGCCCTCGCTGCGCACGTTGTCAAAGGTCAGGGAAAAATCCTTGGCCCGCGTGGTGAGCATGCGCCACATGTCGCCAGCGTCGTGCCCGCGCAGTTCGCCGAAGGCCGGATCGCTGAACAGCACGTCCTGGGTATAACAGGCGGCCATGGCTTCGGCGTCCAGGCGCTGAAAAGCGCTGTAGAACTCAGTGATCAGGGCGTTATGGGCATCACTCATGGGCAGTTTTCGCAGGATGAACAGGGGTGCCGAACGATAGTCCGCGCAACACGAGAAAGCCATTGCTTTCTACGGCACCATTCCCGTATCGCGCGCATAAGCAAACAAATCGACATCCGTCGAAATGCTCAACCGTTGCATGGCCGTGCTTTTCTGCTTGCTGATCGTGGAAATACTGCGGTTGACCTGCGCCGCAATCTGGCTGACGGTCATGCCGCTGGCCAACATGCGCACCACTTCGCGCTCCTTGTCGGACAACCTGGGCTGCCCGGACTGGTCGCCCACCCCCGACTCCACTAACTGCAAGCGCAGGGATTCGCTGGTGAAGGTCTGGCCCGCACACACGGCCTTGATCGCCTGAGGCAACTCCTTGGCCGACGCACTCTTGGCGACCACGCCACGCACGCCATGGGAAAAAGCCGCACGCAAGATGGCGATGCTGGCGAACATCGTCACCACAATCACCGGCACCTGCGGATACTGGCGGTGCAGCAAGCCCAACAAACCGTAGCCATCGGCCTGCTGGCCGCCTGGCATGGCGAAGTCCGTGACCAGCACGTCGCACGGGTTTTTGCTCAACACATCAAGCAACTGATCGGGGCCGTCGGCCTCACCGACCACTGTGCATCTTCCATTCGCCTCGATCACGACCCTTTGCCCGACGCGAACAATAGGGTGATCGTCAGCAATAATTACTCGAAGCATAGGTACCCACGATGATGGCAACTTGAATTCGCGCAAAATACCTCCGCCAGCGATCATCAACAACCGCTAACAAAGCGTCACTTGCAGCCACGCCCAATGTTCAGTACCAGCCAAGGCTTTTCCTACAAAACAACAGGAAAATACCTACAGCCAAAACCAGCTCACTGAAGAATGAAAAGCCCTTGCAGACGCGGGTTCAGATACGGGACAAATACTCGAGATAGACGCACACACGTGCCTGGAACAGCTGCAGTTGCACCGTGTGGGAAGCGACACCGCCGGACTTGACCTGCTCGATCAATTGCGTGGCAGTGGATTCAAGGTCGCTACCGCCCAAAAACACCAGGCTGCCCACCAGGCGATGCAGGCGCTCGGCAGCCAGTGAGGCGTTCAGCGTCGAACAGGCGTGAAGCAAGACACGGTAGTCTTCCCAGGCTTCGACCAGCAGGCTTTCCAGCAACTGATCGACAATCGCGTCGCTGCCAAACGTCGCGACAAGCGTGTCACGGGTCGGCCAGCTCGCGGATGCCGCAGTCTCCCGGCCCGCTTGCGGAACATCGCTGCCTGGCAACCAGCGCACCAGTACAGCGTGCAGTTGTTCAAGAGTCAGTGGCTTGAGCAGCCAGGCATCCATGCCGGCCTTGCGGCAGCGTCGGGGGCTATCGTTCTGCAGGTTGGCGGTCAGGGCGATGATCGGCACCCGCATCAACCCGTGAACGCGCTCATGTTGGCGAATGGCGCTGGCCATGCTGTAACCGTCCATGAAGGGCATCTGGCAGTCGCAGATCACCAAGTCAAAGGACCGGCAGGTGAACGCCTCCAGCCCCATGAACCCATCGGTGGCCAGTTCGTGCCCGACACCCAGCTTCTGCAGCATCCAGCACAGCAGCAGGCGATAAGCTGAATGGTCCTCCACCACCAGGACACTCATGTGTTGCCAATGAAACGCGGGGACAACCGGTGAATCTGGTTTGCGGCTCGCTCCAGCGGTTGAAGCTCCCTGCGAAACCATCACTACCTCTTCATGGTTATTGATCCAGCGGCAACCTGTGACATTGACGTCATCGCCATGAAGGCCCTGTGCAGGAATAATTGCCTCATCCTTTTGGACGTTATCGACCAGAAACAGATAACCTTTTGAATGCTTGAAAGCCGATACAACAACTACGAAAAAGCCTTCATTGAGCGTGCTCTTGCCCATCCCGGCAGTGTCGTATTAGTTGTATTTCCCCCGCGCCTACCGCTCGCTACAGTGTGCCCACCCCACTAGAGGGACGGTTTGCCACTCCCCGGCAACCGCCAACAACCATCAAAAAACGCCGCCGAGCCAAGCACCCGCCCACAGGTTGGGCTTAGCCCTGCACGCGCCTCGATAGTTCCGACAAGCGATGGGACAAACTGCGATGACCAGCCCATATCGCCCAATCATCGCGCCTGCAGTACCTGAACTTGATGCGCGACGTGGCTATTGACGGTTGCGTCACCTTTGAGCTGCGGTACCCGTAACACCCCGGACACGCCGTTTTACCCAAGGAGATTCATTCGCCATGAAGGTTTTCGCACCCAGTTTGTTGGGCGCCTTGCTGCTTTGCCCGGCCGCATTCGCCGCCAGCCACACCGAGTTGCTTGTTCAGGGCGCCATCACGCCCAGCGCCTGCGCACCAGTGATCTCCGGCGCAGGCACTGTCGACTTCGGCAAAGTGTCGGTCAAGGACCTCAACGCCCAGACCTACACCGAACTGCCCAGAGAAACCCTGCGACTGAGCGTGCGCTGCGACGGGCCAACGTTTTTTACCCTCAACACCCTCGACAACCGCGCGGGCACAGCCGCCAGCCACTTCAGCTGGCATGGTCTGGGCACCACGCCCAACGATGAAAAAGTCGGGGATGCCGGGCTTGGTCTTTACCTGCCGGTAGCCGACGGCGTTCCCGTGCGCACCATCACCTCAAGGGATGGCGGCGTGACCTGGATGCCCTCCGTGATGCTCAGCCATACCTTGCTGACCGCAGTCGCCAGCAGCGACGGCATTGTGCCGATTGCGGTCCGGGAACTGGACGCGCAAATCCGCCTGATCACCCACATCGCGCCCGCACAAAGCCTGACGCTCACCGACGAAGTCCCCATCGACGGCCACGCCACCGTACAAGTCAATTACCTCTAAGGAGCTTTTCATGAAAACCCGCCTGACCGCCCTGGCCAGCAGCGTCTTGCTGCTCGCCTCAGCCACCACTTTTGCCGCTTCCAACGTCGACCTCACCGTCAAGGGCCTGATCGTGCCGAGCGCCTGTACGCCCAGCTTTTCCGGGGGTGGCGTGATTGACCATGGCAAGATTTCCGCCAAGGACCTGAACCCGGATGCCTACACCATCATCGGCAATCACACCCTGAGCATGGCGGTCAATTGCGACGCTGCGATCCTGTTTGCCCTGCACTCGGTCGACAACCGCGCAGCGTCGGGTGCCACATCGAACTACGGTCTGGGGTTTGTCAACGATAGCCAGAAGTTGGGCTGGTACTCCCTCAGCCTGCGCAATCCGGTGGCTGAAGACGGGACAGTGGTGCAGTCGATCGGCTCGTATGACCAGGGCAACACCTGGTTCAAAGAAAATATCTGGGAGCCAGGCATGTACATGTCCGTGGCCTCCGTGGATGACGACACCCAGCCTGTGGCGGTCAAGGATTTGCGCCTCGATCTGGGCGTGCAGACCGTCATCAACCGCGCCGACGGGCTTGACCTGAGCAACGAGGTCACCATTGACGGCTCCGCCACGCTCGAAGTGAAGTACCTGTAACCATGGCCGCCCATCCCTTGAACACTGACGGGCATGGGCTGCGCCTACCTGTGCCGGTGCTGAACAGGAACATCTGCTACCTGGTCGCCGGCCTCTGCCTTGCGGCCCTGGGCGAGGGCCATGCGGCTTCAACCGTCGACCTGACGGTGACCGGCCGGGTAATACCGGATGCCTGCCATATCGAGCTGGAAGGTGGAGGCACTGTTGACCACGGCAGGATTCCCTCGCATAGCCTCAACACCGACGAATACACCGTGCTGCCCAGCCAAACGCTCGAACTGCACGTGCTCTGCGCCCGCCCCATGCTGTTTGCGCTGGTGGGCGTCGACAATCGCGCGGAGTCCTCAATGGCACCCGACTTTTTCTACGGGCTGGGCCGGAACATCCACGCACCCGGTGAACGCCTCGGCTCGGTGGCGTTGTCCTATCGCAACCCCGTGGGCGACGCCCAGCCCATGCAGGTATTGGCCTCAGCCAACAGCGGCGAAAGCTGGACGTCAGACCCCAACGCCTACCCCCGTTCCTATATGGCCTTCGCACCTGCAGGCGATCGGCAACCGGACTTTGTCAGCCAATTGACCGTCCAGCTTCAGGTCGATACCGCCATCAACCTTTCGCAGCAATTGACCCTGGATCAGGAAGTCCCGCTTGACGGCTCCATCGTCCTGGATTTGCGCTACCTCTGACCCACTTACATGGAAAGCCCGTGATAACGACGACACGCTCACACTCCACTGCCGCCCTGATCGCCGTGCTGCTGATGCTCGGCAATCCAGCCATGGCCGATGGCATGGTGCCGGACACTTCCGTGGTCATCGTGCATGAAGCCGATGGCGAAGCGGCGGTGTCGGTGACCAACACCGACAGCCAGCTCGCGCTGCTGCATGTCACGTTGCAGGACATTCCCGAAGACACCGAGCCGCTGCTGGTAGTGACGCCGCCGCTGTCGCGGGTCGAAGCCTCCAAATCCCAGCTGGTGCGCTTCATCCTGCAAAACCAGCAGCCTCTGCTGACCCAACGCCTCAAGCGCGCGGTGTTCGAAGGCATGCCTCAGGGCCGCGCCGCCGTTGCCGCCGGGCATGCACGGGTGGGCGTGACCGTGCGCCAGAACCTGCCGGTGATCGTGCACCCCAAGGGCCTGGCGCTCAACCGCACCCCGTGGACCGACTTGACCTGGACCCTGCAAGACGGCCAGCTGCAGGTGCGTAACGACACGCCGTATGTGGTGCGCCTGGCGCAAGAGCTGCTGCTATTGCCCGGCGACGGCAAAGCGATGCTGCCGCGCACCTATGTGTTGCCGGGCGAAGCCTTGAGCATGCCGGCCAGCGGCGGTCAGGCCACCACCGTCAGGCTGCAGCCGGCCACCGTGTACGGGTTTGCAGTCAAGGCCTACGACGCACCGATCGTCCTCTGATTCAAATCGCGGGCGGCCATCTGCACATTGCCGCCTGGATAACGAAGTGACGGCTCATTGATCGTCGCTACTTGAGTACCTTTCGTGAAAACAGTATTGAGTTACCGTGGCGGCGCAGCCGTGTCCGCGACCCCGGCCACCTTGGCGCTGATGGCACTGCTGTGCGCGCTCGTACCGGCCGATGTCCGGGCCGACACCTCTGGCTTCGACGCCCAGACCCTGCACCAGCGCGGCATTGATCCGCAGTTGGCCAGCCTGTTGCTGGCCGCCCCGCGTTTCGCCGCCGGACGGCACACCGTCAACCTGCGCGTCAACGGCCAGCGACGTGACCGGCAGGAAGTGAATTTCGATCAGCAAGGCAATCTGTGCTTCGACCGCGCCTTGCTGGACGCCGCCAACCTGGTGCTGCCCAGTGACATGCCGGGCTGCCGCGATTTTATCGCGCGGTACCCGCAGAGCCTGGTGGAGCCGGACCCGGCGACACTCACGGTATCGCTGGTGGTGCCCACCGACGCCCTGCGCCCCGCGCAGCAGGATATCTCGGGATACGAAACCGGCGGGGTCGGCGGGCTGCTCAATTACGACCTCAGCGGGTTTTACAACCGCTTCGGCGATGACGCCAGCCGGTTTGGCTCGGCCAACACGGAAGTGGGATTCAATGCCGGCGATTGGATCGTGCGCAGCCGCCAGTTACAGACCTGGCAGGACGGCCTGTCGCGCAGCACTCATCTGCAAGCCTATGCCCAACGCACGTTTGCCAGCCATCAGGCGGTGCTGCAGACCGGGCAGATCAATCTCTACAACCCGGTACTGTCCGGCGCGCAGATCACCGGCGTGCAGGTGCTCACCGAGCAGGCGCTGCAGGAACAGGGCCAGGGTGCGCTGATCCAGGGCATCGCCAACAGCCCGGCACAGGTTGAAGTACGCCAGAACGGCGCGTTGATTCACTCCACCGTGGTGCCGGCCGGACCCTTTGTCTTGACCGATGTGCGCCGCTTGAACACGCGCTCGGACGTCGAAGTCACGGTCAAGGAAAGCGTCGGCGGTGAACGGCGCTTCACCGTACCGGCAGCCATGCTCGGCCTGGGCTTGCCAGCGCCGGGTTACTCGTTGGCGGCAGGCCGGGTGCGCTCCTTCGGCGACGCCGAGGGAGATAACCCCTGGGTGGTCAGCGCCGGCTGGACGGGGGCCCTGCATCCGCAACTGACCCTGGGCAGCGGCGTGCTGGCGGCCAGCGCTTACCGCTCGGTGGGGGCCAGCCTGGGCTGGCTGCCGTGGCTCGACAGTCAAGTGCAACTGGCCACTCAGGTCTCCGATGCCCAAGCGCGGGACAAGGTGTCCGGCGTGCAAACCGACCTTTCCTGGTCGCAGCGCCTGGGCGAGCAGTGGTCGATCAGCGCCGCCAACTCCTGGCGCAGCATCGGTTATCGCGAACTCGAAGAAAGCGCCTACGAGCGTGATGACAGCCCTCACAACTCTCGCTATCGCGACCAGCAAAGCCTCAATCTGGGATGGTCACATCCGCTGCTGGGTGCGTTCAGCGCCGGGGCTTCGCGCTCGGCCAACTATAGCGGGGACAGCAGCAGCCGCGCGTTGGCGTCCTGGGGCACAAGCCTGGGCGCGGTGTCTGTGTCAGCCAGCGCCGAGTGGCAAATGGGCGGCAGCCAGCAACAGGACAACGCGATCTATCTCACCCTCAGCGTACCGCTGGGCGAGAATCGCCGGCTGCGCAGTTGGGTGCGCAACTCAGGTGGTGAAAACCGCACCGGCCTGGGCATGACCGAACAGATTGACGACCAGCTCAGCTACCGCGTCAGCGCCGAACACGACAGCCACGACCATCAAGTGGAAACCACCCTGGGCATCTCGGCGTTGCCGCGCTACAGCCAGCTTGATCTGAGCTACAGCCGCTCCGATGCCGAGCGTTCGAGCTATCAGGGCGGCGCTCGCGGCGCCGTGGTGTTGCACGGCGACGGCGTAACGTTTTCTCCCTACCCGGTGCGCGACACCTTTGCCCTGGTGTCTGTGGGCGAGATCAGCGGTGTCAAGCTCAGTACCCCCAGCGGCCCGGTCTGGACCGACTGGCAAGGCCAGGCCGTGGTGCCGCAAGTGGCCGCTTATGGTCGCAGCCCGGTGGAAGTCCAGACCCGTTCGCTGCCGCGTAACGCCGATATCAACAACGGTCTGGCGATGATCTCGGCCGGGCGCGGCGCGGTGGACCGGGTCAAGTTTGGCGTTGGCCTGACTCGCCGCGTGCTGCTTACCGTCAGTACTGACCATGGCGCAGCGTTGCCTGCCGGCGCGTCCGTGAGCAGCGCCAGTGGTGAATTCATTACGCTCGTGCAGGAAGGCAGCCAAGTGTTTGTGCCCAACGTGCTGGATCAACCGGCGCTGTGGATAACCACGCCGCAAGGTCGGCGCTGCGAGCTGCGCTACGAACTGGCCCACGCCGCCGACCCTTCGGTGTATTTCGAAACCGTGCCTGCCCGGTGCAACTTCCCATGAGGAATATAGCCATGCCCCTTGTCACCTGTTTGCGTCAACTGAGTCTGTGGCTATTGCTGGGGGTGGCCGGCACCGTTCAGGCCCTGGATGAATGCCAACTGAACCTCAGCGAACCGCAGGTGGATTTCGGCCTGATGAACCGCCTCGCGCAAAACCACAGCACAGCGCAGCGCCTGCTTGGTGAGCGGCGCTTGAGCCTGACCATCAATTGCCCGCAGGTCCAAGACCTCAGCCTGTTCTACCGCGCACTGGCCGGCGGCCCGCAGCGCCTGCAATTTACCGAGCACGGCAGCTATGCCATCGAGGCAGGCAATGCCGTACTCGACGGCCGCGCCGTGGAACTGGGACTGCTGCCGGCGCCGGGCCAGGCGCCCGTGTCCACTGGCAGCGCGCTGGAGTGGCGCGCCGGCCATGGCATTGCGCCGGTCGAACAGGGGGCATTACTCAGCGGTAAAACCCTGTCGCTGCAACTGACCCTGCGCGCCTGGGCCGACACCGTCGCCACACAAATGCAGGACGCTACCACCTGGGAGGTCTCCGGAAGCTTTTACAGTGCCGCCAGCGGACGTTATCGGGAACTGACACTGCGCGCACACTTCGCGCCAATCGCCTGCCTGCCGGCGTTATCCGACCACGGCTTGGTGGACTACGCCACCTTGTACGCCAAGGACCTCAACGCAACCACTGAAACCCCATTGCCCACCCGCACCCTGCGTCTGAGCGTGACCTGCGACGCGCCGATTCGCTTCGCCCTGCGCATGAAAGACAACCGCGACGGCTCAGCCACCGGCGGCACCGATGAAACCGCCTACGGCCTGGACCTGGATGCCAGCCGCAACAAAATCGGGCGCTTTTACCTGACCATCGATCCGGCGGAATTCAGCGCCGATAATCTTGCTACGCTGTACCGCACCGATTCCACCAGTAATGGCGTGGCCTGGAGCAGCGCCACCGCGCGGCAAATCCCCATGGCCGCCAACAGCCTGCTGGCGTTTACCGACCAGACCGGCGTGACCACCGGGCCGGTCGCCATGCAGGCCCTGACCGGCACGATACGCATCAAGGCCTACCTGGCGCCGATGCAAACCCTGGACCTGCGTAACGTCGTACGCATCAATGGGTCCGGCACTGTTGAAATTGTCTACCTTTAGACCTTCTCGCTGGTGACGTTTACGTAGCGTGCACGGCCGGCGCCGAGGCCGGCGATAATCGCGCCGAGGCCGATCACGGCGAAGATCCAGCCGATCGCCGTCCAGCCGCCAGTCCAGTCGTGCACCAGGCCGACCGCAAACGGGCCCATCGACGCCAGGGTGTAACCGATGCCCTGGGCCATGCTCGACAGGTTGGCGGCCACGTGGGAGTCGCGAGAGCGCAACACGATCAGGGTCAACGCCAGGCTGAAGGTGCCGCCCTGCCCCAGGCCCAGCAGAATCGCCCAGCCCCACAGGCCATCGAGCGGCGCATACAGGCAACCGAACAGACCGCCCAGTGTGAGCAGCATCACCACCACGATCGCCAGCCGCTGATCCTTGCCCCGTGTGGCCAGCCATGGCGCGGCCAGCGAACTGAGCAACTGCACGATGATCGAGCCGGACAGCGCCAGCCCAGCCTCGGTGGCGCTGAGGCCGCGACCGATGAGGATCGACGGCAACCAGCCGAACACGATGTAGGCCAGGGAGGATTGCAGGCCCATGTACAGGGTCACTTGCCAGGCCAGCGGATCACGCAGCAGGCCCTTCACCCGGTAGGCGACTCGGTGGGCGCCGTGTTTTTGCCCGACCTGCGGCAACCAGAACAACGCGGCCACCAGGGCCGGCAAGATCCAGAAACCCAAGCCGATAGTCCAGCTGTCGCCGAAGTAACGGGTCAACGGCACAGTGGCACCGGCCGCCAGTGCGGCACCCAAGCACAGTGCCATGGTGTAGACGCCGGTCATGGCGCCGGCCTGCCGGGCGAAATCACGCTTGACGATGCCGGGCAGCAACACGCCGATAATGCCAATACTGGCACCGGCAATCAGGCTGCCGGCAAACAACCCCACTTCGCCGAACGAACTGCGCAGGATGATCCCGGCAGCCAAAGTCAGCAGGATGCCGAATACCACACGCTCGGCACCAAAGCGTCGCGCCAGGATCGGCGCCGTGGGCGCGAACAGCCCCAGGCACAGCACCGGCAATGTCGTCAGCAGTCCAGCCTTGGCCGCCGATAATCCCAGGCTGCTTGAGACCTCGGCCAGCAACGGCGACAGGCTCGATAACGCCGGTCGCAGGTTCAGCGCCACCAGCACCAGGCCCAGCAGCAACAGCCAGGGGCGCGTGACGGTCGGATGCGCCTGTTGCACAGCCTCGTCGTCCGCTTCGGCGTCAATCAACAGTTCTTCCAGGTCGGGCACAGGTTTGGTTTCAAGGTTCATTGATCAACTGCCGGCAGAGGGATTTGGCGCGTTGCGGGTCGTGTTGTTCCACCGCATCGAGCAGGGCGCCGTGCAGGTCGAAGACCGCTTGGCGTCGTGGCGAGGTGTTCAGGGTCTGGCGCAACTGTGCGCCGACAATGGCGGAAAAGTACTGGTACAGCTCGCTCAAGGCCGGGTTGTGCGCCGCATCCACCAGCTGTTGGTGGAACAGCAGGTCGGCGCTGATATAGGCCTCAAGGTCACCTTGAAACAGCTCGGCGCTGGCAGTGAGCGCTTCGCGCAGCCGGTGCAGATCATCATCGGTACGCCGCAGCGCCGCGAGGCCGATGGCCTCCACTTCCAGAATCGCGCGAGTCTCCTGCGCCTGCTCCAGGGTGCAATGGGACAACGCCCGCATCGTCCCCAGCGGATCGGTCATGGAACGCAGGTAACTGCCGTCGCCCTGGCGAATATCGATCAGCCCGGAAAACGCCAACACCCGCATCGCCTCGCGCACGGTATTACGGCTGATCCCCAGCTCGGCGGACAACTCAGGTTCGGTGGGCAGCCGCTCGCCGATAGCCCACACGCCCTGGGCAATGCGCAGGCGCAGTTGCTCAAGGGCCTGGTCAACCAGGGAGCGTTTGATCAGTGGGGCGATATCTGTCATGGATTTTAAGCTTTCGTCCAATCATAGGATGAATTTTCCTACAGCCTATTCGGAGCGGCCTACAAAGGCAACGCACTAGGGTTCTTAAGCAGGAAAAGGAGCAGTATTTTCGATTGGTAAAATTACCCTGAGAGGGTAATTATTGAACTCAGGTGTCTTATGGAAAAGTACACACCTCATTACGATCTGGCGGTGATCAAGGCGGATGTCAGGCGGCTTGGGCGCAGAGCCTTTACCCACTCGGCACAACGCTGCGGCTGGGACCTGGGTTTTAGCCTTGAGGAAATGAAAGATGTCATCTATGAGCTGCAAAACTGGATGTTGTACAAGTCGATGACCACGTATGGCGACCATCGGGTCTGGCAGGACGTGTACCACGCTCATTCGAAAGGTAGGGAGATTTACATCAAGGTCACTTACCGCGCAGACGGTAGGCCTCCGGTAATCTCCTTCAAGGAGAAAAACCCATGAAAAAAACAGAGCTGTGCTACATCTGTGGCGCG
>Ga0265797_10003592_pt1 | contig 24666 bp, 30 predicted proteins | sample P2T30metagenome_FD_192433 | JGI IMG/M metagenome (GOLD analysis project Ga0265797, IMG submission 192433) | Plant litter microbial communities from East Loma Ridge, Irvine, California - P2 T30 | ecosystem: Environmental > Terrestrial > Plant litter > Unclassified | place: USA: California... | reverse complement strand
AGAATAGGGCGGCGAGGTGAGTTCGATGTGAAGGCTTGGTGGGTGGGGGCTAATGATGTGTGGTACAGGGACTCGAATGCTGGTATGTCTAGTATGGGTAATGGCGGTGGTATGAGGGGCGGTGGTGCGGTGCGTGGACGTGGAGGCCGCGGTGTCAAGGACGATGGCAAGTTGGATGCGTTATGCGCGGGACGTAAGCCTGACCGTGAGGCGCTGCCGCTGGCTAAGGGCTTTGCGGAGGAGCTGGACAAGAGCATGTTCTGGGACGAGTGTATCGTCTAGGAAGAGTCGTGGTCTTGCGATAGGTTCGGCTACGAAAGATGACGGAACAGATGGAACGACTTCATGACGCTGAAAGACGAGGAATACACACGCACATTCGACGTGTGTAGATGACAGTTGAAAACCTAGCTACCATATCATTAAGCATCAGCAAATGACCTGTTCTGAGTACATGGACCTTTTGTTTACTCTCATCTGGAGATCTAGTCCAACAGAAGTACACTTTGAATTGGGTCGTTTTCCACTTGTGAATGTCTACCTGTCGCTTGGCAAGGAGACATGCCTAAATCACCCGCAAAGCAAGTCGAGTTGGTGGATGTAGGATAACGTTGACATGAATCTAGATGCACTTGTGAATCATGCCAACGGACCTTGAAGAACACAATACAACAAATGGTTGAACAAAACACCCCTATCTCCCCTCTCGTCCCCTCAACCCCATCTCCTTGACCACATCACACCTCATCTCCCGCTTCAATCCAACTACGCAGTATCATCTCAACCCCTTCCATTCCCAATCTTCAATCCCTTCTTCAATCCCTTCTCCAATCCCGCCTACAATTTATGCCCACCAGGACACACGCAAGTAACATTCCCCCCCAAAGACAAGCACTTCGCAGGACAACTCCTCGTACAAGCAGATCCGTCAGTCCCGTATTGATTCCCGCATGCGGCGAGCGCGGTGGCGGCGAGGGTTGTGAGGGCGAAGAGGATGGGTATGAGGAGCATTTTTAGGGGTTGCGTTTGAGCGATGAGAGTGTGTTTGTGGTGAGATTGGGGGTTACATATGAGGAGAAAAGAGTACAGGGATTGTGTGGTGTGGTGTTTTGATGATTTTGGTTTGTGGTTTGGGCTTTTATATATACTAGAGAGATCTGATGGGAGCGCAGCGCATGTCTATGAACGGTAACGGCTCGAGAGTAAGTGCGTAGCTTACACATGCGACAAGCAGCGAATCAGCTTACGACACACACGCATCTGATCTGACTGCCACATCCAGTATCTTGCCATCTGCGGTCTGTGCGAACGCGCGAGCAGAGCAATTCTCACACCGACTTCTTGAATCCCCGATGCACAAGCCCACAGAAACTTTCCCAAAGCACGCGATCTGTGCCTCGCAGCCATTGTACTTCCATTTCGCGTGCGAGATCTACTACTTTGATTCTAAACGCCAGCTCGATCTTTCTATCCCCATCGTCCATACCAGTGGTGCCCTCTTTGACTTTTCGTTCGTAGGCGCGGCGGTATGCGCGGCTCCAAACGTTTTGGCTTGCTTCGCCGACGCCGCTTGAGGTCTGGGCGTCCCAGGTCCAGGTGAGGTCGAGGGAAGAGAGTTGCGTGTTGATGGTCTCTATGGCGGTAGGGGCGGTGGTGTCGGGGGGTAGGGGAATGGAGTATGATGTTGGGAAGGGGAGGAATTCGTTTGCGATGGTGTCGAGGCGCGCGATGCTCTGCTTGCGCAGTCAGTCACAATACCATCTCACTTCACCGTCTAGGAGCAATATCTCACTTACATTCCTCGGTCGCAAGTCTCTGAAGCTCCACGCTACGACCCAGCGCTTTGTTGTCGCGCCCGTGTCCACCACGCCTACCGCCCAATTCGTGATACCGTGCTTCTTCAACAAATCGACCACGGCTTTCGCGCTCGATAGTTTACCAAGCATACTGCTGTACCACTGCACTTTCTCTCTAAGCACTAAGCTCTCGTTGACGATCTTGGTCACGAAGCCCAAGTCACCGCCTTCGCACATCATCTCGACGTCGGCGCCGGTGCACACAGCGTTCGGCTTCCAGCTCTTGCCCTCGCCTTTAAGGCTGGAACTCATGTCGTCGCTGTCGGTGAAGAATGGGGGGTTGCAGATGGTGAAGTCGATGGTGTCCACGCCTAGGGCTTGAAGTGGTATGAGGCTGTTGAGGGCGGTGGTCTGGAGGAGTTTGGTGCGTGTCATAAGGTTGTTGAGAGCGAGGTTTCGCGCTGCTGAGTCGAAGCTCTTCTTATCGATGTCAGTCGCGCACATGGTCCAATTCAGGCGCGATTTGAGGCACAGCATGGTGTAGATTGCCGATGCGCCGGTGCCGATATCCAGTCCGACGACATTTCTATCAGGTTGGTATCTGCTGGAGTAATCTGGTGATGTCGAGTCAATAAGGCCTTGGATCCAGGAGACGTAGTTCCAGCGATTGGGTATTGGTGGGCACAGTCGATCATCTGGAACGTCGAGTTGCAAGCCAAAGTCTGCTCGGAGAATCGCTTTAGAAAGAGACTGGACTGTCGCGGGGTCTTGGAAGTCGAGCTTGCCGGAGCATTGTTGCCATATCTCCTTGAAGTAGAAGTCCTTCTTGGTGAGAGCTTTGAAATCGACAGTGTCGTATGGCGGCTTTTGAGCGAGGGCCATGTTTTGCCAGGACCCACTGAAGCACTGATGTGACCCGAAGTAGCAGACCTAGGACACGAGAATTGATGAGAACGTAAGTTGATGCTCAAGTTTCGGAGAAAGTCGAGCGACTGATGAAGTGTAAGCTAAAAAAGCTTGGGCCACTTCACGCTCATTGGTTCACTGAGGTTAGACGGAAAGAGCGATGGCAACATTTTCCAGGCAGCAGAAAGAGCGCATTCGATTCAACTTAAGTTTATAAGAACTACTCATGTTCTTCCGTTAAGAAGCAATCTGCCTTCCCCTCACCCAGCGTGGGGTTCTCCGTACTGGTGACGTGTGAGCTCACTGAGTCCAAGAAAAGGTAGATGGCGTCGCGTCCGAAGAATTGAGTTGGGACGCGTTGGCCTTGTACGGGCCTCCTTGATGTTGAATGTGCTTGCACGCTCTCGAATCTGCCAAGGCGTCAACGGTTGCAAAGCCTTGGATCATGTGGGCCACATACCTTCTAAGCTGGAAGACAGGGCTCCCGAGGACATTGCTCCATATCCAACATTTCTCGTTAAAGTAGTGGGGATTTGATATGAAGTGACCAATACAATGCTGTACATTCAATATATATCTGAAGGAAAAGCAGTGCTTACTAAACGCCGGAGTCTATATTCACCTTGCGCCATGCAATACCCATACACGTCTAGATCTAAATCAAGAAAGGGCCATCAAACGCGCCATCCTCATCCTGCAGTCGTAGCAAGTCGAGAGATGGCACCGTGTTAGGCTTGTAGAAGCCCAGCAGCGCCTCCATGTCTTCTTCGCTCATGGAGCACAAGTCATTGAGCGAGTACTGATCACTGACTTTGATCATCCTGCAAATTGTTAGTATACAGGCGTGCGATTTACGAAAAAGGTATGACGCACCATGCCATCCTCTTTGGCCCTTCTTCGATATTCGGTGCAACCTTGCGCAGCTTCTTGCGTAGCATGCCAACCTGTTGCACAGCGGTGCCGATGTTCGTAGGCAGCCCAGCTGCAATCTGCCGCCTAACGAAGTTCGCCAGCCGTGGGCCATTACCATTCGTGCTGACCATGATCTGCAGCGGTCCGTCGCGATGCACGCTGCCAAAGTAGAAGTCGCACTCTGGCGGCACGTCTGCGATGTTGGCGGCAATCTTCCTCTCCTTGCATAGCTTCCATATTTGTGTAGATGCTTCCGGGTCGTCGACGGCGGTCAGGACCATGTCTACGCCATCGAGATCCGAGGGCTCGAATTTGCGGTCCACGTAGTCGACTTGGTTTTGGTCTATGCGGTAGGCGACTTCGTCGTTGAGGCCGTCGCGGGGCGAGACGACGGTGATTTTGGCGTCCGCGTTGAGGATGTTCACGATGCGACCGGCTGCGACCTACAGTGCTTTTTGTCAATCGTCAATACTTTGCGAGGCACGACAGAATGGAGCACTCACTTCCCCACCGCCGACTATGAGGACCCTCTTATTCTTGATTTGCCATGCTAGCATAAGAGAGCCTCCGCCCTCTATTTCTGGGTACGGGCCTTTCATGGTGGAATTGGTGGTTGAGGGAAGAAGGCATTCTGCGCGGAGATGTCTATGTCGATGACAATCATTCGGCCTTGCGCCACACCATCACCAGGGTCTCTGCAGCTCTTATCGATAGCACCATCGCCATAGCGTGAACCATGCGGAACCGACAACTGGACATTGGAGTCTACATTCATCGTCCGTATCGCGGAATTGAAGTGAATGTCATTATTGTAGTTTGGTGTAATGCGCGCAGCCCTATGGAGTAGATCCCTGTGCCGTGCCACGTTCCCTAGCGCTCCTCCGGCCGCATAACCCGCTGGCATCGCACGGCTAGGCTGCATGTCCCGGCCCATGACCTCCGCCGAACATCCTCGACACGCTTGACATGGCCTCTCGCAGGTCTCTGGGCGGCGGTCGCGTGCTGGGAAGCGGGCGGAATCTGTCGCCGGCCGTCTCTCCGCACCCCAAACCCCAGCACCAGCACCAGCACCGCCGAAATACCAGCTTCCTGTCGCCTTCGGAGAGTTCCGTGTCGCTGAGCTCGCAGACGTCCAACAGCCCAGCGAGCACCGCAGAGCCCAGGGAGGACATCGGCAGTCGGGTCTTGTCTGGGCCCAGCGACAATGCGGCGGCGAGCGCATCGAGCCGGCTGGTGTGCCCGATATGCTCAGAGGAAATGGTAGGTTGATGCCGCCTTCCCACATGCCCACGCTGTGCTGATATGGCAGGTGACACTGCTGCAACTGAACAGGTACCCCTACTTCCCACCTCTATCATACTCCGTCTGACCACATCAGACACCTCGACGACGACCACCAGAACCTGGTCGAAGAAGAGCAGGACGAGGTCAAGAACTGGTTCGAGTCGCAGATGCGCAAGGCAAAGAAGTTCCAGCCTCTTGCGGTTCTGAACCAGAAGCTCAAGGGTCTTGACGTGTTTGAATCGAACGACCACCCTTCGCCGCCGCCCTCAGTCGCCCATTCCGCCAGTAATTCCACTACACACGTGCACCACGAACCGGCACCCATTCGAAGAGACCCTGAAGAAGAGGTCACACGAGCGCATTGGCAGCGCCACGGATACCGGGATGTATGCTCGGATCCTGTTTGTAGGCGGCCTATATCATCGCAGATAGCCATAGGAGGAGGGCAGACTCCGGTGAACTGCAGACAATGTGGAAAGCTATTCTGCGAGGAGCACACCATGTACCAGATGAAGCTGTCACGGCAGGCAAAACACGATCCAGTTCGTGGCATTTGGTGTCGAGTTTGTGAAACGTGCTACAAGTCAAGAGAAGGGTACATTGATCACCATGGCTTCGAGCGCAACCATTTTGAGGAGTTTGCGAAGATCAGACGGAAGAGGGTGGACAGAGAGCATATGGAGGTCAGTCGCTTGGAGAAGCGACTGACTAAGTTGACAACGTTGCTGGCCAACCCACCACCACTCGAAGACACACCGAGCGCAGGAGGCTGGTTCGGCATGTCAGCTGCTAAAAACCAGCGCAAAGTCCTGGAGCAGTCTATCATCACATGGGAGGAGGACGCGAAAGTGCCCAATTGCCCATTTTGCCAACAAGAGTTCTCAACCTATACCTTCAGACGGCACCATTGCCGAATGTGCGGGCGAGTGGTGTGTAGCGACCCAAAGACCGAATGCTCGACAGAGATAGGCCTAAACGTCGCTGCTGGTCAGTCACTCATTGATCCAGTCAAACAGCTACTTACATCATATAGGCTCCAAGAACGAGAAAAGCGCAGAGCAGATGCAAATAGACGTCCGCATGTGCAAAGACTGCAACCACACATTATTCGCCCGCAACGACTTCGCGCGCGAAACAGCCGAGCCACCCAAAGACCAACGCTCCTACGAAAACCTGCAACAGTTCGAGCGTGGTATCCGACTACTACTCCCACGTTTCCAGAAGCTCTTGCAAGCACTACAAGACCCAGATAAACCGCCCACACCACTTCAACTATCCGATGCGACCAAAGTCCGAAAGAGGCTCATGGACGCCTTCACCCAATATGATGCTGCGGCGAAACGAATACGAGACTTGCCCACCGAATCACCCACGCAGCAGAAACTCCAGAAAGCAGTGTACCAACAGGCATACAGCTTCTTGAGCTTACACATGCTTCCCCTCCGCGCACTTCCTCGTATACTCAAACACGCCGCACCCCAAGGTCAGAAGTCCAGCGGCGCATTAGCATCTATCAAGTACAACGATCGATCTGCCGGCAGCGTCGTCAGCAGCAGCGAAGTCTCGGCCATGGAGACGGAGGAGAAGGAGTTAAGAGAACGGTTAATCATTCTAGAGGAACAGAAGTTCATGGTTAGGGAAATGGTGGCGAATGCGACGAAGCATAGACGGTTTGATGAAGTCACGAGTTTGAGCCAGAATCTGGAGGATCTTAATGTGGAAATTGATGGGGTGCAGGGACAGCTGGGGCAGATGGATTTTGCGGGCGCGTATCAGAGGGATTTGGCGAGTCCGGGGTGAAGAAACTTCGGTGTGGAGTCATCACGATTTGTACACGGGGTCAGCGAGAACTGGCCTTATTCCGCATGTCGTTCAATGCGGAACTGTAAGACTTGTACTAAAATACTGAGGATAGAGCATCATGGTCTGCCTTGATCGCTATTATTGAGTAGCGTCGATATGGCGCCGTTCGAGTAGGGTGTCAATAGTCCCAGATCATCGCGCAGGAAAGAAGGTATGCGCGGAGAAAGGCAAGCATTTACAATACCTATAATTAAACGTCTCCGCCCAACGTATCCGATTCACAATTCAATCACTTTTCCTTGGCACTCGAGGGCAGTAGACCGGCCTGTATCACATCACCACGAATTCAGGTTAACCTAGGTGTAAGTGGTCCAGCCAAGGTTTAGTAAGCAGCATCCTTCCATTCGCTTGCTTGCCATATATAGACTTCACTCTTTCACTCACCCACACCCACACACACACGATAGTCCACAGCCACCATGCCCAACCCCACCACCACCACCACCATCTTCACCTCGGCCTCCCCGCTCCAAGCCCTCGAATGCGACTCCATCGCATCCACAACCTTCAACGCCCCCCTCACTCCCACCGCCTTCATTGCGCGCGAATCATACATGTCCAGCCTGCCCCTCGCATCCAACGGTGGCCTGAAAACATGGTGTTTGTGCGCCAACGACGAGACGCGCCGGGTGTTGGCTACGTGCAAAACTATTCGTCGGGAGGTTCTTGTTACGGATGGGAAGGGGACAAGGGAGGATTTGGCGTTTTGTGTTGGGAATGTGGTTGTGAGGGAGGGGGAGAGGGGGAGGGGGAGAGGGGGAGAGATGTTGGGGAGTTTGGGTGGGGAGTTGGATGGGATCGAGGTGGGGGAGGAGGAGGCGAGGGGATGTGGGAGTTTGTTGTATAGTGCGAAGGAAGAGGTGAGTGTTGTATGCGGGAGGGAGATTGGGACATGCTGATGAAGTGTCTTGTGTGATTAATGTAGTTCTACGAAAAGTTCGGTTGGGAACCACACTATGCCCCCGCAATCATCCTCCCCGTCCCCAATCCACACACCTCTACCCCCCAAAACATCCAAGACATAACCTTCCTCCGCGAAGCCGACCTCTCCGCCCTCTGCGCGCGCGACGTCGCCGCCCTAACCACACGCACGCAAAACCAAGCCCTACCATCCGAAAATCACATCATACTAACCATCCTCCCAACCCTCGAGCTCGTATCCTGGCTCCAAAAGCGCGCAAATTTCATGGCGCAGATGCTCTTCGGCCACGGTATACAGCATAAAGGCTGCATGTACAAAGATAGAGCGTGGTTATACTGGCATCATGATTTCCGCAAAGAGCGCCTCTTCATACAGCGCGTCGTTACCTTCTTCAATAACGACGAAAACGGAGACGAAGATGAGCGTGCAGGTATGCTGGCTCAGCTACTCACATGTGCGATCCAAGAAGCGCAGGACTGGAAATTAAAGGACGTGGTTATTTGGGGTGCGAGTGCGGATGTACGTAGTGCGGTGGGGATGTTGGAGGGTGTTGAGCCTGTTTTTGAGGAGAGGAGGAGGGAGACGGTGTCGGTTAGGTGGAGGGGTGGAGAGGAGGTGAAGTGTGTGGTTGAGCCGGATGAGCATTTTGCGTGGAGTTGAAGGGGTGCGCGTTACAGTATTGTATACTCACTTATTATACATGGCTACGTTGTTGATTTCGAGTGTGCTGCTGGCTGGAGCATACGAGCGAAAATGCTGGGGTATCTGTTAGACGAAAGTAGCTGGTGATAGCTACAATCATAGTTTGTTATGCAGATTAACGCGTAATAATCTGATAGAGGACTCCTCGAGCACAGTTCCATCTTCGCTCGTATGTGATGACATTGCAGCATCGCGCTTGGGGGTGGAACGGCTAGTACTGTCGCGTGTTCGTTTTGAGTTTTATAGCAGAATGCTGAGCAGGAAAATGCGTGCTTTCTACGTCGAGACTCCAGGATGTTATGCACGTCGTGGACAGTAAATCAGACACAGACGCTCTACCATCGTAATGCTCGTCATAAGTATGAAGAGCTCAAGAACCAGTTATGCCACTCCACCCACCCACCTCGCCACCAACGTCACTTCCCCATCCATTCCCTCTCACTCACCTCCAAGACTATCACCAAACCCACCCACCCCATCGTCATACCCCCCATCCTTCTCAAAGCAGTAACTTCCCATCCCACCCATCGAACGCAGCAACAAAAACAGCAAAAACTTGTTTTGGGCATCGCAATGCCAACTCCCTGACGTATCAGGCCTGCATCGCTGAAAAGGGAATTGTTATGAGGCTTCAGGACGAATCGGGATGTCCTGATGACGAATTTGTATTAATTGAGGTCGGGATTGGGTATGGTTGCGCGGAAAGGACGGGTAGGCTAGTGGGTGTTCGGATGGGCTAGGCTGGATTGGGATGACGGTTTGGCACGACATCGCCGATGGGGGTTGTGAATTACATACAACGTCGCTGGTTTGGAGCTAGCTTGTATCACGGTCCAAAAGTAATAATCAACGCTTCTGAAGAGTGGGAACATAAATGGAGTGCGATAATTGTATGTTTGAGTCGTATCCACCCCAGCTGTACTGCAGCAATGGTATAGGCAGGGCTTCTATATGAGAAAGTATTGGAAGCGCAGTCGCGGACTAACAGGCTCTGGACTCTCCGCCCAGTAATTTTGGCCCTGTTTGTTGCTCCACGTAGGCCACGGATTCTTCCAGGCCTAGACGCAGAATCCACCCTGGGACTCACTAATTGTAGCCTGTTTGACGAGATCAAAAGCTCGAGGCTCTACCTGGGCAGAGGTTATGACGAAGTGAAGAGCTTGCGGTCACAAAGAAAGCATTTTTTGTATTAGACGTTGACCTGATTGGTAATTATGACTTGACATATATTGCCGAACGAAGAAGTGCGCCGGACACTGCTTCTCCACGTCCTAGACTACATATACAAGTCTGGCTATAGTAGTGAAATCTACGTTGGTGTAGGGTACCATATGTGTTGGCGTCCGCTTCTTCGTGCAGCGTGGGCAGAACGTTCTTCTCGTATTTGCACATCGTGATGAAGTTTCTTTGAGTATTGTGCTGTCTTGTCTCGCTCGGAGATATTTGCCATGGCGTAGGTACTTCAAAGCGTACTTGGTGGGGTGGGATCCAGCCTTGCTGATCTCGGGAAGGAAATGAATATGAAGTCTTTTTGGAGATTTGAGGCGGAGATTACTGCCAGTTTGGTGTTGGTACAAAGGGACATATGCTCTAGGCACTTTCGAGTGGACTTTCTTTCTCAGGATAGCACGGCATGGTTGCCGTACTGAGGGGGTGGGTTTGGATTTGTGGCGATGTAAACCGGTCCGAGGAAATAGAAAGAGAGGCCTCGTCAGTGCGGTACACATGCTCAGTCATCGCCAAACGCAGCACGTACTACCATGAAGAAGACACACTCAAGACGAACACACATGTCCATGGACAATCACGCGATGTGTCCCCAGACTACCGTAAAATGTGATGCTGATTCTGTCATGACGTGGTGAATGCAGTCAAGTCAGATACTCTCGTCATGTTCTTTCAATATGCCCATTTGCCTAGAGTTGGCATCTCGTAGTGACTTGTCATTCTCATCTCCTTCAAAGCCCACACACCATCAATTGACACTTCACATATATACACCATCCCTCCCTCCCTCCCATCCCTCCCTCACCCCTTCCTCGTACTCCCTACTGTATCTCCGGCCCCTTAACATACGGCACCCCCTGCCCTCCCAAATCCTCCTCCCCACTATCCCCCTTTCCCCTAACAGGCCTCGTCTCTGTGACCGGAACTTGCGGCTCCCCAGCCCCCTCAGCCTTGGGCGGACTTTTCGTTCCAGGCCCGCCGCGCGTTTCCCAGTCGCGCCAGGAACCCGGGTATTCGCCGACGTTTTGGTAGCTGTGTGTCAAGCGTCAGCAATGCCATTCCATCGAAAACTTCGGACTTGGAAAAAAGGCACAAATGGAAATAGGAGTGAATCACTTACCCAGCTTGTCTCGCCAACCCAGCAGCAGCCCGACTCCTCACCCCCGCCTTACAAAAAAACACAACCTCTTTACCCACCGGCGGTTTCGCAAAGCCAAACTTGTCGCTGAACTCTTCTTCGCTTAACAGCAGTGCGTCGGGCTGCGATGTAATCGGCAAATTGATGGACGTGGGTATAGTGTTTGCTTCGAATTCGTGCGGCTCGCGCACGTCGATGAGGAGACGCGAGGACGAGGGCGTTTCGAGTGTGGAGAGAATGTCGGTGAAGGTGTAGATTTTGCTGCGGGGAGGGGCGCTGGATGAGGTGGAGTTCCATCGCCGCTGTGTGAAGCCTGGGCTTGGTTGTGAGTGTACGGGTATGGCTTGTACCCTCATGGCACTTCCACTCGTGGTCAAATTCTGAATCCCGCTCGCAACACCGTCCATATGTTTCCTCCAAGCATCTTGACTCCTTACGCCCAGTAATTTCGAAGCATGGAACCGCAGCTGCGATGTGCGCGCGCCAAAGAGGGATGTGTATGTGCGGAGGAGGGAGGCGGGGAGGGAGGATTTGGACGCCATGGTCGTGGATTCGAATAGGTTTTGTGCAATTGGAATGCTGCGTATCTATCGTTCAATCACGAATTGAATGGTCGAAATGAACAAGTCGTGTTATGTGGGTGATCAAAGTTCGATGGTCTCGAGGTGACGATGTTCGGCTCTAAGACGGATTTATCGCCGACGTCATGTTGCGCGAACTCGACGTGCGCCAAGCCTAACACCAAATGGACAGAACACACTGTACGTGAGCATGCAGGAAGTCGATGAGTATAAGTGCGCTCCATTCATCTATCGTATGTCCATCACTCATCCAGGCATCCCACTCATTGCCATTGAATGCCAACCGCCTCTCCAGACAGCCGCGAGAGTAGAGAGCCCAACGTCTAGCACACATACACCTTTTGTTCCAACAATATTCCATACACCACCCAAGATCCGTCCCACCACGGTCTCCAGCAGGGGTATCATCCATCCATCCATCATCCTTCCATCATTCCAACTTCCAACACACCGCACAAAGACGTACCTAAAGTTCCACAAAGCAGCAAATTGGTATATTCTTTTTGCGCCGATGGGGGAATCATTCAAAAACGCCAGGAAAACGATACCAACAAAACAGGAAAGGCAGCAAAAACGCAAACAACAAGCAGCCAATCGAAGGCTTTTGGATATTTCGCCAGATATAAGATGGGTATAATTCTTCTTTTCGTCGCCTAGTCGCAGCAGAGGTCGCGTAAGCAGGGTATTCGTTTCATCAAGACCGGTAAGGAGTAGTAAGTTCGAGAGAAACATTGGGGTATGGTATCATTTAACGAGGAGGCCCAATAGGAGCCGGGTATCCAGATGCAGAATGAGAAGTGCTGGGGCGACCGCTATCGACGGAGCCCCGCGGGTCGTAACGCGGCGTAAGGTCTCCAGACGAAGTCGCGCCAAAAGGGAATTTAGACTCGAAGCGCGGGGTTGGCATGGGCCAACTGTTGGCGTGGTGGTGTTCCTCGCCGTCCGCGAGGTTGATGCCGCTGTCGTTCCATGGGTTGCGGTAGCTTCCGGTGGATTCCAGGCTGGCGAGAGATGCCTTGGAGGCGTTGCTGGATGCGTGCTTGAACAGGGATCCAGGGGAGTTGGTGTTCTTGCGTCCGTTGAAGATGGACGTGAAAGATGACATGCTGCCAGGCTTGCGGAGCCGGTCGAGCATGCCGCGGGGCTCGTCGTCACCGAAGTGAGAGCGAGTGGGGGAGTCGGTGCTATCGACTGCCGGCTCGGCTCGCTGGAGCAGCTTGGACTCGAAGAACGGTAAAGAGTCTTCAAAGGAATCAGACTTGGGACGTGGGAGAGCGCCACGGACAATGTTGACATCGAGACCATGCATGACCAGATGATTGAGGAGGAAATCGATGGCGTCCTTCAGCCCACCAGCATTGTTTCTGGTGAAGACGAGATGGAAGCTTTCGATCTGCTCTTCCTTGCCGTCAATCTTCTCGGTCTGAGCATCTTGAAGTTGGGCATCTACGACATGCTGCGTCTTGAGCTTCTCCAGGATTTCAGTAGCGAATTCCGAGGAACGCAAGTGCTCGCTGAGCTCGGTCGTGCTGGGAAACGCGAGGTCGTGAGATTCGGGAACCATGCCCTATTCTGGTTAGCAGGGAACTTTAACAGGAGTAGTGTAGTGACATACCAAGAACTCATCAACTGCCAAAGGCACCTGATACTCAGGGCCAGAGACAGTGACTACATCACTCGCTTCCTCAGTGCTGGGAAAGGTGATCTTGCAATTGAACTTCTTCTCGAGCTCGTCGATCTTATCCAGGCGTGCAATTAGCTCGCGATGGTACAAGCGGTTGATGTTAATCGTCTCGGAGACAAACTCAGCATCAGCCTTCTCGACCATGTCCATGATCTCTTGCTTGACGAGGTCCAAGTTCTGAGCGTTGCGCGCAGGCGTACGGCAGATGACGTTGTCGACCTTGATGTCGTCTTCCTCCTTGCCGTAACCGCCACGGTCCATGGCGTTGGAGAACTTGACAAAGACAGAGTACTTCTTCATGATGCGCTGGATGTGCTGCCCGCCAATGCCGATAATGCGCTTGTGATACTGGTCAGGCACATGGAACGAGATGGACGCGGGCATCTCCTGCTCAACGAGGTCCAGGCCGTTCTTAGTCGCCTCGTACTGGGCGCCGCGGACTACAATGTAGAAGTTGTACTCGTTGAAACCGTCGAAGACAATCTGGACGCTGCTGTGGCTCATGATCTTGTTGATCTTACCGTTCTTCTTACCGCTGACAAACTCCTTGTGCTCGTTGGCTAGCTCGATCTTCACGCTCATGTTGTACTGGGACTTCTTCACAAACGGGATGTTGCTGATCACCATCAAGGCAGCTCGCACAGCATCGTCGGAGCCATAGATGTGGAAGTTGAGCTTCTCGAAGCTCACTTCCGCGCCTGAGTTGATGCAGATGTCGGAGAGCATGGCACGCACATCAGCAGAAGTAGGCGGGCGCTGTGTCGGGTCAGGGTGAGTGATGAACCACGAAGCACTGTAGAACTGGCCGGCCTGGTAGTTGTTAGTGTCCAGGTCGCGCATCTCCTCTCGATCAGCTTACGAGAATCATCAATTCGCGCACGGTGCGCTCGACATGGAGAACGTCAGTGCCCTGCACGCGCACGACGCCTCGCTGGACGCCGAGTGGTGGCATCAGGATGTAAGAGCCGTTGTTCTCGATGATCTTGCGCACCTTGTCGAGGCGCTCGAGCAGGATGGCGTCCAGCTTAGTGTCAGTGACCATAACGGGCTTCACGAAGACCTTTGTCTGCATGACCAGGTCGTGCAGACGCTGCTTGGCGCGCAGAATGCATTCCGAGTTCTCACCGGTGATGTAGACCAAGTCGTCCGGTCTGCGCTGGGCCCCGGGCGGCGTGTAGCCGAACAGGCGGGGGAACGGCGGCGGGAAGTAGATGGCCGTGCCGGTGGCAGACTCGATGACCTTGATGTTCTTGCGGCCACGCCCACAAATCAATGTGTGCATGGTCAGCTCGAGCTTCATGGTGTCGACGTAGCGCTTGAGCTGTGGCGGGCATATGTTAGCCCTGTGCGCTAGGCTGCGGGGTGGCAGGAACTCACAATCTGGTCAATCATGATGAGGACACGCGTCTTGGCGTGCTCCATGGTCTCGAGGTCGCCGAAGATGGCGCAGCGCAGGCGCGGGTCCATGCCCGTGTCGATGTTGCCGTTGAAGCTCGCCGACTCGATGTCCGGCTGCTTGGGCATCAGCAGGAAGATGTCGGCCTTTGTGGTCTTGGCGATGAGGTCGAGCTGGTTGAGGACGGCGCCCTTGACCTCCTGCGTGGCCGGGTCGATGATGAGCTGCGAGTCGATGTCGACGTGCGAGGAGCGCTGTGCCAAGCGTCAGCAATGAACCACCCTTATACACTGTTATTATATGTCATGTCGTACCAGCGAGATGGGCGTCGAGTTGAGCACCTGGCAGCGCATCGCATTCACCGTCTCCGACTCGCCCGACAGGCACACGTTCGTCACCAGGGCGCGCAGAGGGCCCCGCTGCAGACCGGGCAGCGGCTTGCTCTCGGCGGACGTGACGGTCGCCTGGACGCGCCCCTCGGTCTGCTCGCTGACCTCCCGGCACAGGTTGCGCAGGTTGTCGACGTTCTGCGCGTGGACGGGCAGCTTGTGCGTGGGCGTCGCCTCTGCCGTGCCTTCCGGATGGGTCCAGCGCGCCGTCGCCCCCGGGCTCGCCCACATGATGTCGTCCATGTCCGGCCCCGTGAGGCTCGACGAGAAGGGCACGTTGAAGGACAAGTTGACCTGCGCATTCGACGGCGCGCTGGAGGGCCGCTTTGCGGGCGCCGGCGGGACGGGCATCTCGTGGTTGCTCCGAGACGAGAAGGGGAAGCCGGCGGCCGGGGCCATCTTCTCCCAGCCGTGCCGGGCCTGGCCGGTGAAGTTGGATATCTTGTGCATGTTGCTGTGTGGAGGGCGCCCTGGGAGATGACGGGCGGAGAGGGAGAGGTGATGGGGTAGGAGACGGAGTCGAGGTCGACGAGCAGCAGCTGGAGCACGCACTGAGCAAGCACTCGCCCGTCGAGGCTGTGCGGCTTGATTGGCCAGGCCGCCCGGTAGGCACGAGCCAGGGCCCACTCTTTGCCTTGAACTGAACACACCACCAGTGACGACCAGGTCGAAAAAGCATCAGCCCGCAGCGCCTCAGTCGCACCTCTTTCTACTATCAAGAGATGCACCACGCCGCATGCAGCCTGTCTTGCAGAGCCTCAAACGGCCGACACTATCACTTCAAGACCCGTTGTGCTGCCTCGCTGCTCACTCCATCTCGCCAACGCTTGTTGAGATCTGCCAGATGCACCCCCTAACGCCAAAGCAGCATGGTCGCATCACAGCCGAGATCCATATCACCGCATCATACCGGACATTTATAGCACCGTCCCATATCACCTGATTGCCGCCGTGCACATGACTTGCACCATCCCATCCCACCTCACCCCACGCCTACGCCGTTTCACCTCCCACAGCGCTTCATGCAATCCTACTTGTTTGACGCCTGCACAGCCAGATCTCCGAGCGGCTCCCTGCATCCCGTCTATCCTCGTCCAGCTGCTGGTGTGAACAGCTACTCCTCGACGTGGCAGTGTTGTTGACGCTCATCTCCTTTACGCGTCATCATCCCAACGGTGATCCTCTCGTGGCTGAAGCAGTGTTGCACAGGCCAGCCGAAGTGACATGGTTGGGCTCGTCATGTGTAGGCCCGAGCTGAGGCATCATCACTTTCGCTGAAGATGCTTGCATCGGGCGAGTCTGTGTCGCCGAATGCAGGTCCTCTTGCGGTGACACCTGCTGTCGTGTTCAGTGGGTGAGACAACATTGCAGCATACGAGTAAAGACGCAGCCATATTTGACCGACGGACGGACAGTCTCTATGAGGACGGCATCTAGTCAAGGCATTCTGCGAGTACTCAGCAGAATACTCCTTGGAGATCTTCGATTATAGCTCGTCTACAGTTAAACAATCTCGAACAGAGGCACCAGTCTGGGTATTCAACAAAGCTATGCTACCCAATGCTCACTTCCTACAAAGTCCTACTCTTCTCAACCATCCCCCCCAACACCCTTGATCTTACTATTACTGATACAGTTTACAATTCTTGACACTCAAGTCCTCCAACACAAAACCTCGTTTCAACACCCTAATAGCGGCCGTACACCCGACGCGGCTCTGGTGGAGCTACCTCAACGGGCTCATCATCCACGAACCGTCCTGCTGGCGCAGCGCTATAGTAGCGATGCTCGTCAACGGGCTCACGTACAACACTAACCTCCCGGTACTGCGGCTGCGGCTGAGGCGCACGCATTAAGCCAGGCTGTATGCTTTCGTAGCGGATATAGCCTTGAGGCACCTCTCGTCGGACGACTTCTGGGCGCATACTCGACGCTCTAGACGGCATGTATTCGCGCGGCGGCGCCATCTCTTCGTACTGAGGTCGATATTCCATCTCCACAGGCCGGCGCGAAGCCTCCCGCTGTCGGTAGGGTTGCGCCTCGATCATCTCAGGACGCTCTACGTATCGTCGAGGCGGTGGTGGCATCCGCATCCCGGCGTCGTCGTCGTCGTAGATTTCGTGTCGTGGTGCGCGCATTGTCGGCTCTCGGGTCACGGCTCGCTCAAAGTATGGATCGACTTCGATTCTTCGGCTGGGTGGTGCGGCAGACTCTCTCGCGTCAACAGGTGCGGCATAGTATTTGTTACCGTGTTGGTCCACGACTATGCGACGAGGTGGTGGGGCCATCAGCATAGGGGACTGTTGTCGAGGAAGATACTCAAGAACGGGTGATAGGGAGCGATCGCGAACATGTCTCGGCGCCGCTGACGGGCGGGCCGACGCTTCTCGGTAGACGGGTGCTTCATTGCGATCTGCAAACGCGTGGGACACAGACCGCATTTGGCGGGCGCCTGCCGCGTACAGCTCTTCCCTGGCACCAGGTGAGTACGGACGCCGGGCGTATTGTAGACTGGCTACACGCCGAAGGTCTTGCTCATCACGCGGGACTGTGCGTTGAGGGACACGGATAACGGATGGCGAAGAAGGCTCCGCATACTCGCGATAGCCTCGTGCAGATGGTTCTGGCTCTCGATAGTAGACGGGCTGGACTCTACCAGGGGACTGTACCGGTATAGTGTCGAATTCGGCGGGTACTGGCTGCAGAGCACGTCGCTTACTAGGATGAGCATCAGGGTAGGCGGCGAAGGATGGTGGCGACTGTGGCTCTTCTTTGATGTACGGTTCAGGAGAACGGATCGGCTGCTTGTTGGCTTGCTGCTGGCGCTGCTTCTTCTCGACTCGCTTCTCATCCCTCCGCCTCTTGCGCGGATTTTGTATGGGTTGTGCTGGCCCGACTGGACTGTGACGACGTGATCTACCCGAGTGTTAGCTCTACCTTGTGTCCAGACAAGCGCCTCCAGATATCCTTCATATGTGTGCAAAAGTCGAGTTGGTAGGACGCCCAACTGCCCTCATGGGCGGCACAGTGTTGCTCTGCAGTCTTCGTGATGACTGCGTTACAAGAGCACAGTACCAAGAGAGAATATAGAAGCTCGCAAAGAGGAGAAAGAGGTGCAGGCAAAGACGAAGGAATGTGACTGTATCATACCCGTTGGCTCCACCACGGTTTTGTGCACCGCGGTCTCTTGCACGACCTCTGCTGGGCTCATTTGTGGCCATGTCAGCCGGAGGCGGTGAGTAGTCTTCTTCTTCCGCATCCTCCAGTAACGCTGCAGGTTCAGGCTCGTATATCTCAATGTCATCAGCAGGCTCATAGGCTTCGTCATCAAGATCTATCACTGCCGGCTGAGCAGGTCGAGGTTGAGCATTGGCAGGCTGCTTTGCATGCGATGTGAGTGGACCAGCAAAATCAAGTCTGGGATTCCGTGGGGCATCATGCTCTTCTGACGACCAGCTGTCTGCTTTGCTAGAGTAGTACGAGTTCTCGTCAAATGACTCGGCTCCATCGCTGTTGTTAGTCGTAGATCGAATCCCAGAGACCGGCGGCACGCGCAGCTGAGCTTGAATCAGGCACTCCTCCACATTTATGTGGGCTTCCCTCTCGTCTGCGTCAATGCCACGGCCTTTTCTATCGAACTGGTCCTTGATGGCACGCTCAATCTGCTGTCGTCTGAGCTGCAACTCTGCCCTGATCAGATGGTCAGACTTTGTGAGCAGCACTGGGTCGATGCTAGACGACGCAGATATGGCGGAGTAGGGTCGATGTGTCGGTGGGGCAGGGGAAACAAACTCGTGTGCTGGTGGAGGGACCTGCAGCGAGCTGTCCGGTCGAGGAGGGAGCAGCTGCGGGGCGGGGATGCCATTTGGAGTGCCGTTGGTTGTTGGCTTGCCGAGTGGTGTTGTTTGTGGCAGACGCGGTGCAACCTGTTCAATTACTTTGGCTGGGAGATGTATACGCGGATGTTTGCTAGCAAGTACGTCGTCGCGAATCTGCAAAAGCTTCTGTAAGAAATCGATCTCGCGAGACACCTCAGCGGGAACAGCGCTGGCGCCATTCAAGAACGGCGGTGCAGCAGCGGTTGTCGACATGAGTGGCTGGCAGGCGATGTGCGCTGCGACAGCTCCAAGCTAGATCTCAGTACCAAGCGCCCAAACGGCGAAAGCGATCAAAAAGTCGCGATATACAGAAACAAGCGATGTACGCTGTTGAGCTGCGGCTGGTGGTGATGTGTTAAGGAGAGCGATACGCGAGGACGAAGAAAACCACTGAGGGCGCGACGAGCGATGCACGCTCCACCAAGGCACTAGCACTGATTGGGTCGCGCTTTCTTCAATTACGCCCTTCACACCATTCTTCTCACACCAACAACATCAAAATGGCGGACGAAAACGAGAAGCCGGTGTTCTTCTTCGACATCGATAACTGTGTAAGTCTGGCGTGCGCAGGCGCAAGATGCGATTTAAGCATGATCACTTCTCGCGCCCTCACAGGTACCGAGCCTCAGACTATGTAAAAAGGTCTTGGATTGGCTGCAGCTCGACCTCATGTCTCTAATACACATGTTTTATGTCTTCTCTTTTAGCACGTATGCTAATTTGCCTCCAGCTCTATCCAAAGAGTGTGTCCTCAATCAATGACGCTCGTGTCACGACTGACTCGTGCAGGCCTCGACATCCATTCCATGATGGCGAAACTGATTGGTGAGTGGACATTCGATCTTTATACAATTCTAAACACTTCTTCTTGTTTGGAATGGCACAAGTCTGACCGTGCCAAAGACAAATTCTTCGTGGAACACCTCAGTCTGTCAAGAGAAGATGCCAACGAACTCCACTACAGATACTATCGGGAGTATGGACTGGCCATCGAGGGCCTCGTGCGCCACCACAAAGTCGACGCTCTGGAGTACAACAGCAAAGTCGACGATGCACTCCCGTTGGAGGACGTCATCAAGCCGAACCCTGAGCTACGCAAGTTGATTCAGGACATCGACACCAGCAAGTTCCGGCTCTGGCTCTTCACCAACGCGTACATCACGCACGGCAAGCGCGTCGTCAAGCTGCTCGGCATCGACGATTTGTTCGAGGGCATCACTTACTGCGACTACGGCTCCGACAAGTTCTTCTGCAAGCCGCACGTCGAGATGTATGACAAGGTCATGGCCGAGGCAGGTATCAAGTCGAACGAGAAATGCTATTTCGTGGGTAAGTTTTCAGTGCAAGAATGCTTGAAAGCAGCGACTGATCTGTGCAGACGACTCTTTCATCAACTGCAAGGCAGCCCAAGAACGAGGATGGAAGGTGGCACACCTGCTCGACCCTGCAGATCCGGCGCCGGCCCAACAGGCGTCGAAGTACCAAATCAGGAGTCTGTTGGAGTTGCGTGATATCTTTCCGGAGCTGTTCAAGAGTACAAACAAGGTATAAACAAATTGAGTCCGTTGGATTGAATCAAGCTGGCTGTACCGCTTTGCCATGTCCAGCTGTTCGTACCAGCGAAACTTGGTTAGAAACCTACACAAAAGAATTCAGGAACAAAAGACCGCGTCTATCAAAGTGTGGTTCTTGAGATGCAGATATGCAGGCTCACTAGCGTGTGGATATGCCCTGATTCGCTCTTACAGTACAAGCCCTCCCTTACTCCAAACCCATTCTCAAAACTTCAGGCAGCAGACACGGCGTACTTCAGAGCAATACAACTAACAATACATTCTGCATGGCTTCATCGAAATCAATGTTCTACCAAACAATGTCGACATCAAGCACTACCCCACAACCCCCGCAATCCTCGGCGCTGCCTCCATATCAAGAAGCCCACGCGCCTACCCACAACACCCCTGACAACACACCCTCCAACAAGCCTCACACCGACTCCTCGAAAGTCGCGCCGCAGCGCAAACCCATTCTCCGCCTGCGAATCAACGACCTCTCCTCCGACGGCTCCTTCGCCTTCCTGCGCCTCTTCCACGCCTACCACGCCCTCCAAGATGCCGTCGACGCGGTGCTCACGCACCTCTACAAAGACATGCCCATCACATGCATACCGCCCGTGCGCTCCATGACGCTCATCATTCGCGAGATGGACGGCGTCGCGTACACGACTGGTCTCGAACTCGATGACGATCACAAGGAGATACATTTCAGTACGGGGCACATGATGAACACGCCTGAGTCGCGGCGCAAGGAGGAAATAATGGGCGTTATAGTGCATGAGATGGTGCATTGCTGGCAGCATAGCGGCTTTGGGAGTGCGCCTGGGGGACTGATTGAGGGTGTGGCGGATTGGGTACGTCTCAAGGCTGGGTATGCGCCGCCGCATTGGAAGAAGCATACGGATTGTGATTGGGATGCTGGGTACGAGCGCACTGGGTTCTTCTTGGAGTGGCTGGAGGAGGAGCACGGGAAGGATGTTGTGCGGAGAATCAATGAGGCGATGAGAGGGTGTGAGTACGATGCGGAGAAGGTGTGGATGGGGTGTTGTGGCAAGAGCGTGGAGGAGCTGTGGAAGGGGTACAAGAAGTGCTGCGAGGAGGAGAGAGGGGAGGAGGAGAGCAAGAATGCTGACGACCAGGAAAAGGCGACGGAGACTAAGGCTGATGTGACGGAGGCGAAGGGCGAGACGGAGGGAGCGGCTCAAGAGGAGGAGTCAGCATCACAGGAAGACGATAGAACACCACGTGAGAAGGCGCGGCGAGGAGGGAATATGACTGTTCCTGTTCGACCAGGAGTATTGTACTGAGGCGGAGGCTGCGCGTTCTTCTCCATGTCGAATCATTCATGGATCAACTCCGCTCAGTCGCTTGCCTTTTAATTTACGTGAGAGAAAACCACCCAGAATATGACTTTTCCAGTAACATCTTGCTGATCGAGGAAATGATATGAAGAAGAGCAAAGTTGGATGTGACATGCAGAATGAGTCTGATCTCCTCACAATCACAGTGCCTGAGTCCAACAATAGGAACTCAAGTGAAGTGATTTCTCTGGTGTTGGAAGGCTCACTAGTGAAAGGAAATAACGATAGCTACGAATGCATTCTGTACGATGTTGGTTGACTTGTTCTTGATTGCTACGTGAGGGTGCTACGGAGGTGTACATGACCTAAGACGAGTAGAGCCGAAGTAGGATCGAGTCGGCTCGTTGGGCAGCGTCAAGCTGCCGACGTCCTCACTGATACTCATGATCCGACATCTGGAGTAATAAAATGCACTACTGGAGTTTAGCCCCTCGGTCCGATGCCGGTGTCCCACATGCGTCAGGAAAACTTTGCCTGCCCCGCTCGCCGCCAACACACCGTCTAGCCTCGAAGACGCCTTTTGTCCATGCAATATATTGCGATAATTTTGCTTTCTTTTCATCAAATCAACAGCCCGGCTAGCTCAATCGGTAGAGCGTCAGACTCTTATTCAGCAATCTGAAGGCTGCGGGTTCGGTTAGTACCAAGCCACCCTAAGTTCAACGCCTGTTTCTAACATATTTCAGACCCCCGCGTTGGGCTTACAACAATTATCTTTTTGAGATTTTGGATTGACTGGATGGAACGTTGGTGTGAGAGTGGGGGCCAATTTTTTTGCTTTATGGGCCTAAAGCTCGTTTCGGCTTAGCGCGCGTTGAAACCACAATACCTCCAGTCCGATCCGGGATATCGCGGACCTCTTTTTCAACATTATTACTTCAGATGATTGATCATAAGAAGAGCATCAATCTCCGACTACGCCACTGGTGTTACTTTCCAACATAGATGACGGTCCCGCGCTCTCAAGATTCACCTGGATGCACTACTGCACATGCCTAATGGTCTCAGATCAGGTCTCGCTACACAACAACTTGGGTCTGCATCTGTGGTTCAACATAGCAAAGCATCAGCCTACCGGGAACCGCGATGCAGCTCCGAATTACTGCAGTCCTTCCCGAACGATGATCGGTATGTCATCCACGACACAGCCTCTTCGATAGTTCGCATGACCCACCATCGATACATGGTCACATTTCACGAGGCATACAAACCTGTCATGCAACACATCACTTGTGCACGTCGGCTATCGGGCCATCGGCTGCCCGTATGCAGTATTGGATCCGTGGCGGAGCAAAACTGCGAGAGGTAAGCTTGTCGAGAACTCAGCGGCGGGTCTGTGTTGGCTGGGCATATGCAGCCTCATCCGCTGCTGACAATTCTTATTGGGACGTCTCGTTGGTCGCAGGAACAGAGTAAGAGTTCGGTTATGCTCTGGTGGCGTGTGAACGCCGTCAATCATGATCGTCGGGCTTCGGAGTGGTCAGTGTAAGGTAGGGAGCAGTACTCTGGACTGCTCCGTATCTGCGCGGATCGGTCGCGTTGTGACAGACGAGGGATGACGTCAACGCGACTTCCAATCCTTGAGCACGACACACTTGTTATCAATTCTCATACAGTCCTCACCCCGCAATCACCATACTCACCAACATGCCACAGACTCGAGGCAAGGCAAGCGCTTGTGCGGACGCTCAGGAACAAGCCCACGTCACTGACAAGGAGAATGTCGCCCCAAATATTGCAAAGAAAGCAAAGCAAGACGCTCCGCGCGTTGAGGTGGGGAATCGGAAAAGAATGTCGAGCTCCAATGAACAGTTGGATTCGAATAAAAGAAAGAGCGCTGGCTCATGCAATCCCACGGAGGCAGGCAAGCAGGAGAAAGCGGAGAAGCAACAACAAAAGCCAGATGATACAGTCCCAAAGAAGCCCCGTCTCACCACGCCAGATTTGGAGTTTGACTATGATCGCTCACAGTTGCGCGACCCTCGGCCTACGCCTGGCCGCAAAGTGCGGCCGTGGTACGAAGGAATTGATGTTCCTGAAGATCTGAAGGTCCATCTCGAAGCCACCTGCGAGATACCAAAGCCACAGAAACCAGCTGGCCGACTCAATCGAGTACAGAAGAATGATCTGTTCGTCGAAGAAGCGCGCTTGAATCCGATGCGAACATTCCACCATCTGTATCGATGTCTCGACAAAGGTAGAGAAGGCTCGCCGTCATAAGACGACTCTGGTTTTCAGCTCGACTATGATAAGGTTGCGGATTGGAAGAAACCCCGACCCTACAACAAGCAGAGGATGATTCGCGGCACGGACCGAGCAGTTGAAGCAGCTCAGAAAGAGGAGGATGAGATGTATAAGCTGTTTTTCGTGAAGGGTTCAAAAGATCGTGCGAGCATAGACTACGACGTTAAAGACTACTTGAAAGACCATGTCTCTAAGGACCTTGACATTCCGTATCATCAGATCAAGGTGGAGCAGATCAAGATGTGGAGGGAGAAAGGTTTCCGGCCCGTGGATTATGAGACGCGGTGGAGAGAACCAAACGCGGAAGAGAAGAAGAGGACGTTGAAGATGATGAGTGGTGCATCGATCAGAAAGGGTCTATAAAGCCATCGGCAGAGTGGCATGTCAACGCACACAGCAAAGCTACACAGAGGTCCTCGATTCGAGTCAAATGCAGTTTCAATATTTACGTTCAAAGCGTTGATCTGAGCAACTTCTAGATCGACCAGAAGACATTGATCAGATTTAGGACAATCAAGCTTGGAAGAGCAGATTCGTAACGTGAACGCCGACGCTGCACATCATCGAAAAGTCGCGCCTGTCACGGCAAGGCGGTACTATGCTACCTCACGGACATGATACTTCCACGGCGTAGTCGCGGCATCGCTTCTGCATTTCAAAGCAGTTACGCACACTCCGATCCCGAAGCGGCATCAATGAAGGATATCCCTAGCGCGTTTTTAGTAAAAGCTTAATTTTCGCTTCGCCTGGTGAGGCGGACCACGAGGCTTCTCGTACCTCCACCTCGTCTTTCCGCACATACTACTTGCCAGCGTCGCATACGTTGC
>Ga0265797_10003591_pt1 | contig 24668 bp, 19 predicted proteins | sample P2T30metagenome_FD_192433 | JGI IMG/M metagenome (GOLD analysis project Ga0265797, IMG submission 192433) | Plant litter microbial communities from East Loma Ridge, Irvine, California - P2 T30 | ecosystem: Environmental > Terrestrial > Plant litter > Unclassified | place: USA: California... | reverse complement strand
TCCTCGCGCTGGAGAAGCAGACCCGCCAGTCTTCCGACCTGGCATCAACCTCACGAGTGATTGTCGCTATCGTCACAATCTGCAAGGACAGCGGCGACTGGTCGCTCTTGAACGAGCAGGTGCAAGTGCTAAGCAAGAAGCATGGTCAGCTCAAGCAGGCCATCACAAAGATGGTGCAGGTCGTCATGGGCTTCCTGGACGACGCACCCAACCTTGATGTCAAGCTTAGTGTCATTGAGACCTTGAGGACAGTCACAGAGGGCAAGGTATGGTTCCAAAATGTCCCCTGACACCAAGAGAAACTCATGTACTAACAACGCTTCAGATCTTCGTCGAAGTCGAGCGCGCACGAGTCACCCGCATTCTGTCGAACATCAAGCACGAGCAAGGCGACATCACAGCCGCGACCGACACCCTGTGTGAGCTGCAGGTCGAGACTTTCGGATCTATGCACCGCAGAGAGAAGACAGAGTTCATCTTGGAGCAGGTATCGCTATGCATTGAGAAGGGCGATTGGACACAGGCTGGCATCCTCAGCAGAAAGATCAGCACAAGGTACTTCTCGCGCAAGCCCAAAAAGACGGAGGAGCAGATTGAGAAGGAGCGCAAGGAGAGGGAAGAGAAGGAGCGTCTGCGTTCCGACGGCGCAATCGGCGACGACGAGCCCGTGGACGACGATGTGACAGACCTCAAGCTGCGCTACTACGAGCAGCAAATCACCCTTGCCAAGCATGACGACAAGTATCTCGAAGCTTGCAAGAACTACAGACAAGTGCTGGACACCGAGGCCGTCGAGGAGAACCCAGAGCTCCTCAAAGCCACCCTCCAGCGCGTCGTCTACTTTGTCCTCCTCGCACCTTACGACAACGAGCAGTCCGACCTCTTGCACCGCATCGCACAAGATTCTCGCATCGAAGAGACCTGCCCTTCAGAGCACTCTCTACTCAAGCTCTTCACCCTCACCGAGCTCATGCGCTGGCCCTCGATTGAGTCAAATTACGGCTCAGGCTTGTGCAACACCGACATCTTCGACGTCAAGGAGAACCAGAAGGACCCTAAGGCCCACCAGCGCTGGCTCGATCTTCGCAAGCGCGTGATCGAGCACAATGTCCGTGTCATTGCCAAGTACTACACTCGCATCCACTTCTCACGCCTGACACAACTTCTCGACCTGCCGCCTCAAGAGACCGAGAAGTACATCTCTGACTTGGTCGTCAACAAGACCATCTTTGCCCGCATTGACCGTCCCGCACAGCTCGTCAGCTTCGAGAAGAAGCGTGATGCGGACGAGGTGCTGAATGAGTGGAGTGGAAACATGAAGAGCTTGCTTGGTCTGCTGGAGCGTATTGACCACCTGATCACGAAGGAGGAGATGATGGCGCGTATCCAGCCGGCTGCGGAGAAGAGCTCCAAGAACGTCAAGGCGCACTAGATGCCAATGGGACGAACTCTAGGAAGATGTCTTAGCCGACAACAATAATGCGTGAGTATACAATGTACCATAGCAATGAGCATTTTAACATGACTGCTTCCCTTCGTGTCCATTGTGGTTTCTTTAACCATGTGTGCAACCTCTGTAGATCAGGACCAGCCTGTGCCTGGTCATGGCCTGCGCATTGTTAGAGGCATGAACATAGCATGAGTAGTATCAGCATTCGTTTCCAACTCCCAGCTCCCCTGTCAGCAGGCAATCAAGCCTTTCTGTATGAAACCATAAACCTAGATTGCATCCCCAAACCCCAGACCTCATGAGTCGATTATCCTTTTGATTCGTCGTAACATACCTCATTTCTCCGCACTCGCCTCCACATCACTCTCCGCTTCCACCGGAAAGACCTCCATCGGCACCTGCAAAATGACGCTTTGCCGAGAATTTCCAGGCACCGTTTCGTGCCCTTGACGATCAATCAATCCGCAATCAACTTGCAAGTTGCTTACCTCGGAAGACAGAGAAAACGCGGCAAGTCTACCTACCGAGTGCGCTATGAATTACTGGGGTGACATAGGAGAGCAGGTTTGGATAAATGGGTGAGTGCTCCCCACCCCCCACGAGCTCCATAAAACCTTGAGCACGTCTCTCAAAGGTTGATTGGTTGCTTTTGTTTCTTGACTTACTCGTTTCCGCTGGGTTTGTCTTTGCTGAGAGAGAAAGAGAGTCTGGAATTGATTGATTGATCTTTGCTTAGGCAAGCCATGATTCAGCAAGGCAAGATGCGACTGTCTTCGCTCTTGCTCTCCGGAGTCTTTGCGACTAGCCTGGCACAACAAGTCGTTTCCGATCCGCAGGCTGCGTGCGAGGCGCTGGGAAGCTCGTTCAAGGCGCCGCACGTCACGGTCAATCTGGCGCAACACGTCTCTGCTGGAACGAACCTCTCTCTGCCGCAGCAAGGCACAGGCGATGCGTCGTGCGGCAACACTGCTCAGCTGGTGCCCGTGGATCTGTGCCGTATCACAGCGAACGTAGCGACCAGCAACCGCTCGGAGATTTATCTCGAAGCCTGGTTGCCTTCGAACTGGACGGGAAGGTTCTTGTCGACTGGTAATGGCGGGTTGGGAGGCTGCGTTCAGTACACCGATTTGGCGTACACTGCCTCCTACGGTTTCGCGTCCGTGGGCGCGAACAACGGACACAATGGCACGAGGGGAATTCCTTTCCTCAACAACGACGATATCGTGGCTGATTTTGCGTACCGCTCGGTGCACACGGGCGTTGTGATCGGGAAGGAGTTGACTAAGGCGTACTATCAGAAGGACCACACCAAGTCTTACTACCTGGGCTGCTCGACTGGTGGACGACAGGGTTTCAAGGAAGCGCAGGATTTCCCTGGAGACTTTGATGGTATCGTTGCGGGCGCGCCGGCACTGGCTTTCAATAACCTCTCTTCGTGGTCTGGACGCGGTCTGATTGTCACCGGGCCTCCGACTGCGCCGACTTTCCTGACGCCTCAGCATTGGGCTCTCGTCGCCAAAGACGTTCTCGCTCAATGTGACAGCCTCGACGGCGTCAAAGACGGCATCATCGAGGACAACGACATCTGCCCCTACCGCCCGGAGAACCTGCAATGCTCCCACAGCAGCAACGGCACCAACAGCACCACCACCTGCCTAACCTCCCCGCAAGTGCAAACCGTCCGCACCCTCTTCACCGACTGGTACGGCGTGAACGGCAGCATCATCTACCCGCGCATGAACTACGGCGTCGAGCTCACCGCCGCTTTCATCTACTACAACGGCCAGCCCTTCCCTTACACCCAATACTGGTACCGCTACGCCATCCTCAACGACCCTGACTGGTCCGCCGCGGACCTGACTCTCGCCGACACCGTCTACGCGCACGCGAAGAACCCGTTCAACATCGAAACCTGGGAGGGCGATCTTTCTGGTTTCCAGAAGAAGGGCGGCAAGCTCTTGCACTACCACGGTCTGACTGACGCGATTATCACTTCGGACAACAGCCCGAGGTATTATAATCATGTTTCGAATACGATGTCTCTGAGGTCGAGCGAGCTGGATGAGTTTTACAGGTTCTTCCGTGTGAGCGGTATGGGACACTGCTCGGGTGGTGTTGGCGCGTGGGGGATCGGGCAGAATTCTGCGGTGGTGAAGGGCGCGGAGCAGACGCCGCAGAATAATGTTCTGTTGAGGATTGTGGACTGGGTGGAGAATGGGAATGCTCCGGAGACTATCACTGGGTACAAGTACCTCAATGTAAGTGATTTGCGGGAGTCGTGTATTGACGTTACAGACTGCTGACTAACATTTTCGCGCAGGACACGGCGAGCTTGGGCGTCGACTTTGAGCGCAATCACTGCAAGTACCCGGCTAGGAACACTTGCATCGATCCGGAGAACTACAAGAAGCCTGAGGCGTGGAAGTGTGTTTGAGGGAGTGCTAGGTATCAGAGTAAATAAATGCCTTGGAATTTGTACACGAAATGCATGAACGTACCTAGTAGGCTACATGTAGGTCTGAAGTCGTGCGACTTCACGTGGCCCTCGCACCTCGTGGCCTTCATACCGTCGCCAGGGCGCCACGCACATACGCATTCATGTACCGATGTACCACAGTGATGCCTGCATCGATTATTGATCAAAGGTCATGTCTACGCTACTCGCTTTGCATTTTTTGCCGGTTATTTTGGGTGCCTTATACAGATGACAACGCGATAGGTCACTACTGCGGATCCATCGAAGATGTATTAGCATCCCAGCCACAGCTATGTCAATATAATCTGGCGCTGGCGGGTTTGTAAAAAGAAAGTCGTCTTTGCCTTAACAACTGCCCGCCAATTCTCTTGGCCTATGATGCCGAGCCAGAAGTTCGTGATATACTTTGACTATTGCTCTTGGTATCGAAGTATCAAGTTTTTGGTGTTCGCTATGGATGATCGGGAACGGTGGTACTTTTTTTGATGAGTTGAAAGTCGATATGACATGTTCGCAAGATAGAACACTTCAAAGCCAGCAATCTGCTATGGTATGTCTCAGCTTAGGGACCTTTTGAGTTCAGACTCTAGGACAGCCTAGAAAGCGATCGCCAAAGGGTCCGGCCTGTCAAATATTTGGTTAGCATGGCGAGAAACTCAGAGCGCAACACTGGGGATGCACAGCGACATGTGGTAGCGGTTACATGCACACAGTCGGGTATAATTTCAGCCTGGTCTGGTTGTTGTCGACAAGTTGGATAAATATCGCACGTGACATTCCCCCATACCTATCGTATCGCTACCTAGCGGTTCATGCTCGATGATGTGACGGCTCAAGCGCTGCATGCGCGTCGACGTGAAGACGCAGCGAAGGTGGAAGGAATGGAAGAGATCGACACGCCCGTGCGTTGCGCTGATACGAGACGACAGCTCATGTGAACAGTCCGGGACAAGTACTTGAGCCGCATGACAATGACTTGCAGGGTGCAGCGTGGGCGGTCACCGGTGAGTGGTCTGTGTTTGAGAGGAGATAGAGCTTGGGTGGTGAGACGTGGTGAGACGGAGGGAGGAGAGTATCGTTATTGTTCACCGCCCAGAAAGATTGCCATAGGGGACAAGGTAAAACACCGGATGGGGAGTCTTAGCAAGGCTGAACCAAAGTATGGCAAGCCAGTGAGGAATAAGGATTAACTTCTTCTACTGCTGATGCCGAGACTCTTCCAAGCAAAGTGGCAGAAGTTAGAGGGCGGGCATGGCACACAAGGAGGAAGGAGATTCCCTCCCACGCAACTCCACAGCAGATCCCCAGACTACTCGATTCGCCTCGATAGCACGTCCCCTTGGAAGCCTTCACGCGCACGCCGCCTGATGCCCTCGCACAATTGATCCCTGCACCGCCGCCGCTCATTACGCATATGCCATTCACGTGCATCTGTCCTTCGTCCGGATAAGCAATATACTGAACAACCAGCCTGGCTCCTGCCGTGGACGACAGCACACAGCACCGCCAGCAGACACACGCGCTACTACACTATTCCTCAGCATCCCGCGCCAACCCCGGTATCAGCAGCGCTTTGCCCACGAGTAATACTACCCGGTCTCTTACTACTGCACCGCGGCACCTGACGCCTGACCTGACCCTCCTCCACCACCGTTGCGAGGCCATCCATGGCTTCGTGACCGCCTGCCACCAAGCTCGCCATACCGCTCCCTTATTAAATATAGGCGCCGGCGCCGTTGCAAACCCTCGCTTGTATACTACAGTAATATATCTTCGGCCGGACAGTGCGCCTTACTATTCCATACAATCGTACGCGGGCGTACCTCTTATCAGTACAATCGGACATCCCGACTAAGCCGACCTTGAAATATTCCTTTGGCACTGGCTCTCGTTGGATACAACCATACACATATACACATGACGATTGACTGCACTCGCATGTACAACTGAAGAGACGACGAGAGCGAATACACGATTCGATTGGAGAGCCATGTTTGGACGCAAGCCCAAAGATGGGTCGACATCTGCATCGGCAGCGCCTGGCGACGGCGATCGCTCAAGACCGGAGAAATGGAGTATGGGTGTGCTCAACGATAAAGAGACGGACGAGGTGCCGGGTTCAGTGTTGTTGTTGTCGAAGGTCAGCAACTACAACGAGCCTCTGGGCATGCAGATGACGCCGGCGCGCACATCTGCCTCATCTCTGCCCTCCCAGCGGCGTCCATCTGCCGCAAGCGCTACATCACATCGGAGGCCTTCGGCTGCAGAAGACGTTAAGTACACCAAGGATGGCAAGTTCGTGTTAGAGCCACAACCTACGGACTCGGCGAACGATCCGCTGAACTGGCCGGTTCTCAGACGAGACCTTGCTCTGGTGTCACTTGGCCTTTATTGTATGATTGGCGGCGGCATGACTCCAATTCTGGCAGCTGGTTTCAATCAAGTCAGCGAAGACCTGGATGTCACTGTTCCAGACGTGGCTTTGACGACTGGACTCTACATGATGGGTCTGGGTCTGGGCTCCATCGTGCTGTCACCCACTGCAATCCTTTACGGAAAACGACCTGTATATTTCGTGGCTAGCATCTGCTTCATCATCAGCAGCATCTGGTGCGCGGTCAGCCCCAACTACATTTCCCTGCTCATCGCCCGCATCTTCCAAGGTTTCGCGGTCTCTTCGGTCGAATGTCTGCCCAGCGCATCGATCGCCGAGATCTACTTCCTCCACGAGAAAGCATACCGCCTTGGCATATACACTCTGTTGCTCTTGGGAGGCAAGAATTTGGTACCACTGGTCAGCGCTGCTATCATTTCCAAGATGGGCTGGCGTTGGGTCTTCTGGATCGTGGCTATCGTCGTTGGATTCTGCTCGCTTCTACTGTTCTTGTTCGTGCCCGAGACCTTTTGGGACAGAGCTCCAGTTCCTCATAAGCGGAAGACCCAGACCCGCTCCATGAGCAATTTGAACATCTTCCGTTCCCGTGCACCAGCAGAGAAACAGGCTGATGCACTCGACGATGATGTGGATGCGGAGCTGACTGAGAAGCCTGCGAAGAAACATGCTCACTTCGGACCGGAGGATGACCTTTCGGATACGTCGGAGGAGTCCTTGCCAACTCATGGCGTGGCGACATCCCCAGACACGACAAAAGACGATGAGACTCCTCTTGACACGGACAGCACATCACCAGCTGTTACAAACACCAACGCAAACGTCCCAACTGTCGACACAGTAGCGGGCGAATCAACCACGCCACAGTCGCCGAGAGCACCATCTGTCAAATCCTTTGCCGCCTCGCATCATACCGACGTCGAACGACAGTCTCAAAGATCCGCCTCGCCTGTTGGACGCACTTACACTCGATCGTTATCTCATGGCCCGGCAAGATCGCTCAAGCAGCAACTAAGCTTGTGGAACGGCAGACTCAGCAGCGACAAGTGGTGGCGTGTTGCTGTCAGACCATTCCTTCTTTTCGCCTACCCTAGTATTCTCTGGAGTGCTTTGATCTACGCAATGTCTATCGGCTGGCTCATTGTCCTTTCAGAATCTGTTGGTCACATCTTCGAAGATCGCAACAGCTACAATTTCACCCCTCTCCAGGTCGGCCTCGTGTACATTAGCCCTTTCATCGGCGGCATCATCGGCACTGCCATCGCTGGCAAAGTCTCCGACCTCATCGTCCGCTTCATGGCCCGCAGGAACGGCGGTGTCTACGAGCCTGAATTCCGCCTCGTCATGGCGATCCCCATTGCCATCTCCACCGTCGCAGGCCTCATGGGATTCGGCTGGAGCGTCGAAGAACGCGATAACTGGATCGTGCCCACCGTCTTCTTCGGCATCATTTCGTTCGGATGCTCGCTCGGCTCGACCACCAGTATCACTTTCGCTGTTGATTCGTACCGTCAGTATGCCGGCGAAGCACTCGTCACGCTGAATGTTAGCAAGAATATTCTGCATGGCTTGGTCTGGAGTTTGTTTTTCAATCGCTGGTTGGAGAAGGACGGGAGCAGGCTTGTGTTCAATTGCATTGGCGGGATTCAGTTGGCTTGTTTGCTTACGACTATCCCTGTGTATATTTGGGGCAAGCGTGGAAGGATGTGGACGGTGAGGAAGAATTTGATGGAGAAGTTTTGATTGATGCGATGCGATGCGCATAGATTGGCAGCGTGAGCGATATTTTTTGGCCTTTCTTTTTTGGAGTTGGATATTGGGAAGGTTGCATGGCATACGCACATTCTGCATTGGCAAGCGGGTTGGATTAGACGACTTTGATGATAAATGACCGAGATTGATGGTATACTATACTTTTATGACATTTCACGATTTATTCTTATCGATACTTATTACCAAATCGCATCCTTCACGTCCACTCTTGATCAACCCAGTTGTCCATAAAGCCACAGGACAGCCTTTTTCCTTGCATGTCCACTTCTTCTTGCGTGCTGGTATGGCGCCATTAACCGGTTTGCCGAGCTCGAAGTTCTGATTGGACAGTCGGATTCAGGTGGAGCACTTCCTATCGCCGACCTCGCGAGAACCACTGCCAGTGTTCTTTTGCCGATTGGGAAATCATTCCTCCTTTTGTGGATTGTTGCTCTATAAGTTATCGAAATTGGATATTTGCTTTGGAACGATTGGAGGGAGAGAAGGCTTGGTAACGTTGTTGTGGCGATTCTTCAGACAAGCTGTGCCGGACTGGCTTTCATCCGATCTTTGGTTTGAGGTCGACTGCGCACCACGCAGCTTTTGTATCGCACAGCAAGGTCATTTGGCATTTGTTATCATGGCTTCGAGGCAGAGAGCTTTCTCGGCGGCTCGGGGGCTTTTGCCTACTAGGAGGTGTGTTGCCACACCACCTTTCAAACGCAACGCGCGCTGGCAGTCGACCACCTCGACTAAGACCGGCCAACCGCAACAATCATCTTGGAAGACCGGTCATGTACTGCTTTTCTCGGCTTTCACGGGCAGCTTGGCATACCTCTACGGCATCAACGATACTTCCTCGTTCTTCCGGTCGAAGGACGCTCCATCAACACTGGCTATCACTCCCGTCTACGCCACCAAACCAGCTCTCGAGAAAGCAGTCGCTGAACTCCGTGCTAAACTAGGCGAAGACGCCGTCAGCACAGACGATGAAGTTCTTCACAACCATGGATATTCTGAGTGGAGCAGTATCAACATCGACACTCTCCCCGTCGCTGTCGCCTACCCCAAAAATACCGCCGAAGTGTCTGAGATCGCTAGATGCTGTACCGCCAACCGCATCCCGTTGATTCCTTACTCGGGCGGTTCTTCGCTGGAGGCTAATTTTTCGGCGCCGCATGGAGGGATTTCGGTTGATTTCGCGCACATGGATCAGATTCTTGCGCTGAGGCCGGATGATATGGATGTTACTGTGCAGCCGGCTGTTGGCTGGATGAGCTTGAATGAGAAGATCAAAGACTCTGGACTGTTCTTTCCTGTTGATCCGGGCCCAACTGCTATGATCGGTGGTATGGTCGGCACAGGTTGCTCTGGGACCAATGCCGTCCGCTACGGCACCATGCGTGACTGGGTCATCAACCTCACCGTCGTCCTAGCCGACGGAACCTTGATCAAGACCCGCAGGCGCCCCCGTAAGACTTCTGCAGGCTACAACCTCACCGGTCTCTTCGTCGGCAGCGAAGGCACACTTGGAGTTGTGACAGAGATCACGCTTAAACTCGCCGTCATCCCCCAGCAAACCTCCGTCGCAGTCTGCAGCTTCCCTTCCATCCGCGACTGCGCCGCCACAAGCGCCAAAGTCATGCGCAGCGGCATCCCCGTCGCCGCCATGGAGATCATGGATGAGGTGCAGATGAACGTCGTCAATCGTGCAGGCGCTACTAAGAAGAAATGGACCGAGACGCCGACGCTGTTCTTCAAGTTCAGCGGTACGCCAGGCGCTGTGGCCGAGCACGTCGAGCAAGTGAAGCAGATTTCGAAGCAGCATCATGGAGCCGAGTTTGAGTTCACGGTGGATGCCGAAGAGCAGAAGGCGTTGTGGTCGGCGCGCAAGGAGAGCCTGTGGAGTATGCTTGCGCTGAGAAAGGGGGATGAGGAGGTGTGGTCGACGGACGTCGCGGTGCCGATGTCGCGTTTGACTGAGATCGTGGAGATCAGCAAGAAGGAGATGGACGAGCTTGGACTGTTCGCGTCTGTCTTGGGACATATCGGAGACGGCAATTTCCACGAGTCGATCATGTATAATGCTAAGGATCCGGAGGAGAGGAAGAAGGTGGAGGCGTGTGTGTATCGTATGGTGGAGAGGGCGCTAGAGATGGAGGGCACTTGCACGGGTGAACATGGTATTGGAATTGGCAAGAAGGAGAGTCTTGTCAAGGAGCTGGGTATTGAGACGATTGGTGTGATGCAGAAGCTGAAGAGCAGTTTGGATCCGCTTTGGATTATGAACCCTGGTAAGAAAGGAGCATTTGCGATTGTGGAGTGTGCGAATGAGACTGACAATGATTGTAGGCAAGATCTTCGAACCACCCACTTCGTCATAGCATTTCTTCGTACGATAAAAACTCATGTAACGTTGCATAAGCGCTCCAGCAGTAGTTTTGGACATCATTCAAGACGCTCACTCCTCACGGACGACCAGATTGTCCATGCTATCATAACGCGGAAGGTTCCACTCATTGTTCTCTCTCAAGAACCACTGAGCAACCGCGTCGACACCCAGATAGCGACTCAGCCATAAAAAGGAATGCATAGTAGCAATCCCCCATCTGGTCGCCGGGAGCCCGATCTGTGGCATCCCAGGACCTAGATTCTGTACCTGCGTGATGAAAGGTCGGAATTGGGCGTCGTACTCTTGCAAAGTAGTAACCAGAGCGTCTTTCGAACCCTCGACAGAATCACGATCACCGCAGTACTTGCTGATCTCTCCTGCCAGGACATACGCGCCCACGATACTGGAAGTCGTACCCATACCAGTAGCTGGAGAAGGGCAGTAAGCAGCATCACCGAGCAACACAACGCGACCCCGGGACCACGAATCAAGCTTCACCTGCCCAACCTTCTGCGAGAAAAAGTCCCTGGCGACCTCGCTATCCTGCATATCACGGACGATCCGCGGAGTCTCCCAAGCAGCATCTGCAAACTTCTCAGCGTAGGCATTCTTTTGCTCGGCGATATCACCGTCTTCTAGTCCTTTTAATTCGGCTTCTGTGCCGCAAATTCCGAGGTATGCTTGGATCGTGTCGACGTCGTGTTTTCGGGTGAAGACAAACCGCTTTCGAGGAACGTTGAAAAGTGTGCTCATGTACTCGTCTTTTTCTCGCCGAGGGATAGTGAAGTATGAGATGTAGAGGCCTAGGTAGTGGAATGGATCTGGGCTTTCGGGATCTAAGATCATTTTTCTAGTTCGGCTGCCTTGTCCATCTGCCCCGACGACGAGGTGGAATCGATCTACAGTACCGTCGGAGAATGTGACCGCGACGTCATCGTCGTGTTGTTGGAGGTTTGCGATGTGCGTGCCGAATACATAGTTGACCCGGTCCTTGGTAACGTCGTACAGCATCCGAAAGAGGTCTCCTCTCATGATCTCATAGTCGGTAGTGAAGCTCTGCAATCCCGTGCCTGATTTGTTCACCGGAAAGAAAGCCTTTTGTCTTCCAGAGTCGTCGACGAACTGCAACCCTCTCTCGCTCACTGCATAGGAGCGGAAAATGTCCATCAGGCCCATCCGTTTCATCACCTGGATGCCGGGCCCTCGCAGGTCGATTTGCTGGCCGGTGGTACGCAGCGTGGGCCATCGTTCGACGAGAGTGATGTTGTGCCCGAGCTTCGAGAGCCAGAAAGCGAGAGATGGACCAGCTACACCGCCGCCGCTGATGAGGATTCGCATGATGAATGAATGGTCGCCGCCACTCGAATGCAGGAGAACAGTATAGAACAGGTAAAAACGTTGGAAGTAGATCGATACTCAGCACAATGATGATTGCTACCTACTAATTTCTAGTTATAGGTACCAACGATCCAAAGCCGGAATCGTATTCTCGTGTGTCTCCCTCACATTGACATATCCGCTTCGGGGTCGGCGTTAGAGCCCTAAAGACTAATTTGTTATCACCGAAGCACTACCACACTAACGAAAGTGTAAATAATACGGTATGTTGATGGTTCAAGATGGTTTGTAAGCTATGCTCTGCGAGGAGTCCGGTGCTCTCGCGTTTGTACTACCGGCCCTGCACTGTCGAGCTTTTGAGCCGAAGAACGAAGAAGAACTCGTGATGGCAGAGGAGTTCCAATCCAGTACTTCGTCATCTTTCGATGGAATGCAATTCGCTCAAGCATACTATGACGATCAATGGTCTCCGGGATTTCTCGCAGATATATGTTTTGATGACGCCGCGCAAGCAAAACTCGACAACCTCCATTTTATGGCCACTGAAAGGAACGAACGAATGGAACAATTGTTGGACAGAGAGATCGCAGTTGAATCAGTGGATGGCTTGTGAGCACTGCTCGGGGCTCTGAAAAACAATAACAACTAGCGACGGCCTTTGTCATTACGACTGCCATCTTTCGTATAAGCTACCACTGATCTGCCACATTTCCAAAAAGGTATACAGCCACTGGTACGACCATCTCAACCAACATCAAAGTTTTCATGTTCGGCCCAAACCCATGCTTGTTCCCTGCTAGAAACCTGCCGAAACCACCAGCAAAGACTCCCGCACCAAGTATCGCGAGTGGCGCCTTCCTCTGGGAGATGTTGTTGCTAGCCCACCAGGCAAGAACACCAGAGCTAGCCATGATTGCTCCCCCAAAGCGAATCTGGCTATCAGCAAGAGCACTGGTCTCGCTTCCGACAACGAATGTGGATTGATCGGCTAGCATGGATTGGCCATATGCGATGTGCATCGTCCCGACCACCAAGTCGAAGAAAGCGCAGGCTTTGAGGATGCCAGGAATTGCGGTAGCCATGGTAGGGTAGACTTTGTGTTTTCTGATGTTAAATGTAGTTGGCCGTCTCGGTGATAGGAGTACGTAGACAGTAGGCGAAAGTAGAGCTGGGAAGTCTTGGAAGGAATGGAAGACAAATCTCTTCTGAGAATAGTAGATTGCACACCACCAGGGTGTGCTACTACAAGTATGTGTAACGATATGTAAGGCAAAACTCTCAAGTCATCTAGTCGCTTTGACAATCGATCGAGAATCTGTACCTTCAGCGTTCCACATCTCATTGCGGACCGGGAAACAGTCCCGATCTCATTCGACGTCGACATCCATAATCTACATGTAGATTTATGCGCCACCCATACCGCGGAGCTTACTGAGACCACCCATGCCGCCCATTCCACCGCCGCGGAGTTTACTGAGACCGCCCATGCCGCCGCTCATGCCTTTACCACGAAGAGCACTGAGACCGCCCATGCCGCCAGAGGAACCACCAGCTCCACCGCCGAACATGCTCTTCAGCTTGTCGAGGCGAGAACCGCCGCTGGCATCACCGCTGGCATCGCCGCTGGCATCACCGCTTGCGCCAGCGCTTGCATCAGCGCCTGTATCAGCTGATGCAGTATCAGTGCCACTGGCTTCAGTGCTGGGCGACGCAGTGCCGTTGGCTGATGGCTTGGTGCAGGCTTTCGCGGCAGTAGTTCCACTCGATCCAGCGCTGCCGCTGGCTTCGGTAGATTCAGAGTCACTTGCCTCAGAGCTGGCGCCGCCTTTGCCGCCGAACATGCCCTTGAGCTTGTCGAGTCTGGAAGATCCGCCGCTGCCGCCGCCCATGCCGCCCATACCGCTCAATTTACTGAGCTGGCGCTTGGACTTGGACTCGGTGCTGGCAGCAGGATAATCGGCAGCAGAGGCTTCTTCAGTGCAGTCTGCTTCAGCTTCGGCGCCACCAGTGGCAGTGGCAGCGCCGGCGCCGTTGAGCTGCTTGAGAATGAATTCTTGACCCATGGATTGAGTGCTTGCGGAGCCGGGATACGCTAGATGTGCCATGTTGATGCCGAAGCCGTGCTTAGTGTCGCAGACACCATCGCCCTGAAGGAGGTGGTTAGCTTGGCTCTCGATCGTCTGTTGGATGGGCGGTCCTGTCAGCACATGGGAGACTTACATAGTTGCAGACGTCCATGGTCTTTGAAACCCAGTTCTCTGGAATGCCACCTAGTGTGGCCGACATGCCGTTGACGTCCATAGTACTCTTGCCGCCCTTCGTATCAACGTTGCAAGCCTTGCCTTTGTGGTGCATTGGGTTGCCGATAAGGAAGACGCCCTTCACAGCATCGAAGCTTTTGCCGGTCAGCTTCGACAAAGCATTGGTCGTGGCCGCAGCACCTTGCGAGTAGCCCTCGAGGATAAAGCAGGTGTTGGGGTTCGATGATAGAGTTGACGAGACCTTCCTCACAATATCGGCAGTGCCTTTGGCTGACATTTGCGTAATGCCGGCAGAGTAGACTGTGTTGTAGATGCTACCGCCCGACTTCTTGGACATGACAGCGCTGTTCATCTTGCGGAAGCCAGACGACTGGCCTTGCATTTCTCCGGTACCGCGAGTGTTGATGATGACATAGGAGGAGCAGCCACCCGCTCTCTTCTCGATGTTGTTGTCGTCGATGGGTGCGGCCTCAACGGCCAAGGCCGTCGCGACCAGCGCGACGATGAGGTTATAGAATGCAACCATTTCAAAGAATGTAGTTGCTGATTAGCAATAGCAAGAAAAGAAAGAACGAATAAATGATGAGCCTGCTGAAACTGCCTCCAGACGGCGGTGCGGGAGTTACTTATACCAACTGACGACAACAATCGCCTCCCATAATGCCCGGAGACCAAACTGTGAGTGGTGTATCCCTCGACTCCATCGTCTCATGTCAGAAACGGCTGGAGTTGGTGGAAGTGACGCTATCGAACTTTGACAGATAGTGCGACAGACGGCGCCGTTGAGGGACTTGAGGATCACAACGTCAGCAGCCTAAGCGAGGGTGATGGCCGGGCTGAAATGTCACGAGATACATACGTCCTCGTTGATGGCAAGAATCTCGCCGATCATTTGTTTGCGATCAAGAGCGCAACGATGGAGCGAATTTGCCATCGTTGCCATCCAAGCTGGTATGGCGGCTTACCGACCCTCACACTGTAGCATCAGTGTTCGCCCCATATACTCATCACCCGCAGTCATCCCATACAATGACGGGAGACAGCACCCGATTCTGAACCAGAGAAACATGACGGAACAATAGAGTTGGTCCAGCCGGAAAGCGGTACAGAATGGGTACAGAATGCAGAGGCTGCAAGAGATCCCGAAGCCAGCTGACACGTGCGTTTCAGCCTGCACGTGGCAAAATTTTCGTCACACAATGAGGCTCAACCAAGAGGCGAACATGTGATACACGTGAGGTACGTAAGACTGAAAAAGAGTCCGAAGGTTGAAGAGAGAAGGTTATACGGCCTTGTGAATCAGGGAAATAGCAAGGAGATCATGATGGAATAGGGCTGACAGCCCCGTCTGTGCCGTCATCCGCCTTTCCGCGCCCCTGATCATCGCGCCACGTTGAAACAAGCACTCGCCGAGTCATGTACATGTACGTGACGGAGTGCTCTGGCCATAAGCATCCTCCATTTTTCCCTGCCTCCTCCGCAATATCAACATGGCAGCCCACGGCGCTGCACCGATAAGGCCATCAACGCCGTCAGACTTGAAACGCGCTCCGAGATAGTAGCGTTGAAGTCCTGCTGGTCGCCTCGAAGTCCGCATGAATCAGCCCGGAATCTTGCTCTCCTCGATGTGTCAATCATTCTCTTGTTGTACGGGCGAGGCTGGCTATCGCCCGCTGGAGATTGGTTGCTTTCGCGCTGATAGAAAAGAGGCAGAGGCTGGACCTTGCGCATGAACCATTCGAAGGATGCGACATCGACGATATACGTCATTTGGAGAGCGCCCATCACCGTTCACGAGGCGGCATGGCAGTCTGGCTCGCTAAACTGGTCTCGGTACTACGAGTTGGCAACGTTGACTGCCGGAATGTCTCTCCTTGCTGCGAATGGAGTTGAGATACAAAGCGAGAGATCCAAAAGTGGCACACCCGACAGATCTGGACTGATGATCGTAGCCAGTAGTAGATCAAATGTAATGTAGAGGTGCTCGAATCTTGTCCGAACTCCTCTCGAGTGACATCAATCGAACCCAAATTCCATCAAGCCTACTAATGACGCATTACCAGCATACCAATCATATAGGCAGCTCGATGACTGCTCTTCCCTCCTAATATCTGCAGTGCTTGTACCATTGTAACCTGTCTCGAAGAGCGGTGGTTGAGCGTAATCTAAAATGGCTAAACACTCGTCAATCTCCTCGAGTGTAGGTAGCAGGGCACCTTGTTGTTGGCTGAGAGCAGCCTCATTTGCCTCCTGGACGCTGTCCTCTCTGTTCTTGGCGGAGGTGTATGCCTCTGCAACTTGGTAAAAAGTCGAACAAAGTTGGTGAAAGCGACCGACGCCTTCGGACAGAGTAGCAACATGCTCTAGAGAGTTGACAAACCCTTGGAGGAGTCGGAGATCTTGCTCTGACTCTCGGTAGTTGGCAATGATATGGCTGAAGATCACTGTGAACGGCGTGAAAGGTGTGTTCATCGTTACCCAATGGAGGTAAGATGACCATGCGGGCTCGCTCAAGAGTTGTTTCTTTTCACCAAGCTCTTGTACGGTTTGCAGTGCGCTTCTTGCAGGTTCCAGGGCCGGAGATATGCCCGTGTCATTTGGCGGAGCGGAGAAGTTGATCAGTGTCAGCGTGCTGTAATGAACCATGGCGTCGCTACTGCTTATGACCCACCGGTATAGGTCACGATCCGCACTTGAGCTGGTTTCAACCTCGGGAGCATTACCCAGCTGTAGTCGGCTTTCGAACGCGTGAGCCAGAGCAGACGACAGCACATCGGCTCGCCTCCACCTCTCGTGCTGTCGCAGCAGCGCTGCAGCCGGGCTGTATAGCTGTTCTGCCACTTGGCCCTGGATTCTGGCAACCTCGATCCAGTAGCTGAGGAACGGTATGTAAGAGTCTGGGAAGATCACTGATTGTTCCGGTACAGGGAGCGATATGTCGTAGTCTTGTATTGTCGCTGCTCGTCCTAAACGTAAGGAGATCGTTTTGTCTGTGATGTAGACATACCAGAACAGGGCAGTCTTCTCATCCCGTTCAAGTTCGGTGTCTCGAGCCATGGTACTGATGCGATGATAACCCAGGGTCTGGCACATAGCAGCTGCTTTCGAGATCAGTGCCCAGCACTCGGAAGGCTTGCACATGTCGATTGTACATGATGCCTGTTATCATACTATCAGCTTTTATCAGACTTGTTGCATCTGAGATCAGGGCACCCCTACCATCTGAAGCAGCAAAATGAAAATACGCAGCAGATGGCATGAGAAGAGAATTGCTAAGCTTGGAGCTCTCAGAACGACTTCAAAGGTATTACGGAATGAGAAGAGACATACCGCGACATATAGTGCTTCGACATTCTCTTTCGTGGCAGGCAACATGAACGGCAAGCATTCAATGCCGGCTTCAACTTGTCGTAGGAAGAATGGGGCAAGCATGCGGTGATTTGCAGTGCTGGGATCGGGCGTAGCACATAGTCCTTCCATGGTGATGATGTATAATCCACTGTATACCAATATTCGCTGTACAGGGGATACGTTCGCTGTACAAGGGTAGCATTCCTCAGCAAGCTTGCGCAATCTTGCCAAAGAGATGGTAGGAAGATAGGCGAGCGATGCGGCTGTGAAGCCATCTATCTGGAGGCTTTAGCACTGCTGTCGATCGAAATTGACGTTTGGAGAGAGATATTACCAGTTGCGTGATGAAAAATCGAACAGATCGTTTCCCATGAAGGATACTCGTTGTCCGGAACAGGGAAAGACTCTGGAACTCCTGAGCCGCGGAAGGAGGTTGAGGCCCCCATTCTCAACATTCCCACCAGTCTTTGCAGGGATCTCAAGGCGGTACGCAAACTCTCATCTTGCGCTGCTACCGGATTGCAGGAGACGATCTGCTCGAAATTGTTTTTCGCCACGATTGAGTGAGCGCCGGTAGCTGTAAGTCCTGCGAAAGGCACGACCGGTGCTGAAGACTGTCCTTCAGGATCGAGGACTACTTGGACTGGTCCTGATAGAGCTGAGACTGAAGGACTGCGGCTGCTCATGATGGAAGGGCTTCCTCTTGCTCGAATTAAACTCTCGATACTGCGCAGATGGGTCTCCAGTCTTTCGATCTTCGCTTCACTAGTGCAGAAAGGTCAGCCGCGAGGAATGCCCTCGCTATTGCCTCGTGAACTGCGCTTACTACTGCTTGGATACTGCCGATCTATCATTCGACACCTTCACAGGCTGGAGAGTGGTTCGGCAAGCTACGAGAAGACAGTCGCATGTCAGAAAGAGACCTTTTCAGCAAAGGAACACCAGACTTTGCACTTACGCATATTGGCGGCGCGACAATGCGAACATGGCGAGAGCTTGTCGCAGCGGATCTTGCGAGTGCGGCATCCATCACACTGCTCGATTATCAGTGAAAGATGTTCTTTGTATTGTTACAATTGATCTCACCGCTCTTACGGCGCGCTGGGCGGGCTGTGCTGCTTTGGGTTTGCCGTCTGACTGGCTGCTTGAGGTCCCACTCATACTGATTTCAATGGCTTCCATTTCTGGCAAATGCGGTCAATTCTTTCGTGAGAGAGGAAGAGCTTAATTTATCCATTGAGAGCAAGTATGGTCGATGTGTGGAAATTGTGGTGCTTCCACGCATCGGATCCCGCGGTCTCCGCGAGCCGTATAGACACGCCAAAGTACGATCGGCACCTTTGAACAGCCGGTCTGTGTACTACACTGAACCAAGAGAATCATGCTAAGCCGGCAAGGTTGTACAACTAGGCGTATACTACTGCCGACATCTCGGTAATGGAAGCACGATTCACAATGCGAACGACTGAGGCTGGCAGGCTGAAAATGCTTCGAAGAGAGCAGGAATTCTGGTTGACAATGTAATTTGTAAAAGTCTATCGAATGAATCTACGAGATAGCACTATTTGATCAATCGCTCAGGTTCTGCGCCTCACACATCTTCCTATACACCTCGCTGTGTGCAAGCAGCTCCAGGTGGGTTCCAGCTGCCACGATCCTGCCTCCATGGAAAACACAGATGTTGTCAGCATGGCGGATCGTCGACAACCGATGCGCCACGGCAATTGTGATCCTATCGCCGGTTCTCGCTGCCTCGTTCAAGGCTTCCTGGACGATCCTTTCGGATTGCGTGTCCAACGCACTGGTGGCTTCATCAAGCAGCAGAAGGCGAGGATTGCGGATGAGTGCCCTTGCAATCGCGATACGCTGGCGCTGTCCTCCCGAGAGCTGCAATCCGCCTGCACCACACGGGGTATCAAGTCCTTCCGGGAGCGAGCTGATGAAGTCCCAGGCATTTGCTGAACGACAAGCTGCAACGACAGACGTTTCCGTCGCAGTCGCGTCATCGTCGACACCCATAGAAATGTTTTCTCGGATGGAGCCAGGGTACAATTTCGGCTCTTGCTGTACAAGGGCGACCTGGTTGCGGAATAGTCTTGGGTTGACTTGATCCAGGTTCAGGCCATCGATCTTCAAATGACCTTCCACCGGGTCGTAGAAGCGCTCGAGTAACGATATCATAGTGCTCTTTCCACAACCGGAGGCGCCAACGAAAGCGACAAACTGGCCTTTTTCGATCTGTATATCACGTCAGATTGGAAAATTGCAAGCCTGAAACTCTATGCTTAACGTTACCTTCAGATCGATGCCGCGTAGGATACGGGTCCGAGGTCTCATGGGGTAAGAAAATTGAACGTGATCCATATCGAGGGAGTTGAAACCTGTTGGGGTGGTATTTGAATTCTGTTCGGTCTCTCGGATGGTGGGCTGAAGTTGTTCAAGCCAGAACAGATAGTTGGCGGCATTCGTTGCCTTGGTCATACCTTTTGAGTTGTCAGTATCGCTACGGCTCGCAGGATTCAAGATTCATTTACTGCTAGAGAAGCCAAAAAGAATGGCAGCTTGCTGGCCAGAAAAAAACACTGCCAGGAACGCCGTGAAAAAGTCGAGCACACTTAGATCCCCAAAAGAGACCAGGCGACATCCATACCTATCGTATGAACCTGTTAGCACGAGCAAACAAGTTTGCGAACGGATCAGCTGATACTCGACTCACCAGAATCCCAGCGCTTGGAAAGAATAATCGACGCTTTGCGTGAACGCGAACGGGAACATTATCAGGTGAATCGGGATCTTCGACTCAGTGATCGCTTGGTCCAGCTCTGCGACGTAATTTTCCAGTACCGATTCTTCGATGCCCAATGAAGAGACAGTGCGAATGGCGCTGATTGCTTCGGATGCGATTGAAGCACTCGAAGCGAATTTTTTGCCAATTTTGTGCTCCATTGCGCCTTCGATCCTGATGCGGGAGTACCCTGAAAGCAGCACAGGAGGAAGACCGGCAAAGACGATGACGACACCCAGCTTCCAGCCATACGCTAGAGCTATGATGCAGCATACCACTACTCCAGTCACTGCGATCACGATCAAGGCGACGGTAAAACCCATAAGCTCGAATACTGCTTGTGGGTAGGAGTCGACTCGGCTAGCCAGCGCTCCAGTGGTGTTCTCCGGACGATCGAAGAATCTCAAGTCTTGTCGAAGCATATCATCAAGAATTTGCTTGCGAAACTTGTGGTTGAGAGTCTTTGCGAGGTTAGTGACTGCTCGAAGCCTGATTGGGTTTTGAGACTTACTTGTGCCACAACGTTGGCTGTCCATCCGATGACAAAGTACACGATCAAGGCACCGAAAGCCATAGCTAGAAACATCAGGGCAAAGAAGCTGCCTTGTTCCTCCATATCAGTGCCTGTGGTGTTAAAGACTCCAATGAAACTTGACATCAGAATCGCTTGACCAGGGTAAGCTCCAGCTTTTATGTTGTATTAGTATCGTTCGGATCTTAGAATTCTCAATATCAGACTCACCGGCACCGAAGCAAGCTAACAAAAGTAGCACATAAGTAAGTTTCAGCTCTAGAGAACGCTTGACGATCGTGTAAATGGACTTCAACAGGCCCAAACGCTTCCAGCCGTCGAAGTCGTCGTAGTCCAGTTGAGATCCGGTCTCTTGGTCCGCCCCATTAGAACGCCGTGAGATCGTTGTCACTAGCTCGATCGACTTGTCTTCGATAACATCGCTCTTGGGTTCTGGGGTTGCAAAATCTGTGTCGTCTTTTTGCTCACTGGCTACCGAAAGGTCTTGAGCCTTGACAAGACGAGCATATGAACCATCCCTCGCTATGAGGGAATGATGAGTGCCTTGCTCAATGATCTCACCTTTCTCAATGACAACGATGTCGTCAGCTTTGCGTATCGTCGCTAGCTTGTGTGCAATGGTGATGGTAGTGCGGCCTTTCGAGACGTTGTCAAGAGCCATCTGAACAACTCCCTCCGCGTGCGGGTCCAACGCGCTTGTTGCTTCATCAAGCAAAAGGACCTTTGGCTGCGATATAATGCTCCGAGCGATAGCGATTCTTTGCTTTTGGCCTCCGGAAAGTAGACCGCCCCGCTCGCCAATCATTGTGTCGTAGCCTTGAGGGAGTGCGGTGATAAAGTCGTGTGCGAAGGCTATCTTTGCGGCATCTTGAACCTTGACTAGTGTTTCTGTCCGTGTAAGATTGTCCCAAGCTGTTCCCGCAAGGCCTTTCGATATGTTGTCGAAGACAGTTCCTGTAAACAGTACAGGCTCCTGTTGGACAAGCCGTACGTGATTGCGAAGCCATCGAAGATTCAGTTCGCTAATCGGACGATCGCCCAGCTTGATAGAGCCAGCATCTGGGTTGTACCATCTTTCCAAAAGCCCGATGATGGTGCTCTTGCCCGATCCGCTGGCTCCAACCAGAGCTGTGACTTTGCCTGCCGGCACGCGTAATGTGAAGTTGCGTAGGACTGTGACGTTGGGACGCGTGGGATATTTGAAGGTCACATCTTCAAAGGAGATGTCCCGGGCGCTCGAGTCGAGTGATTCGCCTTCCGTACAGAAAGGATCGATCTCGGAAGATCGATCGATAAGCTGGAATAGCTGTGCCGCAGCAGTGCCAGCTCGGCTGAAATCGATGAGGTATGGTGCTATTGACGTGAGGGCGCTCGATGCTACAAGGATAGACATGAGTACGCTGCGGGAAGTCAGAAAATCATTTCACATGCGACTTTCGAGCGGAGTCAGCGGACTTACATAAAAATGTCGCCTGGTGCGCCAACCTCGCCTCTAGCCAGCATCTTGATCCCCTGCCAGAAACAGAGACCCATTCCAGCAAAGGTGATGAAGTACTCCGCCGAGAACATAAAGCCAAAGATGAGACTTTTCTTGTTACCAAGTCTGTGAGCTTCCTTCAAATGCTGATCGAAGTTACGAATCAGTCGGTTGCGAAGCCCAAAAGCGTGGATCGTTCGAGCGCTTGACAGAATGCTTTCAGCAAACGATCCGCTTTGTGCATGTACTTTCAGTATCTGTGTCTCTAGCGATGCGTCAAAGGTAGACGCCGCTCCAACCACCAGAAGAGTCGCAGGCGCAATACAACAGCAGATGAAGGTCAGCTTCCATTGTGTGACAAACGCAAGGACAAAACCAGCCACAAAGGCAGAGAGGCCTTGAAACACCATGCCTAGCTTTTCTGAGATGCCTGCCTGTATCAACTTGCCGTTTGAAGTCGCCTGCATGGCGACTGATCCGCTGTCTCCAGTATCGTAATAGGCCACTTCTTGCCTCAAGCCAGCTTTGAGGTATTCGTGGCGTATGTTCCTTGTCATTCGATAAGCGGCAAGTGTGTACAGTGCTCCGTAGCCATAACACAAGATGAATCGAGCAAGACCGACGAGGAAGAAGTAAAGGCTGATATGACAAAATTAGAGCAATTCAACGTTGACAAGTTGACCTGGGAAGCTGATGCTTACGATAGTCGAGCAGATTGAGCGCGAAAGTCCGACGGACTTGATTTGCCTGAAGCGTATTCTGTGAAAACAGTAATGAACTGTCCAAAGACCAAGTTGACCATGATCATCCCAACTCCTGAACTGAGGGCACAAATTGTTGCAATTGTCTGCATTGTATAGTCTTGGACAGTACCATAATGGAAGATTCGCTGCCCAGAGATCAGCGCCTGAGTATTTGAGGTGACTGAGGATTACGACTGCTTACCACATAGCTTGAAGCAAAACCGGCGCCATGGTGGCTCGTGTCGTTGCCGGACTCATGCTTCTCAGGTATTTTCTCTGTGCTCATCGTAGCGAGAAGTGTGAGAATTGAGGAGAATATCGAAATGTGAGTAAACTGCGTGTGTGCGTGTCGGTCCACGAGGCGGGATCGGTGGAAAGACCAACTTTCTATGTTGAATATGGAAGCCAGTCGGGATGATATATGGCAATGCCACGATGAATTCTTATAGAGTATAAGATTGGAGGCTGGCTCCAGATGGCTTGGCTTCGGGGTCTGTTGGGTTCCGGCATAACAATCCAAGACACGAGCCAAGTATCTTGATCCGTGGAGCCAAGCCTCGAGCATTGCTTAATAGCAGTGTCGGATTCCGCGCGTTACAGTAACGTCACTGTAGGGGAGTTCGGCCTATATAGGATTTCGGCCACTCCTGCGCGTTAGTTTCGTATTATTTTCAATTTTTGACATATCGCCCTTTCTCTTATCTCTATTATGCCTACCTATTCTGAAGATACGCTTATAGAAGCCCTTATAGCCTACTATAATAGCAAATATACCTCGACCTGAAAGTGTGCTTACGCATTTAATGTCCCTTATTTAATGCTACTCGACTAGCTTACAAATCGAACTTCTTACTCTAAATCCTACGAATTGTAACAAATACTCTTAACTACTAAAGAGAAGACTCTTCTAAAGATAATTACTTAACTCTCGAACTTAGAGTACCCTATTACCCTTCTATTAATAAGAGATCTTACTAAAGAAATCTGCCTTTCCTACTTCTACTTAAGCTTAACTCTGACTTCCTACTCTCCTATTAGTAAATAGTAGATTGATAGGTTCTAAAAACAATACTCTAAGCTAAAGATAGTCTACTCTTAAGCCCTAGATATAAGCTACTTCGAAGGAGTTACTTATCTAATTATAAACGCCTACTTTAATACTCTTACTAACCTTTTCCTTAAGAATCCCTACCCTTCTAATGCGATCTTTAATGTTAATAAGACTGGCTTTACTCTTAGTACTACCTTATCTTTAAAAGTACTTATAAGAAGAAGGGATACTAGAGTATTTAAGAAGATAAGTAGAAGGTAAGAGTAGATAATAGTAATCGAGTATATTAGAGTGTTAGGAATCGCATTACTTCTACTTCTTATCTTTAAGGCGAAATATACGAATACTATATAGATACTAGCCTCTATACTCGAAAACTAGAAGTTCTTAATATCTACTAGTAGGTAGATATCTGATAATTATATATACGAGTAGTTAACTACTTTATTTAAGCCTAAAACATGCTAAAATAATAGGAAACAGAGGCTCTTACTTCTTAATAGATATAGATCTCACCTTATAGCTAGGTTTATCACTTTTTATATTAATAAGAGTATTAATCTCATCGTATTACTACTATATACTTCGTATATCTTATAACCTCTTAATGTTAGCGTTTTTAGCTCTCTTAAGCAGGCTTTATTAACTAAGATTAAGAAACTCTTCTA
>Ga0265797_10003590_pt1 | contig 24669 bp, 18 predicted proteins | sample P2T30metagenome_FD_192433 | JGI IMG/M metagenome (GOLD analysis project Ga0265797, IMG submission 192433) | Plant litter microbial communities from East Loma Ridge, Irvine, California - P2 T30 | ecosystem: Environmental > Terrestrial > Plant litter > Unclassified | place: USA: California... | reverse complement strand
CATTCTCGTCTGCCCTCCGACCCGCTTCATGCTCATTTGCCGCAATCCCAGCTGCAACATGCCTCTCCACCAGCCGCCGTCTCGCCACCTCAAAGTCGACGTCTACAAACCACACCTCGTCCATCAGACCCGCGGCTTCAGACCACGGCGCCTTGTCCAGCGCGCAATAGTTTCCCTCAAACACGACGATGCGCACGGATGGCGGGATGGCAATGTCGTTTTCCACGGGGTCTTTGAGCGCGTGGCTGAAGGAAGGGGCATACAGGGTTGAGGTTTCGGGGAGGATGGGGGAGCGGAGGGATTGCACAAGAGAGAGGAAGGAGGGGCCGTTGAAGGTGAAGGGGGCGCCGCGACGAGCGAATGCCGTGTGTGGGTCGGGCAGTGCGGAGAGTTGGGTTCGGGTTAGGTGGAAGCCGTCCATGGGGATGAATGTGGAGAGCGGGGATGAGTTTGAGGTTGCGGGCGAGTGCGTGCTATGCAGGGCGTTGAGGCGGGTAGAGAGGGTGGAGGCCAGGGTTGTTTTTCCTGAGAAGAGGCGGGGGGGATTTGGTTAGGGAGAGTTGTGATGGGTGGTGATGTTGGGATGATCATGTGATCATGTTGGTTGGGAAAGATGGAATCGCTATAATACGTACCCGAGCCTGGGATGCCGGCTACGGCGATGAGGTAACGCTGGGATGCGGGGACATGTTTGAACTTTTCTGTGGTTTTCAATTCAGCATGTGTGTATTGTTTCCACTCTAGGGATTCTCTCGTTTTCTTGTACCTACCCCAGACTTTGTTCACTAGACGCTCGACTTGCTCCTCCATGCTGAACGACAAACTTCAATAGTAGAATGGCACACAGCCACAGCTCCTGTATTCTGGGGATTCTTGTTACCTAGAGTCGACCGTGCAGGCCTTTGCCTTTTTATCTTGCGGATTGCGCCCGCGCTGGCTTGGTGATTTGTTGCGCGGGGGGGTCGGCATGTTTGGTGGAGCTGGAGCCATGCTTGATTGAACCGCTGACGTCGCGCGGGAGGGAGAGTGGATAGGATGTGCGGCTAGCTTTCCCCCAGCTCACTGGTTTCCACACGTAAGCAACGCAATCTTGTTGTACATTGATGCGGAGAGATTGTGTTGACTCGAGGCTGTTGATCAGTCGGTAACAACATGTTGTGACGGTTGTTTGCGCATGCAAGGATCCCAAAGACAAGGTGAGCTTGGGCGGGAGACAGGCTGCTCTACGGGGATATCGTGCAAAACAGATCGCGCGCGCCTTATCGCATACGACTGATTTGCGATTCAAGGCTTGGTGGTTTTCGCTGGCCCATGTCGTCACATCGTTCCAAAGCACGCGCTTTGACCAATCGAGCGAGTTCGGGGTCCAAGACATGGTGTCTTTCTGGGCAATGATGATCCGACCGACGATACTGCCGGCCTAGGTAAACCTGTGACAAATCAGCTAATAGCCCATGATATGCTGTTGGACGAGAAAGAGATAATCTTGTGTTATCCACTCGCGCTTTGCGAGTAATTGGTTCAAACGCGTCCGAGAACGCGTCGCCAGAATGCTCCCTTCGACCCTCCTTACTCTCGTCTTCGCGCTGCTCCCTCACCCTCTCGCGTCCGCTGCCAATCACAACGTCCACACGAATAGCGACTCGCTATTATGGGGCCCCTATCGCCCGAATCTGTACCTGGGGCTGCGTCCACGCCTGCCCAAGAGCGTGCTTGCGGGGTTGATGTGGGGGAAGCTGGAGGATGTGCAGAGGAGTAGGTGCATGGCCATCATGTAGCCAGATCCCCGTTACTGACAAGTTGCACTTGCAGCGTTGCGACATAATGTCAACCAGAGCGAAGGCATGGCACGCTATGGCTGGACTGCGTACGACACACGAGAGGGGGGCAGGCAGGTCATAGAAGACGTTGGCAACAAGATCAATCTCACGACCGAGTTCGTAAAGTATGCAGAAGGCCAGGGCGCGGGCAATTGGGGGCTGCGGATAAGAGGCATACCGCGGCCTGATGCGGCGCCGGATCTGAAGACAACGGTCGTCTTCTATGTTGGCATGGAGGCCATGGAGGCTTGCGCAACTTGCAAGCTTGAGGCGCATCCACGGCTCGGAGACGGTGACGATACCTCTGTTCACGCTGTAGATATTGAGCTTGCACACCCGGTGCTGGGTAGCGCTGGCATACAGATTGGCGTCCCAATCAACAACGAGGGAGCCCATGGGGCGGCATTTGTCAAGACACTGAATGTGACAGAGGATAGATTATGGCAGGCCAAATGTGAGTATAGTATACTCGACACCTCGGCTGATTTACATTGTGGGGAGCTGTGGGCTGATGAAGTTATGTGCAAGAAGCTACGTTTTTGGATGCGCTGAAAGACCAGACGGAGCAACGCACGCAATCAGGGCCAACCGATCTTGTCCTGCGTACTGTTCCAGGTAGAGGAAATATGCAGCTTGTGCAGTTAGTGTGCCATGGCGCATTTGAGGTCAGCTCATGCGACGGACACGTTTGCGGCGATTACTGACATTGAGCAGTTTGATATATTGTACTCTAGTGGAACAGCTACACGAGCCATGACCTGTGAGTATGTCCCTTCTCCCCTCAATACGCAGCCATTGTAGCCCAAACCAGAGTAGTGCATACTAAACCAATTCCTCTTTAGCTGCCGGCCTCACAACGGATCTCGAAAGTACTATCAAGTCATTCCAGAGAAGCTTTGTTTCCATCTTCAAACCAAAAGCCCCATTCGTTACCGATCGGCATCTTGCGTTCGCAGAAAACGTTTTCTCTGACCTGTTAGGCGGGCTCGGGTACTTTTCAGGCACTACAAAAGTAGATACAGCGAAGAAAGCCATCTACGCAGAGACCACTGGAAACTTTTGGGTAAAGACGGAAGACGCAAAGAAGCATACAACACCAGAAACAAAAGGGCCATACGAGCTTCTTACACATACGCCATCCCGTGCAACATATCCGCGAGGCTTTCTATGGGACGAAGGCTTCCATCTTCTTCCCATCATCGAGTGGGATGCAGATCTTGCGTTGGAGGTTGTCCGCGATTGGCTCCATCTGATGGACGATGATGGATGGATTGCAAGAGAACAAATCTTGGGAGCGGAAGCAGAGAGTGCGACTCCCGCACAATTCGTCACGCAATTCCCCCATATTGCCAACCCGCCAACCATGTTTCTAGTCATCTCAAAGTTCATCGACCTGTTGAGGGGAACGACAAAGTATTACGGCCGCGAATCGGTGTATCTCAGCCAAACTGAAAATGGCAAGGCACTGGTGGCCAAGTTGTACCCATTACTCAAAAAACACTATGAGTGGTTCCGCAAGTCGCAGTCTGGGGATGTAGAAGCTCACTCTATTCCGACTGCCAATCTAAATGAGGGCTACCGCTGGCGAGGCCGGACGCCGGGAATGAACCTTGCCAGCGGTCTAGACGACTATCCCCGAGCCGAGCCCCCTGATATCACCGAGTTGCATCTCGACGCCTTGTGTTGGGTCGGCGTAATGGCACGAACGCTAGAACAAATCGCCTTCTTCACAGAAAGCACCCATGATGCATTCACATACCAAAACCACGTCCGCGGCATCAAGAACAACCTCGAACTCGTACACTGGGAAGACGCACAAAACGCCTATTGCGATGCCGTCGTGCGTAAAGCCATACACACACACGCCTGCCACAAAGGCTACGTCTCCCTCTTCCCGCTAATGACGGGCTTCCTCGACGCATCGCATCCGCACCTGCGTGCCGTCCTCGACCTCCTGCGCGACCCAAACCATCTCTGGACCGACCACGGTGTGCGCAGCCTAAGTGAAAATGACAAGCATTACGGTGTAGGCGATAACTACTGGCGCTCCCCCATCTGGATCAACATGAACTACCTCATCCTCGAGCGTCTGCTCTCCCTCGCCCAAACACCAGGACTATGGCAACAGCGCTGCCAAGGGATATACATTCAACTTCGCCACAATATCGTCGAGACAGTGTACAAGGCTTACCTTGACACGGGGTTCATCTGGGAACAGTATGATCCTGTTGGGGGCCATGGGCAAAGGAGTCAGCAGTTTACCGGTTGGACGGCGCTTGTGGTCAAGATTATGAGTATGCCTGACCTGGAGGCTGATGAGGGGATGGCGGATATGGTCAAGGGATATTATGAGGAGGCGAAGAAGAAGGCGACGGGGAACAAGGGGGTGGGGGCTGGTGCCGGGAGTTTAGTGGTGGTGGTTGGTGTGGTGGGGTTTTTGTATGTGAATAGGAGGAGGTTGGCGGGCTTGTTGAGAGATTTGAGGAGGAATGGCTGAGGATTTCATAACGTGCCTGCATACTTGTAGACATCAACTCAAAATTATTAAACACGCTCTGGGTCAATCCCATATCACCTGTCGAAATGTATGCCTTGGCTTCAACTGGATCTCAACCTTGGTCAACACAACCATCAATCCCATAATGTGCAGCCCCATGTCACGATCACCAGCTTAACGGCTCGCTCATAACACAATGCAATCTGCCTCGCTCCGTGAAAATATGGGAAAACAATGTTACGTCTGCCTAGGTAAGGCTTCAAGTCGGCACAAATACCTACAGTATATCCCTTGTGCCACCTCCACTATTCAGAAGGACAGCAGAGCCAAGTGTGCCATTTTCGTACGCACAACGAGAGCCGTGCCGTCTTGGCATGAATGTTTGCTAAGGTCCTGTCGATGCATGCTAGTCTCGACCACCTAGCGCACCCCGCACCCGTGGATCCGAAGGTGGATCCGTCACGCTACCTACAACTCGCTTAGGCAGGTACCGTACCTACGACACGACTCGGCTACACCCGCCGACAGTTACACGACGGCAACGCCAGCAAAACAACGACTCACAATTCAACGCCGTTTCTTGCAACATGCGTCTTTGAGCGCCAATGCTTGGTACGTGAAGCCAACATATCCCGCAGAACATCCAACGCACGTCACTGGTCACGGAGTTTGCAGCCGCCAACACTCACATATACCTACATAATCCAATGCGGACATCAGGTTCCCACGTACGTCATGGTACCCACCCCCCACGACTTTGAAAGCGCGTAGGTAATTCTAGATATCTGCCCTGAATCGGCTTCACAGTAGTCGGTCCCAGTCTTTCAAACATGGCCGTTTTAGTGTGACGGCTCCACGGGTAGGGTAGACTGCAGAAGCGATAAGTAGCAAGCGTAGCTTTACTCGTTTGTCATCATTACCCTACCCAAGCCTGTTTCGTAGGCAGAAGAAGTCACATGAGCCTTGGGCATAATGTGACAAGCATATCCCGGTACTGTATGATCACACAATATAAAGGCTGCATGGGGATATACATGGAGTTAAGAAAAGTTGATGTGATGAATTAATCATGTGCTACGTGTACGCTGTAGTGACTGGAGTGTAATCAAATTTCAACTTTCTTTCTCACTCATGCCGCTCTTCTCCCGCTCCCCCTAGTCACACTTTTCCTGCTCCCCCTTGTCGCTCTTCTCCGTCTCGATCTGCCCGTTTTTCTTGCCCTTGGTATCCATGGGCTGCGATGGATCTTCAATAATGATACCACCGGGAAATTGTTGGTAGGCATAGTTCGTGCAGTAGGGTACCTTCTTGAGGGTGGTAGTCGCAGAGCCTTCGGACTGGCTCTCATTGATAGTGACTTGCTGAGATTCTTCGCGCCGCTGGCGTTTTGACAAATTCGAAGCTGGTCCGCTTGGTCCATCCTTGGTGACGGAAGTGGTGTCATCCGAGTCACAAGGTCGCTTCCGACTGTGTGACTTTTGTGCGGGGTTGTCGCTGCTGCCTGGTGTCATGTCATCATTGTCAGTTGGATCGGCAGAGGCGGTGTGAGAGCTGTCAGTTTTGCCGTGGATGCCCTGGTTTCTGGCGTTGACGTTGATCCGGTCGTCATCCTTGTCACTGCTGATCTTGTTGGCGTTGCCGGTGCTATTACCGTTATTAGTCTTGCCATTGTGGTCGCCGTTTCCGGTGCTGTTACCGTCGCCGTCGCCGTTGTGGTCACTGTTGCGGTTGTTGTGGTTGGCACGATTGTATTTGTGACGACGGCCTCTGTTGCGGCGCTGAGATAGAGTAAGAACATCTTGAGGTGCATCATCATGCTGACTAGCATTGCCTCCGCTGTGACGACGAGAATTATCTTGCCGGTCGTTACGATGATTACGGCTTGATCGAGGTGGATCCTCGGGTTTCCACGTATCGTTCCAGATTGAGTTGATATGTTGTTCAGGAAAATAAGGACCAGCGATTTTTCGGCGCGCCTCAACGACCTTCTTCCGCATATCCAAGGTAGGTCCATATCGGCAAGAATTCCCCCAAGCGGCATGAGGTCCAAAGCAATTGGGACACTTGTTCTCGCAATTGCTGATGTCTTGCTCGCAATCATTGATTGTATGGCCTTCTTCGCCACACCCGCCACAGTGTGGCCTCTCGCGATACAAGTGGCGTTCATATGCCTTGTGGCCTGGGCGGAAACAGTCGTAGCAGAACAACAGTTCGCAACACTCTTTCCATTTGAAGATCTTGATGCGCTGGCCGTCCAGGGTAATCCAACCGAGAGTCTGGAGGATTTGGGTGAGAGTGTCGCTACGGGCAATTTCTGCAATGATGTGATCATCACGGAATCGGAACTGGAGAATCGAAACGAGAGAGTTTTCTTCCTCGAAAAATCTTCGAAGGTTTTCTGCTTCCTCCTCTTTCGTTCGGTCTGTGTGTGGGCGCATGTACCCAAAGAGAGCAACAGTGGTCGTTGGAGACTCAGTCCGCCGATCGAAAGCACCGTTGACCTTGGAGACATACTGGGCGACATCAAAGAGATCGAAGATCTGCTGCTCCTTAGTCATGATTCGACTGCAAGTGGACTTGGTTTTTGCATGAAAGTACAGTCTGCCATGGACCTGTTCCACAGTCACAACAGAATAGTCCTTACGACTAGATTCGTCGCGACCTTTGAGAATCGCTTTGAAATCCTTCCACGTCCCTCGCCAAACTGGCTCACGCATCTTCTCCTTCATGAAAGTGTCTGGGAAATCTTTCAGCGTATAGGAGATGCATTCAAAGTTCTCGAAAGGATCGGCCGTCTTCTCGGAGTGGAAATTGTCACAACCACCTGCGGAAATCATTTCAAAGGTAGCTCCTTGATGTGCCAACTGACACGACATGCGTAAACTAGATGTCTATTGCCGGGCAGGATAATGACAAATCGCATAGGATTACCTTCATATGCAAAGCAATTGCAGAGATCGGAAATGAGCGCTGTTCTTTTTTCAGCTGCCCGGTAACTCGCCATCAGCGGCGTGAGCGAAGGATGGCAATGACTTCACACCAGAATAATATGAAATCGAACTCTATTGGATAATAACCTATTCTCTGTAACCCAACGTCCGGTTTATTACTTGATAAATATGTGGAAGTATTCACGTTCAGTTCTGCTTTTCTATTACCTTCTCCTACGAAATTCCAACAATAATCTATGGCCAACATGTATTCAGATGTGACCCTCTATATCGATTATTCCAGCAAGTGGCCGAGGATGTTGAAGCCATACTAAGCCCAAAGCAACGATCAGTTGTGAGCAAATGGCAATACGAAAATCTCCACATCGACCAACAACACGTCAAGTCTTTCCTACGCCTTCTTACTGAGTGTAAAGGTCTCTGAAACCATGTCGCGTCTCTCCATATGATGATAGATTCCCGATTGGTGGGGCGTGATGATCGTTGTATGGATCTGAACGAAGTCGATGATATCTATTCAAGACTTCGATACGAACTTGATGGAGATGACTTGACAACGGGATACTATCGCACAGTGTTCGGGGCTTTGTATGACGATGACACTTAGGCCTACGCTTCACTGGCAGTTCGACTTCTTCCAAATTTGAAAAACTTATGCCTGGGCGATACACTCCTATCAACTCTTGCAATAAACACCTACCCTTACTGGGCTATGCCTCTACGATTTGGAAGCTTCGATATGCTTTCTGAACTCAACCTGGCCCTCGACTATTTCGACCCTCCTTGGCTTTCACATATTTTGCCAGCCCTGGGGCATTCAGAACTACGCACACTGAGTATTTCCGGCCTTCAAAACGCGATGAACGAATCTGTTCAGCAAACCAAAGAGAATTTGATTAGCACCTTTTCCAGGACTGATCTGTGGGGTAAACTGGATGTGTTAGAGATTGCTATGGGCGACGAGGAATGCGACTTCTGTTTCCCCATGAGCCTGATGGAGGCCTGCAACCAGCTTAAGCGCCTTTCTTTGGGGCTGTGAAAGTTTGATAGCAAGAACACTTACTACTGCTTGGCGGACCCATTTCCGTTGTGGGAGATGCTTACACGATCCCGTTTCAGCCTTGAAGAAGTATCCATCTGGACACGACTCAACCCTGGCCCCACTTTCAAACAAATCATGTCATTTCCCAACCTCAAAGCTATTGCAATCCCCATTGAGGCTCTTCCTCAGGATTGGCTTCTGTTGAATATGGAAGATCTTTTCCCTCCCTGTCTGGAGGTAATCAAGATACATGGTCTTTGTCCTGGTGTTGATGTGGAGCAAGCCTGGGCTCACGATGGGTTTCTTCAACGCTTTGCCGACGCAAAAACGTTGAATCCCGTCATCTTCACACATCTGCGATATCTGGAGCTCGGCGATGAGGAGCCTCCCAACGGAGACAGTAGGGCGACTGACATGGCTAAATGCTTCCCCCCCCAAGGTATCGTTTGAACCTATCCACAAACTCATCGACGATCTCATGGCGCATGATCTTGAAAGGACCATGGTTCGTGCGCATGTGATACGCTTGGCGTGCTGGTGCCTGGTGCTATGGATGCCCTTGGGGAGACCCCGCATCATCACTCCATTTACTACTTATACCCCCATCAACACTAATCCTCACGAAACCGCAGGGCTTTCAACAACTTTCCCAGCTGCTCCTTCTTTTACAGTCGCCGATTGCGTCTGTTTCTCAGATCGGGACCACTCCTGCAGTATCTCGCCTCTCCCAACATGTCGGGCCAACCACAATCGCCCTTCTTCCGCCTCCCCCGAGAGCTGCGCGACATCATCTACGAACACTACGCACACGATACTGAAGGCGTCTTCTATGACTATGCCTCCGATAGGCTGCGGTATGCGAGTCAATGTAAACACCAAGACAAAGATGCGCTGACACGTAGTTGCAAGCTTGCATATGGGGAGATGCAGTTTGTTTCCGTGAGGGCGAACATGATTACCTTCCTACCTGGGCGCTCCGAAGCAGATAGCATCACATATAACGACCTCGACTCCAAAGCTGGCCGCTTCGAACGTCTCGTACAGAGTACAAGACGCATGAAAATGCATATCTTACATCATGTCGCCAAAGGCGGATGTGTGACACCTACCATGGTGGATGGAGTAGCACTGCGATATCCCGGAATTGCCCGTTACTATCGCAAGGCGTATGATGCCATCAAGGATGGGGAGCAACTGCATGGCACATGCGGCATTAGTGATTACGATTACCAATGGCGATGGCAGACATCGGCATCGTTCTATGATGCTCTGCATTACACGTTGGAGCTCGCCGCCTCCCATCCAAAGTTTGACGAACTTGCAGCTGAGGCGAGTGTAACCCCCCATGATTCTCTGGGTATGATGCCGCCGTTCATACCTGGCTCTCAAAAGGCTGTTCTTGCATGGAATCCAGAACGGGGCAGGATACCCACCGATACTGATCTTGCCTTAGAATGTTGTCTGGCCGATTCTGTGCTCCGAAATTCGCTGGGCTGGGTTGACTGGCCGGAACCCGCAGTACCGGTTATCTGGTACTTTTCTGCCACAGCTGTTGCTGCCAACTTTCTCAAGCGATTGCCCTATGCCGCACGCATGCGCATACGGCTCCCTATAGTAATCAGAGAAGAAAGGCGGGCTGCAGAATATTGCGAATCTCACGTGCGAGCTATTGCACCGTACCTCCGCGAGAATCCCAGCCTTCGAATTGAGTTGTACGTCGGATTCTGGACAAATTTGGTTCACCCGTTTTGGCTGGAATCTCTAATTCATGAACGTGACGTTGGCTTGATAAGCAAACAACATCTGCTTCGACCTTTCGCAGATTTCTTGGATGAACTCTCTCTCATTTCAAGTGGGCCGAGCCCCGTCAAAGGCCTCAGTGTTCATATCGAGGGCCGTATGGACGAGTCCGTAGCGGCTTGGGGGATGATCAAGCATGCCGCCAGCCTGTAAGATGCTATGCTTCATTCAGACTATATTCGACAGCATCAGGATCTGGATCTCAGCAAGATAATGGATACAGTTTTTTATGCTCCGTTGAGTCTCAAGGCCCTTAAGGAGCGGTTTCAACTACCATGCGATTTGCCAGACTCGTTTGTTCCATCAGTGCGGCACATCATCGAGGGCTCCAGCTTCATTCACTTTGATGGAGATGCTGGCACGCTTTGGGACACCGAGAGCACCAGAGCTGCTAGAAAGGCTTGGAGCCCGAAGCAGTTTTGCGACGAGTGGAGCTTGAAAGTGCGGAGTGGAGTGATGTCATTACCGTGGGGCGGTATCCCAGCGTACATGAAGATGTACGAGCTGCAAGCGCTCCGGGAGGCTTCTCGCCCTTGGGTTTGGAAATCTTCAGACGGAACGCAGTCTCTGACCTACCATCCGGAAACTCTGGCGTCCGAAGACATCTTCATTCGCAACAAAGGTGGATTGCGCAGAAGACAAGACGAGTATCTCGCACGTGAGATGCACTTAAATCATGCAAGAGATGTATCAGTACCATTAGCATTGCATTTGCTGAAAGCTTATAATCATAGCGGGGCTTTTCCGCAAGTTTATTAGAATTTCACGCTACATAGGCACAAGCGACGACACAAGGCCCAAGACTGAATAGACTTCTGATTAAATTTCAATAAAATTATTTTTGGGCTCGTGGTAAATTTCGGCAATCCCATCGCGACCCCGGGTCTCATTGAAGGCGCATGAGCAACAACATTAGAAGGCCTCAACCAGCCCTCTCCATTTAGCTCTCCTACCATGGCTACTATGCCTCGCTACTGAAAGGATCCGGATTTTCCTGACCACCATATACGGCGTATTTTGTAGCTTGATGGATATCCTTTCGAACTGAAACCCTAGATCATATGTACCTTGGAACCTTCTGACTGAATCAGGTCGATGGAGAGAGGGCTACCATTGAGATCCTGAAGCGCTCCATCTTTTTCGTTCTGGTGGGCGCCACACATGATTGTTGGGCCATCGTATGAAGATGGCCCAACTTTCTCTCTACGTGTTCATTATAGATTCTCTTGATTTTCAAAAAGAACAAGAAGTGCTGTTGGGTCATAATACGACGAGCGCCATGATAGCCTGACGGGTAAATTTCTTGTCGCTGGATTGATCTCGTTCCTTTACTGCTCTTGCTTACTGGAAAGGGTCCGTCCGACGGCTAACCCTGTATCCGAGAGCCCAAGGAAGACTATACTCACCGCTTACGCTACATCCGAGCTGATCCAGTACGAACTCTAAAATTAATGAGACGAATGCGCATACCGCATATACGGTAAATGAGTTTCGTGCAGCTGAAGAAGTAAACGCGCTCGACAAGTCGCACACAATCTGCAAGCAGACTACAGTACGGGCCACTGTGTTTCTTTAATGGCATACCCACATAGTCTATAGATACTATGTGCTAGCCTTTTGAAAATCTCTCATGTAGAACAATTTGGCTGGTTGTAGTTTTCAGATTTGATGGCGTGAGAAGTTGCGCTGATTATGGTGGGGCCGGCGATTGACTAGTTGCGGCTACCTACGACACTGGTGGCACACGTGAGCCCTTGCCACTTCTTTGTCATCAGCGTGCTTGCACTTATTCTGCTTCTTCCTCCAGACCACCAGTTTTTTTTTACCAACCAGCCTGGATTATACTGAAGCTCGATAGCAACAGGTATTGCATGCAAGCCCGCCTGTGCAATGAATTGTCCGTCGCGCGTGGATCCGGAGTTTCCGGAGGGCTACAACCAAAATCCTAATGCACTGAATGCCGACGCGACGACGCGAGCAGACCTCGGATTCGTTGCGAATGAAAGAGCGAGGGATGGCCGTTCGATAGATTGTTTGGACATGGAAAACGATATCGCACCAAATCAATTGCAAGCCACCGAGAATGGCGACGTCAATGCATCGAAAACGAACCATGGGTTGCGGATGAGAAACGAAGCCACGAGGAGTACAGGCTTACACTTTTCAGAAGATGCCGCCAGACCGTCCGGTACTATGGGCATTATTGGCGGCGATGTTTCACATGCCCGTCAACAGGGAGTCTTTGGTGGTACGGTCGAGGTTATACGCAAGTACTTGACGTTCATTGGCCCTGGATTCATGGTTGCTGTTGCTTATATCGATCCGGGTAAGCTCTTGTGTGGTGTATCACGTGGCAGTAAGATGAGGCAGAATTGAGTTAATAAACGCTTGCAGGAAACTACGCTACCGACATCGCCGCAGGCGCTTCGTTCGAATACAAACTTCTCTTCATTGTACTCATGTCGAACATCTTCGCAATTTTTCTTCAGTCTCTTTGCATCAAACTGGGTTCCGTTACTGGGATGAACCTTGCGGAGAATTGTAGAGCTCATCTTCCACCGTGGCTGAACTACGTGCTCTACTTCTTCGCTGAGTCGGCCATCATTGCGACAGATATTGCTGAAGTCAGCGACACTCATTCATAGGCTATAGAGCTTGGCTAACAGATGTAGGTCATCGGGACTGCAATTGCTTTGAACATTCTTCTTCATATACCCCTAGTGGCTGGATGCGCCATATCCATTCTAGACGTCCTTATCATACTCCTCTTCTATTCGCCTTCTGGTACAATGGCTGCTATACGGGGCTTCGAAATTTTTGTCGCGCTGCTTGTCCTGGGCGTTGTGGTATGTTTTTGTTTTGAGCTCAGCAAGATCCACGCATCCGCGGGAGACGTCCTATACGGCTATGTGCCTTCGTCAACACTAATTAAATCCCAAGCGTAAGATATGTCACAATCTCTGCATTTACCACAGTTACTTATACTATCCAGACTATACCAGGCTTGTGGAATCTTAGGCGCAACTGTCATGCCTCACAGTTTGTACTTGGGGAGTGGTATTGTGCAGCCGCGGCTACGCGAGTTCGACGATGATCATAACTCTACTTCTTTCTATGATGGAGACAACGGGTCCCTAAACGACGAGCTCAAGTACAAGCCCTCCCTAGCTGCTATCAAGCACTGCATGTCTTATAGTATTACCGAGCTCACCGTTTCGCTCTTCACGTTTGCACTATTCGTTAACTCGGCTATTGTCATCGTTTCGGGTGCATCTCTCTACGGTCAATTTGAAGCAACAGATGCAGACCTGTTCTCTATTCACAGTCTACTTTCACGCTCTGTCGCCCCTGCTGCCGGCACGTTGTTTGCACTGGCGCTACTTTTATCGGGAATATCCGCCGGCATCGTCTGCACCATTGCTGGACAAATGGTGTCCGAGGGGCAGCTGAACTGGAGCATAAAGCCCTGGATCCGGCGTCTCATTACTCGTTCGATTAGCATCACGCCATCTATCATAATTGCCGGTGCTGTCGGGAGAGAGGGGCTAAGCCAAGCCCTCAATGGCAGCCAGGTGGCGCTCAGTGTCATCTTACCTTTCGTTAGCGCACCATTAATATGGTTCACCTGCCGCTCCCGCTATATGAAGGTGGCGGTGCGGCACGAAAATGATGCATCGCTAGGTGCTGCGGGAACCGCGGATCATGCTGTGGACGAGCATGTGCAAATGAGCAATCATTGGATCACGGCAGTATTTGCGGTGGTTATCTGGGGTGTTATAGTCGTAATGAACATTGCAGCTCTGGTATTTGCTGGTATGGGCATCGCTTGATCGCATACTGGCTGGAACAGTGTTTCGTTGAGGGTGGGCTCGACGATTAGTGAAAGTAACTAGCGGGGCATAGATTGATGGGTGTAGCCCCTTTCATGCTGGGTGCAGTGCTTGAAAGGTCGCACAGTACCAAATGTCTGGGTCGCGGGCTTGGCTCGGGGCCATGGTGAGATTTAATATAAAAAACAATGCAAGACGGGGTTAGCCCTGCTTCCATAAAGTCCTCTATGCCATAACTGTAGGTGTATCAGAGCTTGGTAAGGAGCGGGCTTGGAGAGGATGTGGGGATATAGCGGCGGATCATAAGGTCTGTTTAGTAGGGGCACTCTAGTGGCAGATCGCAAGGAGTGGGCTGTCAGCTGTTATACCCAAGACCCATACATCCTGGTAGCGAGTCTTGGAGTGGCGTAATCAAGGATGTACTCTGGCCTCTGTCTACCATGACATTCACTCACCAATCCTTCGACAACGATACGTACCAAGCCGGGATGATAAGGCAAGTTTTGTTAAAAGTAGTATTCAAGCCTACTATAATCTACAAAAAAATACAGTTTGATGAAGACAAACGACGCCATTTTGGATCAGGACTCGAGCTTAGCGGGCGCCACCGTACCTATTTACATGTCCCAACGTGAGTCCAGAATTCCCTAGCGACCAGACTTGGCTGCCGCGATAATGGCATCCGACGCCTTCTCGGAAATCATGTAAATGGGGAGCGCGATGTAAGTACCAGGGATCTTGGGGAAGGAGGAAGCATCCACGACACGAAGACCCTCAACACCGCGCACCTTGAAGTTGGTGTCAAGGACGGCGTTCGGGTCGTTGTCAGCGCCAATGGGGCAAGTGCAAGAGGCGTGGTGGCCCCAAGCCTCGTACTTGGCGAACTCCTTCCACTGCGCATCCGTCTGAACCTGTTTGCCGGGCCAGACCTCCTTGAACTTGCCGTCGAGAGGGATGAGATCCTCAAAGACCTGGCGGCCGTACTTCATTCCCTCTACCAAGGCATCGAGGTCCTCGTCACCGCCAACCTGGAAGTTGCGCTTGCGGATCTCGGGAACGTCCTGGGGGTTGGAGCTGCGTAGAGTTACGGTACCAGCGTTGTTGCGAGCCTCCGCCTTGAGAGTGAGCCATGTCCAGTGGTTCTGGCCGTTGGTCGCGTTCTGGAAAAACTGTGGGTAGTAACCGTTGAAGTAAGCGGGCCAGCCGGCGACGAAGATATCGGCGTTGCCGTTGATGGAGTTGGAAGCCTTCTTGGTGATGGCAAGTGCGACACCATTGGTAGCGTAGACACCCTTTCCGATACCGAGGGGAAGGGTCTCCCATTTTTCGAGACACTTGTCGTAGCCTTCAAGGAAAGTGCAACCGTTTAGGAGAGAGATCTTACTGGGGGCCTGGCCGATGACTGGGACCTCATAGCGGTCCTGGAGGTTCTTACCGACGCCTGGGAGATCCTTGACTACCTTGATGCCGAAGCTGTCGAGCTCGGCCTTGGGACCGATACCGGAGAGCTTCAGGATCTGGGGGGTGTTGAAGGTACCTGCAGACAGAATGACTTCGCGAGTAGCCTTGACAGATCCCTTGGTACCTATGCTGGATCCGGCCTTGTATCTTGGGTCTGCTGCGTAGAGAGATCGTCCAGTCAAGAAGTTGACGCCAGTAGCCTTGGGTTTGCCGTTTACCTGGTCGAAGTTGACTTTGGTGACCAAAGTGTTGAGCTGAATGTCGAGATGATACTTGCGGCTTCCATCCCTGTTTGTTGCACTCTCTACTTGGCGCAGAAAGTCGACAGGACCAGCGCGCTTGTACTCTGGGATCTTCATGGCGAGAGGAACCTGCCATAGACCTTCCTCGGAATCGCGGCCGGCGCCAGGGTGGTTAATGTCGCGAAGCAGAACCTGAGCAAGGCCACCAACGGTAGTCAGGAGTGACGAAAGAAGACCTTTGCCCATACCGCTGGCAGCAGCCAGAACGAGGGAAATGACCTTGAAGTCTTGGGCAATCAAGGTCAAGTCGGTCAGCGACGTCTCAAGCCAACCATTGAATCCATGGCCAACGATGCTGCTGGGTAGGTAGCGCGACTTTTCCAGACGTGTGAAGTACTTGCGCATATTATTTGGTGCCCAAGAGGCATCGCCTGTAATACGCTGAATGTTCTCCCAATCACTCTCGTACGGGTAGATGGTGATTAGGGCATTGTGAGCAGTGCAGCCACCCACAGACCCGACACGTGGGTAGAGGATGCCAAGAGGCTTGGCACCAGGAGGGGGATTAGGGCCAGTGTAGCGAGATCCATCAGGTAGCTCATAGGTGAGCTTTGTGTCCTTTCTCATCTCTGTCTCATCGTCGAAGTGTTTGACCCAATAGTCCCATCTCATCGGCACGTATTCGGCAGCAACAGAGTGCAAGGCGGGTACATTGTACTCAGTCGTATTGGTCTGATCATCACCAGCCTCGAGAAGAAGGACCTTGTAGCCACCCAGGGCAAGTCTGGCAGCGAGAGGTGCACCACCAGCACCAGAGCCAACAACGACATATTCGTAGTCAACTAGAGTGGTGGTAGAAGTAGCGTTGTTGGCGCGCTTGACATTTGCACCGCTATAAGGTGTATGTTCCGCACCGTCACTGCAATCTTGTCAGTGTTCGATCATCAAAAAAGTGCGCCCGCGGTAGAGCCTCGCGTAGACACGGATTACTTACATGATACGTGCGGTACTAAAGGAGTGAAGCAAGGAGAGGACGGTCAGAGCCTTGAGAACAATCATGGTAGCGGTATTAGAGAAATTAGGAGCCTAGGAATGAAGATAGAAAACGAGAGATATTAGGCTCCGCCTGGGCAAGAGTGCGTGTGGGAGGAGAGAGAAGGAAGTGCCCCCATCCGAGACTTATACTGGCCTGCAACTTGAAACTCGAGTAACCATTGCAGATGTGCCGGCGGCTGCTGTTGTCCGCATGCTGATTGAGATCACCGCACGCTTACCCTTTCGGACTTTGACTTTTGGATGCGGCAATCCTTACTCGAACGTCTCTGCCCATCTCACTCAGCCCCGGCACGGTAGTATGCAACGTGCTCTAGTGGATGTTAAATGCCCTAGTGGATCCCAACACACGGTCAGTGAATGGCATCGGATACTTTTGACATGGATACTGGGGTCCGGTCCGTGCTCACCCGGTGACATACCGGGATACCCTCCATTTCGGGTCGCACCCCTGTAAGCACTAACGTTTACCAGTAAAGTCAGTCAAAATTTCTCTTGGTACAGAGATTGGGTGTTGATCTCACTAAACCGCTTTCTGCTTGGCGAAGGGGCTGACTAGACCACGCCTCCAACGTGCATCCCAAAGTCAGTTATTATCTCCGCTCCTCCCATGCCTGTGCGATCAAGAATCTCGCTGTGAGGGTACAAGCAAATGCACAACGGGGAGTTTCTTTCTTACTTTTTTTCTGGTTCATATGGGCAAAGTCTGAAAGCCTGAAAGCCAGAAAGCCAGAAAGCCCCTCACGTACTGGAAGTCGGGCCGACGACAGCTGGCGTAACTTTACCGGCACATACCCCAGTTCCGTGACAGGATGGCATGGACGGTTCTTCCCCATTCTCATCATCGTTCTCGATGCGACCTTCTTTGAGCAGCCCTTGCAGCTCACCCCTCGTTGGCTTTGGTAATCCCGGCATGTCGACGCTCTCTCCACCGGTCCATAATTTGGTATGATTGTCTCTTGGCCCCAGTAAACATGGGTACTTGTTGTGGCATCACGAGTCCACCAGAGTGCCGTGCAGTTCTGGTGGTCAAGACTTACATAGTCCACTGCCTCCGGGGACTCGACATCCAACGCGCCCTTAGGCTGTCTGCAACTTGTCTTTGCCTAAGTCACTTGTTACTGCCTTCTTTGCTCGCGGCCTGCACATAATATTACACCATGAGGTTAAGACTAGTGACAGCATTCATCACGACCTTGGTGGTTGCTGTCCAGGCTCAGGGCGGACTCTTGTCTTTGGCGGAACACATGCCAAAGTGCTCAGTATGTGATCCTTTGCAAGGCTTTGAAGCCAAGACCGAATCTAATCTATTCGTATAGCTAGCATGTTTCATGCAAGAACTTCCCAAGTCTACCTGCGCGACAAATCTCACTTCCGAGTGCTTGTGTAGTAACGATGCCCTCAATGCTGCTGTAGCAGTTTGCGCCCAGAAGACATGCACTGTATATGAGCTTCTACGTAAGAGAACCCTGCAGCCAAACTCCCACGTGTTCGGAAACTTACAGCTGTGACAGAGACAAAGAATGTCAGCAACAAGGGTTGCGGAGTTCCGGATCGCTACAAGGGTGAAAAATTTATCGCCATCGGTGTCACTGGATGTGCTGTAGCTGTAACCGCCTTCGTGCTGAGGATGTTAGCCAGCGTGGGCAAGAACGGCCGCCAGGTGTCTTGGGACGACCTTACGATGGGAATTGTGGTCTTGCTCAATATACCTCCCGCGATTTTTACCTACTTTCGTAAGCATGCCAACGTTCTGCGTTCTTCACAGAATTTTACTAACAATCATTCAGTGGTAAAGAATGGACTTGGACGAGATATATGGACGCTGACCGACGTCCAAATCACCAACGTCTTGAAGTACTACTACATGGGAGAGATCTTCTACGTGGTCGCCCTCGGTATCTCCAAGATCTCCATTCTTTTCTTCTATCTCCGAGTCTTTCCCGCCAAGAGTTTTCGGGTCCTCACGTACAGCGTTATGGGTGTATGTGCAGCCTATACGGTCGCGTTTTTCTTCGCAACTACTATCCAGTGTTGGCCCATTAACCTTGCCTGGAATCAGTGGGATGGACTCCACCAGGGCAGATGTAATGACATACACCTCCAGGGTTGGATCGCAGCCGCTATCAACATCGCGCTTGATGCTGTCGTCATGATACTTCCGATGAAGCATTTGGCAGCTTTGAACATGAGCTTGAAGAAGAAGGTCATGGTCATGTCTATGTTTTCTGTCGGTATCTTTGTCATCTTCGTCTCGGCCATTCGCTTGTACTCCCTCATCCATTTCGCCTCTACGCAGAACATCACTTGTAACTACGTCGACGCCGGTATCTGGAGTTTGATCGAAATCAATGTCTCCATTATTTGCGGGTGCATGCCTGCCCACAGACTGTTGATCGTCAAACTATGGCCGAAGATGAGGTCGAACCTCGCGTCGAGTATGAACATCTCGTCGAAGAAGTCTACCAACGTTAGCACCACCGACTCCCAAATACCGCCTGAGAAGGTGATAACACGGATCTCGTACAAGCCCAAAGCACGAGATGAGGACAACTTCATCCCGCTAGTTGATATCGACAACAACAGTGATCGAGCTAGATTGACGAAAGATGATCACAATTCACGAGAGTCCGCAGGATGGATAACGCAGACTCACACGGTCGAGATCAGTCACCGTAATGCTTCGGTAGCTGAGGGTTCCACGGAAGCAACACCGCACGAAGAATGGACCACGGATAAACCGATGACGGGAAAGGAACATGTCTGAGGTTTTACAGGTGTAACAGCATGACGCATCTTGAATCTCGAATTGCTCGGCGTTGAAATGGTCAAGATGTAGGCTCTCGAGCCAAGCGTATGTCATGAACCGCTTTTGATACTTTACTTGAAGCGATACAGCGTGTGGTCAACATCCCCTTCTTCGGGAGATTTTTATTCGGGGTTTCTAATGGTGTTTTTCATTTGATGAACAGCTTCTTGAACATGTATATATCATATTTTTCTTCTCAACATAGCCAGATTCATGTTTCTACATAGCATTTACAGAGTTTTCTCCCATCATGTTGCAGTGCGCCAAACCCGGTTGTGAAAGATAGTAGCCCGGCCGCGACGAGTAGCGGAAGCACGCTTCCACGCCAAGCCGTTACGGACGATCCAGAATCCTAGCTGTGGGGAAGGGAAGTAAGGAACGTTGGCCCGGTCAGGGGGCGGGACTGTCAATCTTGGCAAGGATTGCCCTTGGTAAGGGCCACTCCCCTTTGCACGCCCCATCGACGACAGGAAAATTTTCAACTGCTTATCATCTTGGATCTCCTGATGTTCATTCTACAAGAAGGTTCAGATGGGCTGAAATATTACGAATCCACGTAAGATCTTCGTGGCGGTCCTTGGGCTCGCCACGGTAAGGTACCTGCATGGAGACGAATTCACACAAATGAGATGTTGAAAGTAGCACCTTAGCTCTAGATGCGGGAACAGTTTCCTTGTACAATTGCAGTAGTGTCATGCCACGGCATGGGAAAGATAGACCAGTGGATATCTAGCCCCAAGAACGAGGCTGAATCACAGAGATCGAGCGAGCGAGCTATACCGATACTGCATGCAGAATACGACTCATGACCCAGCTCCACCAGCTCCACTGTGACGCGAATGACCGCTAAGGCTGAATCAAAGCTCCGCTTCATTTTAATACGGATTTCATTGGTTAGCTCCATCGGGCTGCTTTGCTGCAACCTTGATTCGGACCTTTCATTCGGACCTTTCGAGCCCTTGTCCTGGGCGATCCTGCCCATTCTTTCCATTGTCGGCACTCTGCCAATTAAACCCTTTCCCACAGACCTGCAACCGATGTCTGGAGCCTTTCTCTGATTTTTTGTATCTTGTTGTCGGAAGATCAACTCTAGCTTAGCCCCCTTTGTATCCGTACATCGCTTGAACGGTCCGAGTCTAGTGTTGGGCCGCCCCCACATGCACAGACTCCCAGCACGTTCCCCAAGTTCTTTTGCTTCCCCGAAATGATGATTGACGTTCGCTGACTGTTGTGCCTTTGACCAAGCGAGCGTATGAGCATCTTCATCGATTGTCGTAAATACTCCGACTGAACGGAACCCCTAGCTGTGTTCAGTGTGGTTGACTCGTGTCTCACAGCCGACATGTCCCCATGAAGTTTAACTTTGCATGTTACCTCGAGGGTAGCATCTAACGACGAACGACTACCTGTTCATCGCTCGTTTAGTTACTGACAGGTTTTTGGATTTCACTTTTTATTCTCCGACCTGCCGAGTCTTATCTTCGTATCGTCCTTTTCAAACTAAAACGCTCATTATGAAGTTCTCGTTCGCGATCCTCACACTCTTTTCTGGAAACGCTCTTGTCAATGCGTTTCCTGCTCTGAATCCCAGAAGTCTTGATGGGCTTACGCCCGAAAGATTGAATGCAGCTCTCCAAAAAGTGGATGAGCTCAAGCGCTCTAAGCGATTTCTCGTCGACGTGAGAAAGCCCGTCGATATCACTGGCAAACACGCCTTCCAGCCTCCCAGTGATACCGATAAGCGAGGTCCCTGCCCTGGCCTCAATGCTTTGGCTAACCACGGATACATTTCCCATGATGGTATCACCAGTTTCGCCGAGGTTGTTACAGCTATTAACCAAGGTTCGTGTATACTGTTACGTCATTGAGATTGTTCGTTTCTAATATGTGTGACAACAAGTGATGGGCATGGGCCTTGAGCTCTCTCTCATCCTCGGCATCATGGGCACAGTCTGGACAGGCAATCCGCTTTCACTTGATCCCGGCTTCTCCATTGGAGGCGCGCCGACTGGCATCGAAGGGGAAAACATACTGGGAAACGTGCTTGGCCTTGTGGGTATGCTAATATTCATCTCGGGTGCTCCAGGCGACATCACGCTAATGTCTCCATAGGAAAGCCTCGGGGTCTCCAAGGTGCCCATAACTGGCTCGAGGCGGACGCGTCCCTTACGCGTAACGATCTTTACCTCACTGGAAATGCCTGGACAATGAACATGACGCTCTTCCGTGACTTCCACGATCGTGCAGATGAGAATGGTATCCTCTCCTTGGATGTTCTCGCTGATCAGGCTGCCCGCCGCTTGGAGGACTGCATTGCTACTAATGGGAACCTGTACTATGGGCCTATCACTGGCATGGTTAGCCGTAACGCCGGAATCCTATTCCTCGGTCGTCTGTTGGCCAACCATACATCGGAGCACCCCACCGGCATTCTCACCCAAGAGATTTTCCGAAAATTCTTCGCTGTGTATGAAAAGGAGGATGGAAGCTTGGAGTACCGCGAGGGTCACGAGACAATTCCCAGCAACTGGTATCGCACGCCAGTAGAGTATGGTCTCATCCCGCTCAACTTGGATCTTGTTGCATGGATCTTGAAGCATCCAATCCTTGGCAGGTACGTGGGGGTTCTTCCCCTTTCTCAAAACCTAACCATCAGTACTGACGTCTTTCCATAGCATCGGCGGTAATACCGGCACTGTTAACTCATTCACTGGTCTCGACCTCCACAACGTCACTGGTGGCGTACTAAATGCAGCCACCCTCCTCGAGAAGAACAACCTCCTATGCCTTGTTTTTGAAGTGCTCAAGACTTTCTTGCCGAATTCGCTCTCTCCACTCATGAAGACTCTTGAAGTTCCGATCCAGTTGGTAACCGACATTCTTGCGACACCCCTCCTGAGCCTCGCTTGCCCGGCATGGAAAGATCTGACCGAAGGCGGTGAACCGCTGTGGGATGGTATCCAGAGTCAGTTCTCTGGCGCAAAGAAGGCTGGGTCCAGCCTGTAAACCCTGTAGGCGAGGCCAGAACCCCAGAGAATAACCGGCGGGAGGGCGAAATGTACTATAGTAATTACATAATTAATCACTCAATTATCCCTGATAAGCGACTCGTACAGCATGTTGCAGCTAACGTGGTGAAGCTGTTAGTTCCCGTGTCTGCTTTGAGATTGGGAGCCGTGCGAGCGCTCGTCTGCGTATTCTGCATCCTCTAGTATATTGCATCCTAGGGGCAGTTGTGTCCTCAAGAAGGTGCAGCGGTAGATGTTCTGGCAAAACCCATGGACATTTTGCGACAACATATACAACACAATGGTGAGATATGGTACTAGATGGTTTTCGCATCTTTGATCCTTTTCGCCGACTTACAAAGCCTTGCCGTCATATCTACAGGCAGAAGCGAAAAGAGATGGTATCCGGTCCCGCGGACCGAAAGCAGAATAGCATGTCCGAGGTATATTCGAGCTGAAAACAAAACAGTTGTACCGTGGAGGCGTCCCGTGGACCTTGAAAAATGCGGCCGACCCGCTGCACAATAAAAGAGCCTCGTGTCCTTGATGCATTGTTAAAAGTAAGCTTGGGTAAGCATAATCTGAAACACGGTAACCACAAACTCCCGGTGATCACGGCATGAAGTCATCTCACCAATCTTCACTCGCTTAACCCGTCGTGATCGCGGGAATTTCGTTTCGAAGCTCGACTCGGCCGTCAGACCTCGCTTTAGGCTTAGATACATGTTTTTTCACCCAAAGAAGAATCTCGGCGGTACGAAAAGGTCCAAGCAGCTCCATTGGACTGATGGGGCTTAGAGGGTGCAAATAAATACGTCATTGGGAATGTGGGAATGGAAGATGTCTTTGCTAGGCTAGTGATATCAGGCGAACTTGACAGCCGCTTTCTAGCGACGAAATTTGGTGTTCACGCTATCTCTTTGGCATACAACTTAGGCGAGCACTCCAATACGATCAAAATCGGGCGCATTCGCGCTTCCGGCACCTGAGATAGTAATGGTGTTGGTGCCCGTGGTACTGAATCCTGACAGCTCGACAGCGTAGGCCTTGGTGACGTCCTTGTCCCAGTTGTATCCCGTCAATGGGAAGCTCACAGTCTTCGCTGCTCCTCCGTTTACGCTAATTGATGCGACACGCTCGTTGCTACCTCCCATATAATCGACTTGCCCGTTGATGTAGTCGATGAGGACGGACTGTGTGGCCTTTGAAGTGCGGATGTTGGAGAGTGTCAGACGACCGTTTGATGAACCCCCGATGTTGCCGACTCGGTTGGTGGAGGTGCAGCCAGAGCAAGATTGGATGTTTGCGCCAGAGGACAGGGACCCTGTGGATGCGGAAACATATGTATAGGTGGGCTTGGCAGCTGTTGAGCGTACAATGTTGGACAATCGAAGGACGGCAGAGCCGTGCGCTTTGACCTGCTTTGAAAAAGAAGAGCCTGTGGTGGTTGTGCCAGCCCATAAATCCTTGATTGTCGCGGACGTGATGCCAAGGTCTGATAGCTGCACGGTGAGCGTACGGGCTGCGTTGCTGAGGTCGACGGCTAGTACAGCCATGTCACCATTCGCAAGGTCTCCAGCCCACAGGTCGCGATCGCCGGTCCAGCGTTGACGGAGTGTAACGGGCTTGACTGCCGAATCTTGGTTGATGGCAATCAGATCCTTGTTTTGTAGCACAGCAACCAGCTCATTGGACAAATTCGGGACATCCGTAGAAATCATGAGGGCCGACTTCAACATAGCCCATGCGGCAAAATGCGTAGCCTGCTCGTCGAACGTCATACCGTTGTTTCCTACCATGAGCAAGTCGGCATCGGCAATGTGTCCTGGACCTGTCAAGCCAGACTTTGCGATATGGATGGCCTGATTGTAGATCCGGTACATCGAAGCCCAACCCGAAGTGATGTCATCAGAGAGTCGGAAGGAGGTAGAGAGTCCCTTTGTCCACTGAGCAGGACCCTGCAGGCCGGAAGAGGTAGTGAAAGGAACACCCCACTGGCAGATCAAAAGTCCGGGAATGCCCACTCGCTGAAGTTCAGTCCACATGGCTCCCATTCGGGTAACGAAGTCAGTCCTTGCATTCTTGGGCGCATTTTGGCTCGCTGCAGGGCCGTCCGCATAGCAGTTGTCATCTAGAATGTTGTAAGCCCGGGTGCA
>Ga0265797_10003589_pt1 | contig 24675 bp, 21 predicted proteins | sample P2T30metagenome_FD_192433 | JGI IMG/M metagenome (GOLD analysis project Ga0265797, IMG submission 192433) | Plant litter microbial communities from East Loma Ridge, Irvine, California - P2 T30 | ecosystem: Environmental > Terrestrial > Plant litter > Unclassified | place: USA: California... | reverse complement strand
GTCGCGCGCCGGATAGCCGACCGCCACCATGTCGCGATTGACCAGGTCTTCGGGCGCGCGCACCGACAGGGTCAAGGACTGGGCCGAAGGCGGCAAGCCGCTTACCTGCAGCAAGGCCATGTCCCAGTAGGGATGGATCATCAGCACGCGCTCGACCGTGATGTAGATGGCCTGGGCCGGGTCGCTGTCGACCTGGCATTCGAAGTCGACCAGGGCGTCGCCCGGCCGGTAGGTCAATCCTTCCACGCCCAGGCCCTCGGCGAACAGGCGCGCCACGTGGCGGTTGGTCATCAACAGTTGCGGGCCGACCAGGAAGCCGGTGCCGCCATACGGCACCGTATACATGTTCGGCAGTTCGATGCGGCCGACCGCGCCCAGCAGCGGGTCGATACGATTGCGCATCTCCTTGGTGTCGAGCTCGCCCCAGACGCCGCCCAGCTGGTCATAGGTGCCGCCGCGTACGAACACGGCCGGCCGGTCGTGGGCCAGCACGATGGCCTCGACGCCGAACAATTCGGCGGGGCTGACCTGGTCGTCGCGCTGCTCCTTCAGCTTGCGCATGCCCTCGAGTGCGTCGTTGTAGCCGAACTGCGGCCCGGCGCCGGGGCGGTGGTCGCCACTGGCCTCGAACGGCCGCAGATCGCCGCTCCAGTCGGGCGGCGGGATGGGCAACGAGTCGAGATCGTCGCCGGGCGACAGCTGGCGCAGCATGGCGCGCACCCGGCTGACCCGTTCCGTGTGATTCAGCATGATTCCCTCCTACATGGTTGCTGGTGCAAACAAAAGAGGAGCCCGGGCCGGCAGGGACGTCACCGGTGTCAGGCCGTCGCGCGGTGCTGCGCCGAAGCGTGCACTCGTCGTTATGCGTTGCGCATATGGAGGGTGGAATTAGTCTAGCAAATGGGTGAGATGGAGCAAGGTCGTGCGTTGTTATTTAGGCTAGTTACGCGCGTTTCCTGGCGATGAGCGCGTATGCCCGGCGTGCGTGGCAATCGCGGCGGATTGTGCGGCGCCAAACCGGGCCGGCAGGGATGGCGTACCGTGACTGACGAACCGCAGGGATCACGCGCAAGCCATTGTTTCTTATAGGATTATTTTTTCCTAAAAGCGTGATCCGGCAAGACTTTTTTAACCTGGAGATCATCATGCGCATCCCGTATCGCATTTCCCTGCTCCTGCTATCCTTCACCCTGTCCGCGGCACATGCCGGCGCCGGCCATCCGGAGTACCGGGTCACGGTGCTGGGCCCGGCCAACAGCTACGCCAACGACATCAACGCGGCCGGCGTCGTGGTCGGCACCTACTACACCGGCATTCCCGGCCTGTCTCCCTCGCGCGCCTTCATCAACCGCGGCAACGGGCTGGTCAACCTGGGCACGCTGAGCGGCAACAACAGCGACGCCGTGGCCATCAACGACAAGGGGCAGGTGCTCGGCAACTGGACCACCCGCAATGGCCAGCGGCGCGGCTTCCTCTACTACCAGGGGCGGCAGCGCGACATCGGCGCCGTCCCCGGCAAGGTCACGACCTATACCGACATCAACAACACCGGCTACATCACCGCCATCGGCTCCGCTCCCAGCTTCTCCGACGGCGTACGCAGCTACCTGCGCGCGCCTGGCGGGCAGTTCCGCGACATCGGCAATCTGCCGTTCGACGAGCCGACGCTGACGAATGCGCTGGCGCTCAACAACCGCAAGCAGATCGCCGGCGAATCCGGGCCGCTCACCTTCCCCGACCAGCCGCTGCGGGCGTTCACCTGGACGGCCGGCGTCATGCGCGACCTGGGCGACTTCGGGTTCACGCCGAACGGCGGCCAGGCGATCAATGAGCGCGGGCAAATCACGGGGTACATGTCGGTGCCGCAAGGGTTTCGCGACCGGATCGCCTTCGTGTACAGCAATGGGCGGCTGATCAATATCGACGGGCGGGCGCCGGTGGACGGGCGCTACAGTGTCGGGGCCGGGATCAACAATCATGGGCATGTCGTCGGGTCCAGCGACCACTTGTCCGGCTTCATCTGGCGCGGGCGGCGCATGGAGAGTTTGAATGCGCTGGTCGACCGGCGCCTGGGGTGGGATATCTTCTCGCCGCAGGCGATCAACGATGCGGGGCAGATTGCGGCGAATGCGTATCGCAACGGCGTGCAGTATGCGGTGAGGCTGGACCTGATCAGGCCGAGCACGCTGGCGGCGCCGGAACTGGATGCCGCCACCGATGCGGGAGAGGAGGCAGAGGCTGAAACGGCAGCAGCGGCACAGGCGCACTGACTGACTGACTGACTGACTGGCCGCGCCGGGCCTGGCCTGGCCTGCCTGGGCCGGGCCGGCAGTGAGCACAGCGGCGCGGGCGGCAGCTGGGGCAGCGCCTACGCTTGCGACACCTCATTATAAAATTGTTACTTGTTTTGTGACAAAGCGTGAATTTTCGGGCAACTTTCTCAGGGTATATTGGCTCGGCTGCAAGCCAGTGCGTTCTTCCTGTCGAAATCATCATGAATACGCCGGCGATACGCGCGCGTTTCGTTAACAATGAAACGCCGGGAACCGAAGCCTAGCGGACCCGCCAGCGCGTAACCGAGAACGACTTGGCGGTGCGCACCGCGATTACCCATCATCGCGGCAGCGGCGGCACCTCGGTGAATATCAACGTGCCCAGTACGTGCAAGACTACGCGAACGAATTCACGCGCGTGGCCGGCCGCGGCGACCGGCGTTCGCTGCGCTGTTCCGACGAACTGGGCAATACCAAGGGCCTGCAATTCAATAAGCTGAACCTGAGATGACGACCATGAAGCTTTATCCAGCGCTGTTTGCCGCCATCAGCGTGCTACTGCCGGCTTGTGCCTGGGCCGACGCTGCGCCGCCGGCTCGCATCGAACTGCGGCCCGACGCGCCTGCATGCAAGACGCCCAAGGCGAAGCCTCCCAAGTTCGGCGTGGATGTGGCGAACGACATGCCGACCAAGATCAAGGCTGATTTCAATGGGGATGGCTGGTGCGACTATGCGTTGGCTGTGCCCTATCCACGCACTTCGCAGATGAATTCATATCGCCTGGACCAACTCATGGCACTGGGGAAGGCCGATGGATGGGAGCCGGTATTCAACGGAAAGAAAGGATGGGAACTGGATGCGAACGGATATGAGCACCAGACTTGGCCAACAGACCGTATTGACCTGACCGATATCAGGTTGCTCTTTCCAACGCGATCGGGCGCGCCATTCGTGCTGGGGCTGTATACGGGGGACCCTGGCGAAGGAAAGCGCAACATGGGGGAAAACTGCTATCAATATCAATCCGTGCATCGCTGGGACGACAAGGTCGGTACCTTCAGAAAAACCGATGATGCAACACGTAACGCGGTGCTAGATTATTTCTACTCGACGATCGATAAGCCTTGCAGCGCAAAAAAGTAAACTTGCCGCTGATGGCAGCCAGACAATCACATTTTCTTCTCACTTGTTTCAGTACATGAAGCGTATTCCAGCGTTGGCGATCATGAGTGGAGTGGCGATGTTGGCTTTTTCAAACGTGCATGCTGCCGAGCCATACACCCTTGACCTGCACCCCGATACGCCGCAATGCAGGATGCCTGAAGCAAAACCGCCGAAACTTGGTGTCGACTTCAAGCATGACCTGCCAACCGAGATCAAGGCGGACTTCAATGGGGATGGCTGGTGCGATTACGCCCTGGGTATCCATTACCCTCTGAATTCCAACATGAATGCCTATGGCCTGGATGAGTTGATGGTGCTGGGTCAGGCGCGCGGCTGGAAGCCTGTTTTCAACGGCAAGAAAGGATGGGAACTGGAAGACCACGACACTTGGCCAACCTTCCGTGTCGACCTGACCGATATCCGGCTGGTGTTTCCAAGGCAGGGAAGCGCACCCTTTGTGCTGGGACTTTATGCGGGCGGATCGGATGATGGGACACGCGACATGGGTAATGGCTGCCAGCAGTACAACTCGGTGTACCGTTGGGACGATGCGGTTGGCACGTTCAAGAAGTCCGATAAGGCAACGCGCGATGCGGTGTTGAAGTATTTTTATTCGGCGATAGAAAAACCGTGCAGCGGACGGGAATAAACCTGGAATGCAGTCGTGCGGCAGGATGTTGTTGGCTCTCTCAAAATTTCCTTAAAGCCATTTCCGCTTGCGATACCTCAAGCGTTACCAGGCTCTCACTCGTAGAATTTCCCAGACAAGATTCCCACAAGAAACTAAATCTGTCTGCCACGAGGGATGCTGATGCATAGGACTCATTCCAGGATTGTCGTCGCACATCAGCGGACCTCCCGACCCAGCGCTGCCCGTCCAACACGCCGTCAATCCGGTGCGTTCGCCGTGATGATGGCGGTATTGATCGTGGTAATCCTTGGTTTTTGCGGTTTCGCAATTGATCTGGGCCGGCTACTGAACCGCAAGGTCGAATTGCAGACCGCTGCCGATTCGATCGCGCTTGCCGCAGTCAGGGAATTGAACGGCACATCCGCAGGCGTCACGAACGCCACCACGGCCGCTACCCAGCTGGCCATGGGGATTTTCTACAGCTATTCCGGTGCCAGCGTCGTGTGGTCCAACGATGCCATCCGCTTCAGCGCCACACCGAATGGCAACAATTGGCTGGATGCGGCAACGGCCGCGCAAACGGCAAATGCACAACGGATGTTCTACGTGAGGGTCGACACCACGCTGCTCGCTGCCGAGCACGGCGACGTGCCCTTGTCGCTGCTGCGCGTGCTGCCGTTTGTTTCGCCCTCGGCCCAGGTCGGCAGTATCGCAACCGCCGGCCGCTCCTCGATCAACGTCATGCCGCTGGCGATTTGCGCGCTGTCGGACGCACCCGGCGAAGCCCGTGGGACCGAACTGGTGGAGTATGGCTTTCGCCGGGGGATCAGTTATGACTTGATGAAGCTCAATCCGAACAGCAGTACCAAAGGCGCAAATTTCCTCATCAACCCGATGGCCTTGCCAGGTACCAGCGGCGAATCGATGATGAACAAGATGGATCTGGTCCGGCCTTTCGTTTGTACCGGAAAGCTGGGCATCCCGAGCCTGGCAGGCGGGACAATCAGTGTCGAACCCGACTTCCCGCTGGCTTCCCTGTACGAGCAGCTGAATGCGCGATTCGGTTCCTATACGGCGCCCTGCACGGCCACGACGTCGCCCCAGGACACGAACGTCAAGGAGTTCACTTTTTCAAGCGAATTCTCCTGGATGAAAGATACGCCGGCACAGCAGTCGGCAGCATCGGCCACCACAGCCAACAAGCTGGTGACGATTGCAGACCTGCCGTCGGCGGAGGTCGATGCCAGCACGACTCCCGACAAGCTCGGTCCGCTCTGGGTGTATGCAAGGGCGGTCAAGTATTCCAGCTACAAGCCCGGCCAAGACGAGCCCGCGGGAGGATATACGACCTTCAACGCCACCGACACCGACTGGGCGACACTGTATAAGCCTGCGCCCAAGATCAAATCCGGTTCAAGCTATCCCTCGCCATCGCCTTATGGCTATTCGCCGACATCCACGCTCTCCAACAAGCGCCGGCTGTTGCATGTCCCGCTACTGCGCTGCCCTGTGCCGGCCGGATCGCCCGTGGCGGCCGAAGTGCTTGGAATAGGAAAATTCTTCATGACGGTAAAAGCCAAGGAAAAGGAATTGCATGCTGAATTTGCCGGCGTAACGCCGGTTACGTCGCTGGTCGGAGAAGCGGAGCTTTATCCATGAGATTTTCATTTCGCCGGCCCATGCGCCGGCCCCAGGACGGATCGGTTGCCGTGGAAGCGGCCTTGTGCATTGCCTTGATCCTGGTGCCCTTGCTATTTTTCGTCTTCGCATTCGGACGATTTTTCTGGCACTACACCGTCGTGCAAAAATCCCTGCACGACGCCACGCTGTACATGGCGAAGGCGCCTCTCGATGAAGTCAGGAGCGGTGCAGCCGCACAGGTCGCGGCGTTTATCGTCACGCGAGAGACAGCGGATCTCGATTCGACAACGCAAATAGACCCTGTATTGCAGTGCGGGTACAGGGCAAACGCCAACTCATTCTATCTGGGGTTCAGAAGCTGCGACCAGGGCGGCACCCCATTCGCTGTCCAGACAAATGCCTTCATGACCGTTCCCGATCCCTTCTATTTTGGCAGCAATGAGGGCGGCGAGATCCAACTCTTCCTTATCACGACAATGCGCCATGCCGGTAATTGAAAACCAACGCATTCAACGATCCAAGCCCCCCGGCACGAAACAACACGGCGGCGCGGCAGTGGAATTTGCGCTGCTCGTCGTGATCTTCCTGAGCCTGGTATTTGGCATTCTCGAACTGGCGCGCATGATGTACATCTTTAATATCCTGCAAGAAGTGACCCGGCGCGCCGGCATCATGGCGGCCAATGCCAGCTTCGATGCGGGCACCGTGAATACCATCCGCAGCCAGGCCTTGTTCTCGGATACAAATGGTGTCCTGATCTTTGGGGCGCCGATCACGGCCGCGCATATCAAAATCGACTACATGTCGATTGCGCGCGATGGCGAAACCGGCGCCGTAACGCCGCAGCCGATTGCCACCTTGCCGGAGAATCCGACGCAGAACTACACCAACTGCATGGCCAATCCCTACGGTGCGAATTGCATCCGGCTGGTCAGGGTCCGTATTTGCCAGCCTGGCGGCGCCGACGACTGTACCGCAGTGCCCTACCAGATGCAGTTCCCGTTCATCGATTTGTCTGGACTCACCCTCCCGCGTTCGGAAACAATCGTTCCGGCGCAGACGCTCGGGTACAGGTTCAATGTGGTAACCGGATTGTAATGGCCGACAGGCGCATGGCCTCGCGCGTGAGCCTAAAAAGGCAGCATTGCGCTGACCCTGGCACGGAAAATGAAAAAGGGGTGATGGAACACCATCCCCCCTTCATTCGATACGACATATCTTGGTAGGCCTCCCCGGAGTCGAACCGGGCACCAACGGATTATGAGTATGCCGCGCTAATTACCTGGAATCCTCTCTACGGACATAAGAACCTGTACAAAGCCACGGGAAGCCGCATTCTCCCTGGCTTTCCTCCTATAGAACTTCTACACACACACTGTTTTCCGCCCCATCAACGCCGAAAAATTTGTGTAAAACATACCCGTAGAATTTTATTCTAGCAAGTCTTCTGTGTAAAATGTACGTAAACCTGTTTACATAGGATACGACATGGCGAAGCAGACTGCTGCAAAAGCTCAGGATGACACCGGCGAGGGCCCAAAGGCTCCCATCTACTTTGAGAAGAAGGGGGACTTGCAGATGCTTCCGCCTCCCGAAGGGAAGACCCCCTACGCCTATTACAAGCACAAGACACAACCTGGCTTCTATCTGCGCGTCTCGAAGCCGAACAAGGATAATAAAGTCGACCGAGTTTAGGGCACCTCGAAAAACCTCTGCTGACCTGGCACCGGCTGGGTAAAATCCTGAGATCGAACCAAGCCAGCGAGTGTCGCCATGATGAAACCCCGGATCAGTCTGTTTGCCGAGCAGGAGCGTGAGGATCGGCGGTCGAAACTGGGCGATCCGTTGGTGGGCCTGGCCGAGCACGTCGATTTCGAAGCGCTGGCCGCGCGCATCGATGCAGCTGCACCGCGTCCTTCGCGCGCCAAGGGCGGCCGACCGCCATACCCGACAGTCTTGATGATCAAGATCCTGGTGCTGCAACAGCTGTATAACTTGGCCGATGACGCCCTGGAGTATCAGTTGCTGGACCGCCGCAGCTTCCTGCGTTTTCTGGATCTGACTGAGAGCAGCAGCATCCCCGACGCCAAGACGATCTGGCTGTTCCGTGACCGGCTGGCCCAGGCAGGCATCGGTAACCAGGTATTCGAGCAAGTCCAGCAACAACTGCTGTCGCAAGGCTATCTGGCGCGCTGCGGCCAGATCGTCGATGCCTCGCTGGTGCACGCCCCGGTTCAGCGTAACAAGCGAGAAGAAGCGGAAACGGTCAAGGAAGGCACGATGCCGCTGAGCTGGAAGCCGCACAAGCGGGCGCAGAAAGACGTCGATGCCAAGTGGACCAAAAAGCATGGCAAGAATCACTTTGGCTACAAGCTGCATGCCAGTGTCGACAAGCGTTGCAAGCTGATCCGCAAGATCGCCATCACGCATGCTGCGGTAGCCGACACGAACGTCTTCGAAGAGTTGCTCGACCTGGGCAACACCAGTCTCGATGTCTATGCCGACCGTGGTTACCCCAGCATCGAACGAGAAACTAAGTTGAAGCAAGCTGGCTGGCGCGTGCACATCCAGCGACGAGGGCATGCAACCAAAGGCATTTCCGACACCCAGAAGCGGCGCAATCGCGCCATCGCCACCCCGCGTGCTCGTGTCGAGCATGTGTTTGGCACCCTGGCTCAAATGGGCGGCAAACTGGTGCGCTGCCTGGGCATCGTACGCACCACATTCGTCCTGCAGCTGAAGGCTGCCAGTTACAACCTCAAGCGTCTCGTCTTTTTGAAAGAACGCGGCTTGGCGCCGTTCTAAACCAGCAATTTGGCAGCCTGCGGCTGCCAAATTGCTGATATCCGACGTGGTCGCCGCTATCAAAATCACGCAGACGAAGCAACGCGGGACGCGGCAACGCTAAATCGTACGTCGCTTTGCCTTGCTCGCATCCAAAGTCGGGTTATTCGAGGTGGCCTTTACGTCTATCGCTGGGAGAGCACAGGTCCAGACGGTAAACGTAAGACTCACTGGGACAGGATAGGTCCGGCGTTCGCACTTGAAAAAGGTGGCTCCGTTGTGAGGTACGAGGACGCCCAGCGCATCGTGCTGGAAAGGCGCCGTGCCTTGGTTGATGAGCAAGTCGGCGAGGTGTCTACTCGCCTGACCGTAGGTGGTGCGTATGCGTACGCCGCTGCTGAGCGCTTTTCAAACGCTGGCACTACAAAAGACAAAGAAGGGGGACTGTTTGCGACCTACTTCGAACACTTGAAGAATCGCTACCTGGATGAGCTGAACCGAGCGTTTTGGGTCGAGTTCCTGACGCAGCTCCGCGAAGGCACATATGTTGTTGGCCAAGCGGAGCGCAAGGACGGCCGAGGCTTAGCGCCCATTGTGCTTGGGCCGCTGTCTAATGCTACGCTCATCGGCGTCATGAACTTGGCTTCGGTTTTGTACGAAATCGGCAACAAGCATGGTGGCTTGGCCGGCGCATTGAAAGGCACGAATAATCCTGGAGACCTGCGTAAAAGCATCGGCGCACCTAACGCGAGAGAATCGCACATCCCGCTGAACACTCTTGGAACAGCTTGGCGCGCCTCTGACCAACTCATCAGCCCGTGGTGGCGTGACATGTTTCGTGTGTTTGTGCTAACAGGCCTACGGCGGTCTCTGATGTTTAGCATGCGGTTCGACGAGATTGACTTAGAAAATGGTTTCTACTTAATCGACCCGCGAAAGCCCGGGGCTAAGCGGAAAGCGGACAAGATAACCCCATCTACGAAACACATTCGGTTACCGCTGTCTCGCGTTGTGCTGGATATTATTCGAGCCCGGCGTGAGTTCGCCGAGGACAAAGAGGGGTTGGTTTGGTTTACGCCTAAACCGACTCGGGGCCGGAGGACAAAGAAAGAACGCCAAGCGTTGTCAGACCCTCGCTCGGCATGGACATTGTTAGAGTGGGCCATTGGAGAGTTCCACTTTACCCCGCACGACCTCCGTCGTACATTTGGTACTGCCGGGCAGGTAGCAACGAAGGACGTGTTCGCTGTGAGTCTGTTGTTATTGCACTCCCCTACTCAGGTTGCGAAAGCCGTGGGTATACCTGGCGTCACAATGAGATACCTTGATACAGACGAGGCAGTGGAGCGGCTGCGAGAGGCTGCTGAGGCCATCACTTCATATGTTCTAAAGCTGGCTGCGATGCCTGCGGACGAGGCTCAGCTGATAGCTGAGCCAGAGCTGGACCCGATTCTGGAAGAAGCTCTGGCTGAGGCGGCTTAGTGGGCCAGGTGAGTGCGCATAGCTTCTACAGCAGCCATGCGCCGATTCAGGTTCGCTCGAACGAGCTGGCTACGAGAGCGACCGGCGCGCACCGGTGTCTCGATAACTGCAGCGTTCAGATGTCGGCGGAAGAGGTTATTACTGCCGTAGCAAATGGTGATGAAGCGCTCTACGTCTGCTGCAGGGATGGATACAGAGGTACGCACTCCGTCAGCGGTTTTGACAATCATCGATTTGTGCTTCTGTGCCCTGCTGATACGTTCGGTTGCCACGGGATTTCCTCGAGGGTAAATCCGGTGTAGCAACTATTTATATTTTTGCGAAAGAATTCGCGTCACCACTCGCGCGCGGAGCGGAACCGGGGCGGCGGCATTCATTTTCACCAGCGTGCATCTGCGGCGTAACCCCGGGCGCACCTCCGTGAACAACCACATGCTGTTGCCAGGTAGCCGACCAGTTCAGGAACCGCCACAGGCAAAAATGTCGTTTTCGGAAAAACAGCACCGCCTTGGCAAACGCAAGCTCTGACTCACCTCCGCACTCTACGTACGAGCCACGAACCAAGCACGTTGGCACGAGCACGACCGGCACCGATTCACCATCGAAGTAGTAGCGACAGCCGCAGCCATACCGATACACCGACGCAAGCACGGGTACACCCTGCCCTTGAGTAGACCGTTGACATCAGTACGAGCACCGGGATACATCGCATCCATAGAACGTCTGTTGGGCAGATTATGCAGCTCGGCGGACTTCGCAGCACTCGGGGCGCTCGCATTACGTATCGACGGAGCGACTCGGGCGTCGGTGCAGCTGACGGCCGGGTTGAGCGGTTGCCCGGAGGTGTCGCGTCGACGTAGCGGTTCCTGCGCGGGGCGGAGCCTCGCACAGGGGCCAAGCGGCAGGACAGTGGTCTACCGCGTCGACGCAGCGGTTCGTGCGCGGGGCGTAGCCTTGCGCGCGGGCTAAGCGGCATGCCAGGGATTTGTGCCAGTACCCGAGCGTCGGCCGGCGGCGGAGCTGGCGTCCGGTAGCGAGTGCCAGTGGTGTTCGCTAGCATCCGAGGTACGCGCGTCGGCGAAGCGCGCGTGTGCACCGAGTGCCAGGGTGCCTGCATCAAAGTCTGCACCCTTCCGCGCGCAGCTTTCGCGCAAGTCTGGATGCGGGTTTGCAGCGCCAGCCCCTGAGTTACCGGGGACTGACCCGGTTTGTAAACCGCAAGTTTCCCCGGACGTCCTGCTCCTGCGCACTGCAGATAAATCGCTAGGAATCGCCGAGCGAACCGCTTGGCCAACTGCTTTTCTACAGAGCCAAGAGCGCGCAGGAGGGGGCGCAGAAGTACGCGCAGAAACGCCCGATTAGGTTTTTTGCAAATTCACCCTTCTGCGCGGTCTTACGTCGCTATACATGACAGACCGACAGCAAGTCGGCGTCCCTAAAACAGCTACAACAGGAGCGACCATGACCACCTCAACTACGACCGGCCGCGGTATCGACAACCGCGTCAAATCCCGCCTAAACCAAGAAAAAGTTCTCCGGGCTTTGCATCGTTTTGGCTGGCTGCCTGTGCGCCAAGTTCATCACGCGTGCTGGCCTGGAAAGGCAACCGCGCGTAACGCTCAGGAGTACTTGGCGCAGCTGCTCGAGCTCAAACAGGTCACTTGGAAGAAGGGCCCAGACGGTAGCCGCGTCTACTCTCTGACTGCCCAAGGCGCCCGCCGGCTGCGTGTCGAGTTAGGTGTCGACGCAACGTATGACCAGGAGTTCGCACGTCGTGCGATGCCCTCTTACTACCATCGGTGCCTAGCGAACGAGGTCGGGCTGTGGTGGTCGCGGATGCATGGCGAGGTGGCCGGTTATTACACCGAGCACGAGATTGTGACAGGCCGCGCGCCTATTACCTCTGCCCCAAAATATCTTTCAGACCCACTCGGCAAAATCCCAGACGGGCTACTGACCCTTGAGCGCCCTGTCACCGAAGACAACCCTTACGCGACGTGGTTTGCATGGGTCGAGGTCGAGTACAGTGACAAGCCAAATTTGGCGCATCAGCACATGGTCCGAGCTCTCTGTGACGTGCTCGGATACGGCAAGCAGGCCCTCGAAATTGGGCCCGGCGGCGTCATGAAGTTCGGAGTCGTGGTCTGCCCTCGGGTCGAACACGAGTACAAACTCGCCGAGGGCGTCTTGCAATTCCTCAGCGAGAACGTGTCGAACTACAACGCAGTCGATATCGTCAACCGGTTGACCATCTGGCGCCCGGGTGCCGAAGAGGGTATGTTCCTGCGCGAATGGATTGACGAGAGGCCGACATTCCTGGCACTCCGTGACAAGCTTAGGCTTTGGTGGCCGGCACCAGCCCAGGCCTAAGCAAAAGCTCCTCAATTCGTGGGGCTTTCTTCTGCACATCAAAATCGCAGTGCGGCTCAATGAGGTGGTTCGAGCCTGGAAACACGAGTATGAGGCCCTCCCCTTAAACAACTTGCGGTAACCTATGAGGTCGCCGCTAGCTACTCAGCAGCTGACGAAGGTTTTGTTTCATCTGCTCTTCGACGATGTCGAGAGGCAGCGCCCAAACCTCGGACAGGACGCTACATATGCCCCAGGCGTCCCAGGGCTTTAGTGCGACTCCCCCCTTCATGGCGAAGGGACCATCGGTTTCCGGGAGCACGCGGTCCCACGGCATTCGGCTAAGATGATTTCGCCCTTTTTTGCCGCTCAGCATCGCTGGCCCAACACTGAACCAACAGCCTAATTCGCAAGCGGTTTGAAGCTCCGCGCTACTACCAGAGAACCAGTGCAAAACGGGATTCCCCGGGGACTTGGGCATCGCGAGGAGCTCTAGCACGCGGCTCTCCGCGCCCCTGGAATGGATGCTAAGAATTCTTCCACCTTGCTTCGAGCATTCGTCGAGCACTGCCCGAAAAATGCGGTCCTGTACCGCAAAAGTTTGACGAAAGCGAGATGACCCGTCCAAGCCGACCTCCCCAATGAAACGCGTGTTCGCGACGCCTCCCAAAAGCGCGTCAAGCTCACCAGCCTTACTGTCGGCTACTTCAGGATGCAGACCCAACGCAACCTTAACGTTGCGGAGTCCGGCAAAGACGCGAGAAGTCGCGTAGTACGCACGAGGGCTCGTGGTCACTACCAAGGTGAATTCGTTTCGCTCGTTTACTTCACGGGCGAGCGCCAAACCGTTCGGATAGAGGTCGAGGTGAGAGTGGAAGTCAATCACAGGACATTGTGCAGTCGAAGTAATACGCCGAGTTCTCTGAAACCGCGTTCTACGACTCCCTCGAACTCCACTCGACGTGCTGGTTCAGCAAACGCGAGCTGGCCGGCAGTAAATGCGCGCACCCCACTCTGCTCTATTTTGAGAACAGCTGCTGCCGCAGCAGCCACATCGTTTGGGCCCTTCTCGGGCTGTGCTTTGCCGAGGTCCGGATAGACATAGGTCACAGTAGTATCGACCATTCCGGCACGAAGAAAAGCAGACCGGCGCACCATGCACGGGACGCAGCGGCCGCAATGCTTCAGGCCAAACACGCTGAACCGACCACAACTTGTAGAGCGGCCCGCGAAATTACCCAAACCAACCTGGTCCAAGCACGAGGCCATCATTTCGCCCTTCGTCATGGCGGTATACGGGAGACGAAGGACGGCTGGAATGCCGAGCGCCGTCCAAAGGGCCTGCAAACGCTGCATGAAAACCGGGTGCGTCGTCTTGGTGCTTAGGCTCCCAACGCGTCCTGCATTCAATGGAACGTTCAGGCTGATAAGACCATTCTCTGGCACGAAAACGTCGACATTAGCTCCTGTCGTAGCGGACGATAGGTTGTCTGCTGCAAGCGCCGCGAACGCAAAGAAAACGATAGAGCGGCCACGAGTCGAAAGCTCCCCGTCGCGCTGCGGCTTGAGCCAGATGTTTTGGTTCCACTGCAGGTGACGCTCAGCCCCACCCAGGCTTTGCGCATACAGGCGCTGAGTGTCTGAATCTCCCTTTGCAATATGAGAGACAAAAATCGGAGCTCGGCCCTGTGCGGTAAGGTCTAACGCACCTATCAAGCTGTCTAGGCCTCCCGACAGCAGCGAAACGCTATCCGCCTCATGGGTCACGCGGTGACGAGGCCTGGGAGGGGGATAGCCACCATCGACAAACGTGAGCCGCCAGAAATCTCCAGTCAAGAAACGAAGCATCTGCTGGATGTCTACGACCAAATGCTGAAACGGGCTGGGCTCGTAAAGAGCGACCTCCAGCTCAATGGTCCTTGTCCACCCATCTGGCGATGTGTTGCGCTCGACTGCGTGGTCAGCAACATTCACTGCAAGAGCAAGTGTTAAGAAGTCCCAGCTTGCGATGCTTGGTGCAACGCCAGCCGAGTTGATGTCCTGCAGCAGCGATATACCGACGGTGCTGACGTCGGCGAGGCCGTCATGAGCATACATTGATACGTAGACGACGCCAGGTGACCTCGACTCCGGAATCCGGTCCTTGGGAGCGCAAAACACCTTGGTCATACTTGAGCCTCGAAAAGTTCAAAGGTCATTGTCAACGTCTCTTGGAGAATCGAGTCGAGCTGCGCTCGTGTAGGATTCGCGCTTGTTCCACGAAGCAAGTCAACGTGCGTGCCCAGTTCGTTTTTGATAAACAAACGCATCTGACGCTCACGCATGACCGCTGTGGCTGCGTCAATCTGCGAGCTCTCGAAGATTGGTCCCAGGTCAAAGCAGACCCGGTTGGCAACCTCGGTGGCGAGGAAGCCTTTCATAAGGTCCCAGATGTCGTCCACTCGCATGCTCAAAGGGTCGACTGTAGGGTCATCTCTCACGAGGTCCGACAGTGCCAAGCCCATCGCATCGCGGAAAGACTCCTCATCTGCACTGCCTCCCGGCGGTGCCAGTTCACGAACGATGGCATCCACCACATCGTCCGCGGACGGGTTTGTTGCACGAAGGTCATCAACCCATCTAGCCGCTTCAGGCGATGAACGCTGGCTGATGGCATTAAGGAACGAGAAAAGCTCGGCACCGGCACGTGTCGATGCACGCATCCGGCCAGCTGCTGCGCTAGCTCCACCACTGCCTCGCCTCGAGTAGTGCCCGAGCGCATTGCCGAGATGCTGAGCGTCGCCGTTTTTGACGTACTTACCTAACTCTCGCCGGGCGTCCCCATATCGGGCGGGTGGCGCAAGGCCTGGCGCGCCAGGTGGCGATACGACTCGGCCTCCATCGCTAGCTGGAACCGAACTCCCCGTACCAATATCGCCCAATACATCGTCCAACCAAGGTGGGTCGAGGCTCACCCCGCTGCCAGGCCCCGTACTCGAAGTGGAGGTGCCCATCACCTACCTCCCTTCTGCTTCTGAAGGTACTGACGCGACTTGGCAGTGGTGTCAGGGTCGTCCGCCCAGTCCCGAAGGAGACCTTCAGCCCAAGGGCGCGTCTTCAAGAGGGGCAATAGCGCCACATCGCGCTTGTTCCCAGGAACCTCGGCCAGAGCGGGTGCAAGCTGATGTCCAAGCGATGGATGGGCGTCAGTGCAGTTGAGGCATCGGGTAATGTCCTCAACTTGCCACTGGTCTTCCCGAGCCTTTCTAATGGCTCGCGTCAATATTCGTGACACGTCGCCTTCGCCCAAATCAGTCAGCTTTTGGACAAGAAGTTTCGAAATCTCATTGGCGGCCATGGTCGCTTCGAGCAACTTCTTAGCCGCCGGGGAAAGCTCGTCATATGCCGCCAAGCCAAGGCTGCGGTCACGGCTAAGATGCAGTATTGGGCGTAGGTCTTTCGTGGCAAGGCGCGGGTTGAGCTTGACCCATTGTTCGTAAAAAGGTCCAGTCCAAGAGGGATGTGGAGGCGTGTACTCCTCCGCTTTTTCCGCTGCGGCCTCTAGCGCAGTCAGAAATTCCGGTTTGCCATCAGCGCCCGATGCAACAGCTTTAGTGAAGAACTCAAAGGCTGCTGAGGATGCGCAGCGCTCGAACAGCTGAATCTTAACGAGCTCTTCCAGCGCCAAAGGCATCCGCATCGCTTCCGCAACTGTGCGCCGAATCATCAAGTTGTTGAGGAAGCGTTTAATGAGACGAGGGTTGCCAGCAATCTCCGCTGAAGTGACCAGCAAGGGAGCGAGCTGGTCGGCGATGTCGAGCTCCATCGCGATGCGAGCCTTCTCCGGCTCGAAAGCGTTATCAAGGGCTTCCCGAGAGATTCCCGTTCCCCATCCCTTTCTCAGCTGCTCAAGAAGCGCTGCATGTCCGTCGACCTGAACCTGAGGTGTGAGCCGGCCCTGTCTTGCCGCCCAATCCGAAAGAAGCGAAGCCAGGTACACCTTCACTTCGTTGACGCCCAGGCGAGGCACCCGCAGAGGAATCTGGATGAGTTTGTCGAAGTAGCTAGTGACCAAGCCGTCCTCGATATCCACACCCTTGAAATGCGCTCGGACAGCGCCGCGAATCATGCTTTCGTCCGCGGCAATGATGAACGCGGTGCGCTTCACATGGAGCAGAAGCCGCATAGCCTCTAGCGTCGAGATGGCCGTATTTGGAAGACACCTGTCTAAATCATCGACGAATACGACCAGACGGACGTCCAACTTTTCGAGCAGGTCTGCAAAGGCCTTACGTAGCCCTTCGATTTCCTTGGGCAGCGACGATTCTTTCTTCGCTCCAAGAACATCCTTGATGTCTGGGGACAGGTCAGCGTACGCTTCCTGAACCGCTTTCAGGTTTTCCTCACGCTTCTCCGCTTCGTTAAAGCCCTGTACTAGTCCTGAAACGGCTCCAAAGAGGGCGCCAAGCGGCCCAGCTGCGACAGTCCCGACGGCAACGTGTGTGATGGCTGGCGCGACAATACGGCCAACCTTCAGCAGGCTAACGCGTTTTGCAAAGTCAGTTGCCTTCTCGACGAAAGTCTTCCGCTTCTGGGCCTCTTCAACAAGGCGGTCCGACACTGCCTGGAGGAGTGCTTGCCGTGCATCTTCGTAGCCCTGATACAGCCACGCGTTGAACTCCATCAGGATGTAAAGAGAAGGCTTATCACCGTTCTGCCGGGTGCTCGCCTCCAGGTCGGCTTTCACAAGCTTGACCAGAGTTGACTTTCCAGCCCCCCAGCCCCCAGAAACACCGATGGTCAGAGGTGTGTCTCCCGCATCGCGAATAAGACCTGCCGCCGCGCTCGCCACCATACCGAAGTTGAGCAGGTCAACCTCTGCTTCAATATCATGCCACATGCTCCACTCTCTCAATAGATGTCAAAGCGTTGAAGAGCCAGTTGAAACTCAACCGGCTTGCGAAGGCTCATGGATGTCTGGGGCCAGCGCCAGGCCGCCTCAAGGGCAAACCGTGAGCTGAGCAAGACGTCCGGCGGTGTCAAAGTATTAAAATATACACATATCCTGCAGGCAATAGTAGCATTTACTTGCATTTAAAGCAGGAACGCGAGAGCTGCCCAAGTAACATTGCGGATGCGCTACCACATCCGCGTCTGACGACTCTGGGCTAAGGAACGCTACGGGCAGCGCAAGGTGTCTACACCGTAGGGGCCTCAACATCATCGTTCGGAAGTCGTCACTAGAAACTAGGCTCATATAAGTCGGCAAACTCCAGAGCGGGTAACTTCGCCGGCTCACTACAAAAAGGCTCAACTTCGCTGCTTTACGACAGCAGGTGTCGCCACCGCAAATAAGTTCGCCAGTTCGTGATAAAGAAGGCCTGGCACCTGCGGTACCGTTTGCCAAGTGTGCGGGGTGGAAGGCACCGCGCACCCATTGTTTGCGCACCAGCCGTCGGACTTGGTCAACCGAGCGGCGGTAGCCGCTGGACTCTCGACGTCGACAGGTCTTTCTTCAAAACCACTCGCGCCGCCTACCATTGCTCAGCACCCCGGGGACGCGTAAAAACTAGCCTTTGAAAGGACGATTTTTCGGGGAAAAGAAGAGACAAAACCTAATGCGCCTTTTTTTCTTTAATAATTAATTATTTTCACGAGTTTCTTGGCACAGTCGTACGGAGATTTTGGAACAGTAGTACGGAGAATCTGGCACACTCGTACGGAGGGTTTGGCACAGTAGTACGGAGATTGTGGAGCGCTGGTGCGGCTTGGACAGTAGTACAGAAATCTGCGGCACAATGCAAAACGCCCCGAAGGGCGTCTTTGTTACGCTTCGACCAGGTCCTACGTTGGTGCCCAGTCCTTCACGAGGGCAATAGCGAAGGCTTTCTGTCCGCCTCGCTTTAGCCCACCGCCGAGGCCACCGACAGTCTTCGGATAGTGGGTGCTGTACTCCGGTGCCACCGCCCCGACGAGGTAGCCCTTCGCGAACATTTCTGTGTGTGCCGCTTTGATTGCGTCGAGGAGTTTGTCGTCGCGGTCGAACGACATCCCCAAGTATTCGCGCAGTTCTGGCAGCGTGAACGGACGCGGTTCCACGTGGCGGCCGTAAAGCAGGTACAGGCGGCGGGCCGTGGGGGTTTTCAGGCCATAGTAGGCGTCCTCACGGAACCACGACGACAAGCCCGGGCCGAACAGCGCTCGGACATTTGGCGGTAGGTGCACCAAGTGACAGCCACGCTTATTCAGAGTCGAGGTCGATGAATCGCCTAGCAGCGAGACCGTTATCCGCAGCTTGCCAGTCTTCAGCGCCTGCTGCGCCTCGAGGTCTTCCGGCAGGGCGGCAGCCATCGACGCGATTAACTTCGGGTGCTCCGTCTCGATAGTGAGTTTCGCGTTCTGCAGGCGGGCCAGCTGCTTGCGCAAGGCGACGTAGTTTCGGTGCCCATCGGTACGGCGCAAGACCTTTAGCAGCTGCCCTTCCTTCAAGTGAACAGGCGTTCCGAGCGGCAGAGTCGAGCCCAGACGGACGATGGCTACCCAAGTCTCCACATCAGGCGTACGTAGTTCCTCACCTTGATAGGTAACGGTGGTGGTCCCGGTTTTTATTCCAGAAATTCGGGTAACGAGTAGCGGGTTTTTCGCCGAGTAGTCGCCGCGCGTGTGCCGGCTGCCGGATAGCAGCTGCGAGCCGCAGAACAGTAGCGACACGTTTAGCTGTCCGTTGTACAGCTTGGCCTTCAGGTACACCGAGTCCCCTTCAGAGGTGGCGTCGCCGGTCGCGGCGTCGGGAGCCGCAGACATTGTCACGCCTTCCACAGTCTCGGTCCGAACGCGCTCGACGGACTTATTACGCCGGACGCGGCGGCGTTCGCACTCCGCGCGGTAGACCTCGTATCCAGACTCTTCCGCGTCGGCTGGCGTCCACACGTTGTCTAAGCATCCTTTGCAGATGCTCGACAGCTTTTTAATGAATTCGCGGTCCGTCAGCGGCACCAGGTAGCCCGGGCGGTCGAACTCAACCGTATTGTCGTCAGTTTCACGGCATACGCGGGTGGTCAGCTCCGCCGCAAGCAGGCGAAGCATCTTCGGGTCCGCATGGCAGGCAGCGCGCAGCGATTCCGGAGAGAATCCAAAGAGAACATCGCCCTCACCGAAGTCAAAACAGAGCTCAAGCTCGATTGAATCCATAGCGGCGACGGCTTCTGGGGTATAGATGTAAGACTTATTTACCAAATGAGGTCTCCGCATAAGAGTTAGCGCGAACCGTGTAGACACACGCAGATTCGCCCACCAGGAGTCTGGTACGCGACGGACATGTACACCATCATCGGCGTGTACATGCCGTGCAAGCTTCCAAGTACGGGACGCCCGTCAAGTCTTAGTCCAACCGTTTGAATGCCAATGGGGTAAAAGAGCGGTTAAGTCAATGATGGTCGACCGAGGCTGCTTTGAGAGGTCACTCCGTTCGAGCTTTTTCGCCTGCTGCCTGGCTCGGTACTTCTTTGCCGTAGAGGCATTCGCTACCCTTTTCTGCTCGCTTGTTACATGTTTCAAAGGCCTACCCACTTTTCGTTTCTCTACTGTTACCATAGCTACAACCTCCGCTGCTGTTGAGTAAGCCCTGTTTAGCAAGTCGATTTATATGATTTGCCACTTCGTGGCGCAGCGCACGGTGTTAATTGATGCAATTCTGACTGGACGAGACAGGCCTAATTTCGATGACGCGTCATATATAAGGATGCAATAAATATGACGCGTCATCGAAACTGGGCGTGAAAATCAAGGGGCCGGATTCTTAGTCTCAACATGGTGCTGGGTCCCTATTGGCCCGCAAGAGTCGGCGAAACCTCACTTCCTTCTGAACTAGCCAAAAGATTGCATACGTCTTCTCCAAAAATGTCACAAGCACCGCTCATTGCTGCCGCCGCCATCGTTCAGTCGGCGTATTCCAAACCTTAAATAAAAACCGCGAGAAAACCTTGTCTCACACTCTCACCGCCAAAGAGCAATCGCTTGCGAAAATTTTCAGTGACGACTACGTCTTCACAATTCCTGGATATCAGCGCCCCTATGCTTGGGGCAGGGACCAGGCCCAGGAGCTGCTGGACGACTTACTAGGCGCGCTGGCCTCCACACCAGCTCAGCTCAGCGAGGCGGCACCGTACTTCCTGGGTACTATCGTTCTTATCAAAAATGATGCATCGCCGGAAGCAACGGTAGTGGACGGCCAGCAGCGCCTCACAACACTTACGTTGCTGCTATCTGCCGTGCGCGCCACGGTGCAGGATGCAGCGGTCCAGGCTGGTATTACTAAACGCATTTACGAGCATGGCGATGTTGTCTCTGCTACCCAAGCACGTTACCGCCTATTGCTGCGTGAGCGCGACCGAGACTTTTTCCGAGAATATGTGCAACACGAAAACGGCCTGGATGCGCTGGCGAAGCTCAACGCATTGCTACCCGACGCACAGGCGCGTCTGCGCGCCAACGCCCAGGTATTCATGGATGGGCTCGCCAAACTGCAACAAGCGCAGCTTGTGCGATTGGTTCAGTTCGTCATAACGCGCTGCTATCTAGTGACCGTCGCGACACCGGATTTGGATTCGGCCTATCGCATTTTCGGCGTGCTCAACAGTCGGGGCCTGGACCTGAGCGCGACCGACATCCTTAAGGCAGAAATCATCGGCGGCATCGAACCGGCCCTACGTGACGACTACACTAAAAAGTGGGAGGACGAGGAAGAGGACCTTGGGCGGGATGAGTTCGGTGACTTATTCAGCCACATACGCATGGTTTATCGCAAGGCCAAGCCTCAGGGTACTCTGCTCAAGGAGTTCAAAGAGCACGTGGCGCCGGCTCAACAGCCGCGTGCTTTTGTCGACGAAGTTTTGCTGCCGATGGCGCAAGCCTTTAGCGAATTGCGCGACGCAGACTACGCAAGTCAATACCACGCCGAACAGGTGAACGCTTACCTACGATGGTTGAACCGGTTGGAATTCAAGGACTGGGTCCCCCCTGCGTTGGTCTTCTTCGTGCGGCATCGCCAGCATCCCGATACCGTACTGAGCTTCTTCCGAGACCTTGAGCGGCTGGGGTACTCAATGTTAGCTCGCAAAGCTGGCGTCAATGAACGTATTGAGCGCTTTTCTGCGCTTACCCGTGCCGTGGAGTCAGGTAGCGACCTGTTCGCCACATCGTCACCTCTGCAGCTCTCCCCTGAAGAGCAGTATCAAACGTACGCAGCACTGAACGGACCACTGTACGAAACCCACTCGTCCCGTGCCCTTGCCTTGCTGCTGTTGCGACTGGACCATTTGATGTCAGATGGCAGCGCTAGCTACCAGCATGACGTGGTTTCAGTCGAGCATGTCATGCCCCAGCAGCCAGCACCGAATGGCCAATGGGCAGCGTGGGTGCCGGACAAGGCGATGCATCAGCTCTGGGTGCACCGACTCGGTAATCTAGCCCTGCTGAGCAGGAAGAAGAATAGCTCGGCCAGTAACCGCGACTTCGACTGGAAAAAATCGGCCTACTTCACTAAGGGTGGCATTACGGCATTTGCGTTGACAACGCAGGTGCTGCAGTACGCGGACTGGACAACGGACGTTATGCAGCAGCGTCAGGATGCCATGCTTGCTAAACTGGAGACGCACTGGCGCCTGCAGAACCGCAAGAGCAAGGCGGCCCTTGCAGAGGCTTTGCTGGCCGAGTTGGAGGGCGCTGGTGATGCAGTGCCGTTTGAACTGGAAAGCGCAGTACACAATCTTACCGCAGCGGCAAAAGAGAACGGCAGTGCGTTCATCGTTCTCGCTGGTTCGCAGGCCAAGCTCGAATGGGCAGGGCAACCGCATTCCTATCAACAGCTACGAGAGACCCTGCGCAGCTCGGGTGCTTTAACGCTGTCCAAGGACGGGACGCACCTGGTATTCACTACAGATACCAGCTTTAAGAGTCCTAGCGCAGCCTCAGCCACTGTCCTCGCACGTACGGACAACGGCCGCAACACTTGGAGGGTAAAGGGCACCTCAATTACCTATGCCGCGTGGCAGAGTACTTTGCCCGACAATCAGCCGACGACGGGTCGTTCGGAGGCTTGAGCGGACGATTCGAGTGGAGTTTGAAAGCGGAGACAGCCCAGCAACAGTGGGCGGGCTGCGGTTGAACCGGCTCAACTGGAAGCAACTGCAGATGGCCAAGGCGCGAGGCTCGGGGCTGCTGGTCAGGCGTGCCCTGCACGTGCAGGGAACATTAGGCTGCCTCGGGCTACGCACCTTGGCCATCTAGTATGAGTTATGCATGTGCTCGGCATAGCGCGACCGGGCAGCGACGCCTTGCTCCGCGTGCGGTAGACAGTGGTGAAAGAGTTGCGGCCACGATTGGTGGGCAAAACGTACGGCTCGGACTCAACGAAACCCAGCGTGCCGAGATTGCGCAGTGTGTTCGAGAGATGCGTGCGGATGCGGCGATGTCAGGGGCCGCACCTAGCCCAGTTCTGTCTCCCAGTAGGCATGAAGTGTGCTGCGCTTGTCGCGTTACTTGTGCAGTGATGCCATAACGATAGCCTCGTTGGGCTCTAGTCAGAACATCGCTACGATAGGTATGGAGGCGGCTTACTTTTGAGCACCAGCCCGAGCCTCTGCAGAAGTGACATAACATCGTCCCTAGGTACGCCCCATTCTTCCAAGATTTCAGCACACTCAAGCGGGTTGTCCGGTCGACTAAACGGCGATATGCTGTCGAGTAGTGCCTCAAGGTAGTGTGCATGTGCGGAGTCAGCCAGGATAACGGCTACCTCATCAGCAACGTCTCTCCATTTGGGCCAGCTCGCGCGCCACATCCAGCGCTCTGTTGGCGCCGGTGCGGGGGCCGCGGCCGACGTCGGCGTTATGACCCTAACTGTGACCGCTGGCTGATTCCTCAAGGTGCCGGGAGAGCGTTCAAGTCGTTCAGGGGGCTCAAGTTCTCCATGAACAACAATGTAGCCCTGACTTTCGTACGGGTTGTAAGGTAGCTTTTTTAGAAAACCACACGCACTAAGATAGCCGAGGTAGCGGCGTACTTCAGAGTGCACTGCTTCGATGGAATTGCTGCCGACGTCGAATCGCTCCAGCACCCACTGCAGAACCGAAGTCTGCTTGAGTTCGAAGCCCTTGTTGGCTTTCCGAAAAATGAAGCGGCTGAAGAGCGCGCCCTGCCAAATCATTGCCGGCTCTGCGATTATGCTTGCGCCGTCGCCTTCTTTGCGTAGGTAGTAGGGCCAACGCCCCACGATTCCCAGTCGTTCACGCAAGTCACATTCCTTGTCCTCCGGCGACAGTTGGCGGTAGCGAAGGTTAGCCGCCTCGCGACGATGCCGGTCATCCTCGAGCTTTCGCTGTCGAGCTTCTTGTCGCACTTGCTCAGCAGCTTGTTTAGCCCGGTGTTCGCTGTTGGCGTGCTCTATTCGAGAGGCCAGGCGCACTGCCAGGCGCTGCCTCTCCTCTTCCTCACTGGGAAAAAACAGCCAAGACTTGTAGGCTGTCTCGTGAAGGACTCGTTCCGTTATCGCGTCGAAACCTGCGGAGACGTCGAGGTCTGAAAGGTCAACCTCTACGGCTGACAACTTCAGTTGACCAAGCTTGCGCCGTTTTTCGTCGTCGACTTGGTGTCGAAAGTACATTTCGACAAGTAGCCTGCGTTCGCCTCTGTAACCGATAACATCAGGGCGGATTCCGTCGGTCCAGACTTCCGCGCAAGTGCGTTCGAAGCGGACTACTCGTTCCTCTGAAAGGATGCTTGATTCCTGCAGCGTCAGACCCGACACCGCCTGGCCTGAAACAACGACGTGCATGCTGGGCAAGCGGAGCCAGTTTTGCTCAAGTAAGACTTGTTTTGCGGCCGCGTGAATCGCGGACTCTGCGCAAGACTCGCCGATTTCGACGTCGTGGTGAGCAAAGTGCCAACGTTTTTTTGCGCCTTTCTTCGCTACCAATACGGCACCACAACCGACGCAAACGCATCCGCACGTGAGTCCGGATTCGACGTCCGCCGGGGCATGCATCCGACCGTTTTTCAGACCGAAGGCAGTTTGCGTCGAATCCGTATTCCTCACCTTAACCTCTATCTTCTTCATTTCTAGCTTTTCCAAAGTAACGTGATTTTACGTCACCTGTGAAAGGCGAAATTTCAGGGGAAGCTCATCCAATCGCTACAGTGCCGGGTGCCAGCACGCACCAACTTTATTGCCCAGCCCGTCACTGCCTACGTCACCTCTCTCCTGGGTAGTACTGTTTGTCATGCGTAATTCCACCTTAGCCTAGCAGCGATGTTTGGAGCCTGAGTGAATAACGAACGGGGCTCTTGAGCTTTTCCACTCGACCTTCCTCCAGC
>Ga0265797_10003588_pt1 | contig 24681 bp, 35 predicted proteins | sample P2T30metagenome_FD_192433 | JGI IMG/M metagenome (GOLD analysis project Ga0265797, IMG submission 192433) | Plant litter microbial communities from East Loma Ridge, Irvine, California - P2 T30 | ecosystem: Environmental > Terrestrial > Plant litter > Unclassified | place: USA: California... | reverse complement strand
ATGGGGTGGGGATGGAGGAGGGGAATAGTATGAATGCTAGGAGGAAGGGGCCGGTTAGGAGGATGGAGGTTGTTAGTCGGGAGAGTGTGGGGTGGATTGAGATTTGGGGGCTGGATAGCACAGAGTTTGAGGTTCGGTTTGAGTGAGGTGGGAGGAAGAGAAGGAAGATAGACGACAAAGATCGTACAGGTGTCGACACTGCGGACTTCATTGGCGGGGTGACTATTACGATAACAACACCATTCCACTTCCATGTCCACCCGCACTCAGTTAATCTCGCGCTTGAACCTTCTGGGCGGTGTGCGCCTTGCCACACGACACGCCCATACCCTTCTCCACCCCGCCTTACTCCCAATCCCCTCATCCCCCACTCCATAACCTCCTTCCTCGAAACCTCCTTCTCCCGCTCCAAGACCGCCTTCTTCTGCCTCAAAAGGTCGAATTCCTGCTCCAAGACGGCATCCTTGACTTTGACACCGGCCATCTTGACTTTGAGCGCGGCACGTTCTTTCTGCGGGCGCTCGGTCTTGGCGTTCGCGTCGATGAGGGCCGTGAGCATGGCTGCGACTGCGTGGGTGCCGTGCTTTGCGATGTCGGCGGCGAGGGTGGTGGTGTCGATGGTGGTGGCGGAAAGGGTGCTGGTGTTGATGTCCATGGTGGGAGCGAAGGGGCGGTGTGGAAGGTTTCTTGGTGGGTGCGATTGAGGATGGTTGATGGGTATGAACGAGGTTTTGCGTGTGGGGTTCGGTGAGGTGCGGTGCGGTGTAAGTCGTAGTGATATTTGAGCGTTGAAAAAGCTTGGGAGCGCCAGATGGACCCTGGCTTGGTAATCCAGCCACTTAGTGATGCGGTGAAAGCTGTTATCACGTTGGGCGTTTGTCAAGGCCACCGAATCATAACAATGCGCATCGAAGCTCTAGAGTGCGCAGACGGTGTAATGCCATCTCGTGGAGCAAAGCGCGGCGCCGCGGAACTCGACGAGGAAATCGAGTGATGATCCTTCACCATTACTATTCCACTTGAACCAGACACTAGACTCAGCCTCTCCCGCGCCAACATCTCGCTCCGCAAAAAGAAGAAGTTCGATGTCGATGCTTGCACGCAGTGAATGTGACAACTACAAACGCGGCATATGCAAGTACTACAAGAAGAAACACATGCATGGATCACGACAAGAGCAATGGACACGTCTAGTTGGTGCCGTTTACGCGCTGGGAGGCTGTCAAGGAGAAGGAGCGGGAGAGAAGTCCGCAGGAGCAAAAGGCTTGGGAGGACAAGGACGCGTGAGGAATTGGATGGGATTTGTGATAAGATGGAGGTGTGGGGAGGCGATGGGGATGGGGAAGGTGGCTGGGGATGGGGATGTGGTGGCTGCTTGATAGTAGGTGGTGGGTGCTACGGCTAGGCGAGGAGGAATCATGAGAGATATACATTCGACCGACTAGGGAAATGGTATGGAGAATGGATATGGAGAAGACCGTCGCATCGCCGCTGGTTTACTACGACTCGCATTCTGAATGTCTAACTATTGTCACCACGAACTTGAGCGACTTGATTGTATTTCGATTCCTTCTATAGCTTCAGTCCATCGTGGTTCTTTCGACGGATCACGGCATGGCTTTGGCCGTGCGACTCTATGCTGATTTTGTGCGACATGAGCGTATGTGAGTTGCCGAACTAGCGGTGACGCTCAAACGCGCGAAAGCAATCGGAAAAAGAGGATATTGCGTACTTGATCTAGCTAGTCGTTAGGTGTACCGGCGTCTCGTCTCTTTGAGTGATGTAGTCGCCATGCGGCTGTCTAGATGTAAAAATTTATGGTCAATGGCTGGGGTCGTTGGTCAGTGTTACACGTGACCCATGCGTGTTGTAGCGTTTCGTATCACGGCTTCTTGCATGTGTCAATATCGCTATCCGCTGTCTCCTGCACAAGGGGCTTCTCAATGAGTTCCAGGTACTTATAGCGGTGAGAATAGCCATATTTCCTATCAGTGTTGCTCTCCCCACACATTCCAATCTACCCTGGTTCAGCTCCCATCCTATCAAACTCAAGCCTGTAAGTCCACATCCCACATATTCCCGTTTCCCACGCAAGGCTAAATCGCAAGATAGACTTGCAACAAACACATCGAATGCCACGAAGATTTCCATCACCACAGCCTCCCCTCTCGCACCTTACGCCCTCCAGATCCTCGCCCTGCTCAACTTCCAACTCCGCCTGCAGTTGCGAGGCGAAGTGCTAGATTCTCTCGACAGTGGCATCAATATCTATGCGTGTAAGCTGCAGAACCTCCAACTGCGGGTCAGGGCTCTCCCGGATGGTCCTGAGAAGAATCACGTGTCGCAAGAAATCAATACTTGCGTCAAGGAATTAGCCAAGATGGCCGAACGATTCGATAGCGTGAAAGCCGAACTCGAAATGTTGCGAGAGGAGGTCTTGGAGGCGCAGCTCAGCTGGCTGAGATGCGTGAGGGTGGAGGTGGGAACTGAGACTTGGGGCTGTGGAGAATGGTACTTATTGGCTCGTATCATGGGGGTCGAAGTGTTGCATTTCTTGCGACTACGAGGCCAGAGTGAAAAGCCGCTCGACGCAAGTGTGATGCAACTTAATTGTGACAGTGTTCTCCGCACTCTCCCTTTGTGTAAACTAGCACTTGCGCCTTTTTACTCATGGTCACATGTTCAAAGCATGCTGCCATCTGGTGCGCGGCTCAGACACCATGACCCATCTTGACTGGTCAGGTTTATGATAGTGTGCTCGGCATCTCGCGTGTGCTGAGATGAACGGGAGATACTTCTTCCGGATGAACTCGACCTCCGTCTTCGACCCTCAGTCTCCTGGCTAAAAATGAGTGTGCATCGCACTTCTCCCGTGATACCATTGCTCGCACATTTCCGTACCATTTTCCGCCCAGCCGCGCAGATATCCTCGCAATACTGCAAAACCAATACTCGACAATGTTCCCGGTATGTGTCAAAGCCCTGAAATCTCATTTCAAAGTAGATGCTAATAATACGCAGTCCCACGGACCACACTCCGCAACGGCATTCGACACCGTTTCCAGCCTCCCCAAGGCAAACACATCTCCCCCCACCGTCAACACCACCCCAGACACCTAGCGCATCGACGACATGACCCGCCTCCGAGAAGAAGTCGTACACCTCTGACAGGACGTGTCTCGCCTCCAGACAAACGTCAATAACCTCGAGAGAATGGCGTACCATGGTAAAGACGTCAATAGATGGCGTGTTGCGAAGGTGGAGGCCCTGCTGGCTTTGATGAAGGAGGAGATTGCGTAGATTAAGAAGATTGCGGAGGACGGTGGTGCGGTGAAGGAAGAGGGAGATGGGGCTGGTGGGGGGAATTTTGGGAAAATTAACGGCTTGGGCAAGGAATGGGTCCGCTGGGTGGTATCAGTGGTTAATTGCGAGATTGTTGAACGGATGAGTCTGCTTAGTGGCATCAGTGGACGTTTGTGAGTTGAAGAACTTGGCAGAGGCGTGGTAGCACATACCTAGGCACGCGAACGTATAGAATCGAGAACATGTCCCTGTGCAGCGACACGCCCATAATCCCGTCACTCAAAAAAATCAGTTGTGACTTCCAGACTGCTATAATTGTGTCTTGTCTCTTCCATCGTCGTCCCGGACACCCCTGACTGATTCTGGCCCGACGTGCGTTTTGGGGGCCCCAAAGCATTGATCTGACCCGGCACTCTCCCAGTTGACCGCAATTTCTCGTCATGTCTGACTCGTTTGGCTGCAATCTCAAAATTACCGAGGTGACGACTTCGTGCAGATATTTGTACCACCTGAGAAATGTCGGTGGTAGGTAATTGGAAGTGCCCGACCACACAGCTTGGACATATCGCAGTGAAGAACAGCTCACTTCACAAGTTGCTGAGGTAAGCATAAGCCCACTGGAATTGCGACGCATCGCCAATAGATTTCGGGCGCTGCTGCTTCGCCGCGGTTGCTTCCAGGTTGATGCTATGCGTACGCCAGTGTCTCAGCTTCCTGCAGACAATACATTGCTTTGCGCATATGTCGCTTTGACTCAGGACTGACCGCTAATTTCTCCGTGTACCTCACCCAACTCCATACGTGGCTGCTCTTTTCCCCTCAAATCCTGGGTGTCTTCGTCTCCTTCCCTACGTCCCTGACCTTGTGCGTGCTCGGGACCTCATCGCCTTGAATGTGATTTGAGTAGGTAAAAGCTGAGGCATCTTCCGCTTTTGTATCTACGGCACTGATTATTTGCTTACAGATCCTTGTCATCAACGTCTACGTGCATACTCAGTTCTCTGCCACAATGTCGACACCAGAGACACCGCCTCCCCCCTACTCAACAGAGGATGAGCTCCGCCGCAGTATCGAGCAACGGAACCACATTATTCTGGGGCAGAACCACACAATCGCGGAACAGAACCGCACAATCGCAGAGCAAAACCGCATACTTGCAGAACAGAACCGCATACTCGCAAGACAGAACCGCACCATCAAAGATGTACGTGGCAACCTTCAGGTCGTGAGCGCCGCTATCGAACAGCATCACACAACCTCTGATGTCAGGCAACACGCATTCGTCCCTCACCGAACAATCGCTGCAGATGAACGAGCAGCACTACAAGGAGCAGAACGGGACCGAGCCTATAGCCATGCTGACACGCCAATCGTGTTTGACCCTCGACCGGGTACGGAGATTCTCTCGGATGCACCCGCGCGTCGATGGAATTCCAGGAGCCAGCGCGCTTTAATCGCTGGAGAACCCGAAAGTCTGCATTGACAGTGGAACTTCAAGAAGGGTCATCTGCTGACAAAAATGATAAGACTGCAGACTCTACACTCTCCCATCCGATCTTCAGACGGCTTGAACTATTTGCCGCAGATCTCGAGGACGAAAACAACCGTAGAAGGCTCGAGTTCTTCGCTCGGTGGGGCCGGTTCCCGAGCAACCGTTCAAGCACTCAAGACTTCTTAGCCCAATGGGCGCGTAGGCGCGGCTCTCGCGCAGGGGTTGACGAAGATATCCATTAGTTCGAGTTGCAGTGCTTGGCGCGACGGAATCATTGGAGGGAAAGACTGCTCGGGAGTTACGGTGTCGATACCGTGCTAATAGTTGGGTGACGAATGTTGGTGATGAATTGGGAGATGACGAGACTGGGGATGTAAAAGAGTAGATTTCTGATTGCAGGCTGACAAAAAGTGAAATTGTTGAAGTCGGTGCATACGGGATTTGTATCGCTAAGTTAGTGAGAATCATGGATTCCGTCAAAAGCTACGGCACGAGGAAAGAATTCGTGCTTATCTGAGCTCGAGAATGTACAAGCCTGGAGATCGTCAATCGGCTTGCCATGCGTGTACGAGGTCTTGTCGTTGACTGAAATGGTCAGAAAGCGACGACGCAGATTTTGACCTTTCGCACCTGCATGATGCTAACGGACGCTGAATGGGTTTGCGCTACCGGTAAGGTGAGCGCGCGAGTGATCGACTCTGGAGGTTGTACAATCAGTCTACCATGTACGAACGATGATCATCCGAAGCTTTTCTCTTTCATCTGCTCTCGTGAGCCTGAACGCTAAAATGGTGCACGCTTGCCAAGTGGGCCCCGCCACCGCGCCCGCCACACTGAATCAGCCCACTAGCGTCACCTCAGACTACTTCAACTGCGGCTGCCCTCACTCATACCTCTTCTTCTTCTTTTCTCTCCACAACGAAAGATTGACCGTGGCTGTGTCTAACCGCATGGAATCCTCTTTCTTTCGCCGAGTGATCAGGCAGCATGAGTTAAACCTTGTTGTGAGAATCCACGGCGCATTCCCAGACACCCAAGTCCCTGCAATGGACTCGCCTCACTCCAATGAGGCGCCTGCACGGGACGGCAAGTCTAGCCACCACACTTGTCATGCACCGATCTCTGGCATGAAGGGCTTTTAGTCTGAGTCAGGTCTACAATTTACCGATCTTGCCTCGAGCAGGAGTCACTGGTCCGTAGGCCCTTGGAAGGAGCAGTGGTGGTTTAGTGTGAGAATGTGCTGATCACCCTTCCGTGCCCAGTTCCTCGTATGAGAGACTGGGCATGAGTAACGGACGCGTTCGCCTTCGGGTGTTCGAGTAGCCATGACTGTCAGTCGTATGTCATTGGGTTGTCGGACCCATGTGCTGCGATTGTCTCAGTCCATTTTCGTTGAGTGTGCCGCCAACTGGTGGGCCCTTGAAGAAGATTGGTACATTTATTGGCGACAGGGCAAAAGTCGGTCTGAGTAGGTCTCCCGTGTTGTGATCGTCACCAACTCACTACACTGATCGAAGTGTTCTGCGTACGTTGTAGTTGATTTATACAGCCAGCTTACGGAAGCAGTTTCCCCGTCATCGTTGGCTCATACGCCGGAACATCCATCGGCTTCGGCGCCTCATCCTGCCTGCAATGCACCTCCGCCCATCTCAACCACCCCGCATACGTGCCCTCCTCACAATCACTCCCAACATTCTTCCTCCACAGCATGCCCAGCGTATCCGCACCAAACAGTTTCGATGAAAAGCCGTGCCCAAGTTTCAAGCACCAGCTATTCGCTACGCTGTTGGCCACCATCTCCCTCGTGAATTCTTGCTCCTCGCTTTCCGCTTCGCCGTCCTTGGGAAGCTGCTGTTGCAGCAAGTCGAGCTGCCGCCGTCCGCTCCAGTTGGTGATTTGCTCGTGTAGATATGCGCCGTTCATCATGCTGTATAGCCAGCAGTGTTCGCGGACGTATTTCGGTCCGTCCCAGCCATCGTCTCCATCGAGCCAGCGCTGTGCGGAGCCCATGCATTGAATCTGAATCGCGTAGTCTGTCATAACAGCATCGTTGATGACCATCTTGCCCTGCCCTTCGTCATCCACCTCGACTTCTTGAGGTACGTGCATCAACTCCATATGGTTGACAAGCGGATGTTGATGCGCTCCTGTGGTGTTCGTCTTACCCTCCCAGATTTTGAGCAGGATGTGATGTGCGCGTTTGACGAGCGGATTGTCGGGTCCACACATGAGTGCGAAGTTGACGATTGAAATGCCGTCCGGTGGACCGCCCATCGTGAAGCCTGCGAAGTCGTATGTGGACGCTGGGTTGGCGATGTGTTCGGACCATAGCCAATCGATGTCGCCGAACATCAGTATACCGACATCGAGGTACACGCCACCGTAATTAAGCAGTAGCGGGTATCGAATGAGGTCGGACGTATGCTGCGCGGCATAAGTGCCGTCGAGTGTGCCATTTATGAAAGCTTCTGGCACCACTTCCCGGCTAGTCGTGTCCATGAAATTCGCGACACTGAGCGGTGAGCCTGGAACACTGTCGAGGACGTAGATGGTCCATCCGAGTGGTGAGAAGCGGCGGTACCAGTTGATCACGTTGCGCAGCAGATATGGCGGGAGTGTGTCGATGCCTGAGTGCCAGAAGGCGAAGATAGACTTGGAGCCTTGGATTGGTGGAGGCGGGTGGGTCAGATCTGCAGGTAGCGAGTCCGAAGAGGAGATGGAAGGAAGAAATTCGTGGGGTATGGGGGAGGTTCCTGGAATGCTGGGGTAGTCCATCGTATTTAGTGTCTGTGGCTTGCGAAGGTTATTATCGATGGTTGCAGGGCTTGCTTGCTTTATGGCAGCTCAGACATCTTGTTGTTGATGTTAGGAATTGCCTGTATCACTTCGACTCATCTTCTTTGTGTATTGTGAATAAATTGACGAGAACATGAAGTGGAGGTTGCTTCGTGAGACGTCATTTCGACTCATCCTCGCTTAACTTGCCGTATCGGGATTGGTGCCAGGCGCGACCTTGATGCGTTCCAAATTGTCGGACGAGTGAGGCTCTGCTCGCCATCGACTTTATCATCTGCGTCTTCTTGCACGGTAGTATATCTCCCGAGAGTCTGCCATATTGGCCAGAGGCGTAGCTGTCCCGTCCGCTCCGTTGACCGTCGGCAAATTGAGAACAGCTGCCATGAGCGTGGCTGAGAAATTTACCATAGACAAGCGGCTTGAGGTGAATGCTAAGACTTGGCTACACGTGGTTTGTTGACACTCTCCGCCCATTGACGTGCGATGCTTCCAGGTGACTGCTCCTCCGTTTGTATCGTTGTCATCGTCGCTTCCTTGCCAAAGGACAACTCCCAAGCGACCCAGCACTACTACCGAGCCTACTGAATACGCTGTCCTCGACGACGACCTTCTACAAATATCATCTCTCTTCACAGATGTGGCTTCTCAGATCCGCTCCCTCCAGACGTACACCACCTCCTGATGGTGTGTCTGGACGCAACGCAGCTCCTCCAGCAGCAGCTCCTCCTCGCGAGAGCTCTCCTTCACAATCACAGCCCGAATTCTTGATCGTTGGACTCTTCCCATTGCGCCTAGCAAAGCGGCTCATCGAAAGCCTCGACATCTATCCTAATCGTGACGCCGACATTGCTTGGCTCACCAATTTCCTCGCCCCGTACCCGCCTGAATATGGACTTGGAAAGACCTCTGGCGCGAGGAAGACCGACTACATTGCCACATACCAGGACATCGTGTCCCGTATGAAGAAGCAGCCCCGGTATCCGATGCGCTTCATGCAGATGAACCCGGACCGATCGATGCAGCAGCGACAGCAAGGACGAGTTGAAGCGACAAGGGAGCCTGAAGGACGAATGACGGATCGTGAGCCAAGCGATCAACTCGAGCCCAGAAGTCTGAAGCTGACAAATGGCAGAGGAACGACTGGATATCATCGACTTCTGCGATGCAGCAGCAGAGTGGGGATCGACCGTCCCAATACCGGCGCGCGAAGCGGATCGCATGATCGAATTGGCGAATCAGCGGCGTATTGCTGATTTGGAGGAAATTCGAGCGCCACGCGACGACAGACCGCGCTATGAGGTATGAAGCCGTGAAGTCTGTCATCAGAATTCAGGTGCTAACGTCCAGTAGGATCGTCGCAGGTGACGATGAAAAGAGATCGGGTTGTGAGGATGCGCTACCTTTTGAGAGGGACATCTTCGTAGCTTGGTTCAACAACGACATGTGCCGCAATGCAGTCAAAATTGGCCCTAGTCCCCACGTCTGCGCTATTAAAGTGCTCTCACTTCGTACATTTCAGCGTCGCATTCTTCATCATACTTCGCGAACTGACACAGGAGAGTATGTCGATCCACCACCGCATAGCTGCTGTGAAGCATGCGCTTGGGGAAAACCTCGCGGGAGCGTGGCACAATGTGCGAGAAGTCGGCATCGCAAGAACATCCGGGTCATCTGGCCGGAAGTAAATGGAAAGTTGGCTTGCTCAGGATGTCTATCTGGCAGGAGAGGGTGGCAAGGCATGATTAGAAGAAGTTTGACTTTGCGGCGCGTATTTATTTCAGACTTGTGCGACCACCACTTCTCTATCAATCTTGAGCAGGTGATCTAAAAAGCTACTTGAAACGGATGTTGACTTTGAGCATGATACTCACAAATATCAAGCTAGGGTATGTTGATTCGCATAACAACTGCCGAGGCATGATAGGCAGCCACGCCGCAGAAAAGGCCCCCACGCTAAGTGGCGGGGCGTAGGTAAGCACGACGGGGTTCGTCGATGTTGTGCACTTTGCAACATCTGGACAAAATCACGTAAGGGGCCAAATTTCTGGTTCCTTGACATGTTCCATCTTACAACCTCGTCTAGACCAGCAGCGTCGTGATTCCTCCGAGACGGTCGAACTTCCATCACCAAATCCAGCAACAGGCAGGCACCATGCCTCCAAAGCGCACAGTAGAGGATGGTGAGACATCGGGCACTCCGAGTACATCAAGCACTGCCGCAGATATGGCGACTTTAATCCGCACAGAGCTTCTCACTGGGTTAGATTCTGCGAGGAAGAAGCGTCGAGTTCGCAGTTCTGGCACGACAAATGTCAACACAATTGATCCGACACCATGCACATCCTTATTATTCAAGCTACCAAGGGAGATACGGGACCAAATCTATCAACTCTTGTGGATCGAGACGCCCCGAATACGACAGCGCTACAAGCGTAGATCTTACCCCATTACATACGGCGCTTTGACCCTTGCGGAGCAGCATCATATCTCCACCGAGAAGGTAGGTCCTATCCGATCGACGCTGTACTGCATTTTGCCTCCCTCGTGATCGATTGCTCACGAAGTGATGCAGGTACCATGGCTTCTCACGAACAAGCAGATACTGCTCGAAGGTCTGACAGCGTTCCACAAACGCTCTGTCTGGATATTCGAGGCATCGCCTGGCTTCATGCGAACGGAGTATGTCTTCCCACTCCTCACTCCAGTGCTCGTAAGTGAGCAGCATCTTTTCATAAAAGGGAAGCTTGACACGCGGCGGTCAATGAACTCTCGCTACATGCTCCCTTTCTCGAGACATGAATACGAGGAAGGGGAGGGGTCATCAAAGATCGTTTGGAACGTGCTCACGCCACGCAACGACACCATGGAACTTGCCAACATCATGACAACCACGGCAGAGCCTGAAGGTAGGGTGCAAAAGATCAAACTCCACATCCAGATGTGGCAGCTGGGGTTCCGCAACGAAGAGCACACTGGCTTCCTCCCAAACGTGGTTTGGGATCTTTCCAAGCTTGAACGACTAGCTGTACATCGCAACCTTCGCACGTTTGAGGTCAGATTCCAGATGCCAAGGGTTTTCAACTCTCACCCAGAGGCCGAACACATGAAGATGGCTGTGGCGAACTTGATGGATGAACTTGAACTCGTGGCAAAAGCGCTTCTACCAGACGGCATAATCGAAAGCGGGACGTTCTTGGGTTCATGGGACGAGCCGGGACCGCCTGGAAGCTTCGAGATGATTGCTAGGAAGGCGTAAGTGACCTCAACGACGCGTGGAGATGGAGAGCATGTGACAGCTTTGTGGATGTCTTTGATGAAGGTAGATTGTTCTCCGGCCAGTTTTTTAAAGCTTTCGTGCGGCCACAACTAACGTTTCTAGTGACAGTCAGCCAGTGTCTTAGACTCCAGCTTAAGAAGCATCTATGTGACAGTACGCGAACATCCCCAGAACTCAGCACCATAAACACTGACAATGCTCAAACTTTTAGTAAATCTGTCTGGGCAACGCGAACAGGTGACAAAGTGACAGGAGCTCCGATGACCGCACGTGCGATTGCGACGCTAGCATTTCGTAACCCACAAACGGTGGTCACCCGTCATAAAGGTTTAACCCAACCATTCCGATCACCACAACTTCTCTCGCGACTATCACGTCGCTTCACTTTCTGCACCTTCTGGCAGCTTTAGCGCTTTTTCGTACACTCATCGTTGGCGACTGATCGCAGGAACTCCAACGACATGGCAACCAAGCGTACGATAGAAGAGGTGGAAGATTTCAGCGCTGAGGCAGCTCCCGCTCCGCAAACTACAGCGGCCATGGCCCACCGGCTCCAGGAAAGGCTCCTCGTCTCACATAAGGCGCAGAACAAATATCGCGGCATCTATAAGCGCAGCACCCTCGACCTGAGCACTATCAACCCAACCTTGAATCCGGTGGGATTCTTCAAGTTGGACCGCGAGCACCGAGACCAGATCTACCAGATGTTGTGGTCTGAGACGCCCCGGGTCAAGCAGCGATACAAGCGTCGCGTCTTCGAAGTGACCTACGGTGACGTGCCGGTCTGTCCTGATCTGCATCCTGATATCGAGATGAACATCCATACCACAGATGCTATCAAATTCAAGGTAATTTCCACCACATGAACACTCAAGAGTTGCGTAGACTTACAAAGTACATTTGCTAACGAGACCACGGTAGGTTCCCTGGCTTATGATTTGCAAGCAGATGCTACTAGAGGGCTTTACTGAGTTCCATCAACGGTCCATCTGGCGCTTCAAGGCACGCTACCACGAAGTTCTGCCACAAGAGTACATCTTTCCGCTGATGACTCCAGCATTGGCGTGGGAGCATCATCTCGACATCATAAACGCACAATACTACCTCTCGATGGTTCAGTACCCTCTGGAAGATGACACTCCGGGTGATGAGGTAGTGCACATCGGCTCGCCCAAATCGGACCTCATCGCAGTTGTCAACCTGATGACAGTGTCTGCCGAAGCACATGATGCGGGCTCAAAAATCAAACTCACGATGTCTCTTAGGATTGATAGCCTCGGGGAATACATCTATACCCCGGGAATGTGGAAATACCGACATCTGGAGAACTCGAAATTGGACTTATCGAAGCTCGATCGACTGGCAGTGCATAAGCATCTCCGCACGTTCGAAGTCAACGTCAATCTCGTCTTCTCCTTTTTGGGAGCCGCTGAACGACCTGAACGGTTTGAGAAAGCCTTGGAGAATCTGATGGTGGAGCTGGAAATCGTTGGAAATGCACTAATCCCTGGAGGCGTGACCAGTCGCCAAACGCCAGTGAGTGGATGGGCCTCTCAGCCGCTTCCTCACAACAACCCTACCACTTTCACAATCAAAGTGGAAACAGCATCAGCATAGAAGTGATGGTGTTGGTGCAAGTCCAAGCCGTCGAGGCGAGTGGGGAATCGGTTTTAAAGATTTTAAACAGAGTTGCAGAGTTTCAAGGGTTCAAGTTGGTCTTCCTACGACTTGCTGTCAGAATAACAATGTCGCCAGGAGTGACGGAGGACGGCGAAGTGATTTGAGTGGCGCTATGAGGTCGGCTTTGACTTAGCAGACCTCGGAGGTACTCGTATGCTCTGGAAGACCGCAACTAGAATTAAATTTGTCCTTAAAGTTGACAGAATAGCAGACACGAATACAAAAATGACATCATCTCGTACTTCACCACTGACCACAAGTGATGCCTCACTACTAGCGGCTGGGCATTCGCTCAAGTTGCCACACACTCCATACCTTCCAGCTCTCAAATCTCGCTCACCTCACTCAACATACCGCTCTACACCCACTCATCGCTCACCATGGCGCTCGACATGTCGCGAGCGCCTACCGTCGAGGACCTCCAGCCGAAGGCGGCAAGCCAGTCACCTATCTTCCACCTCCTTCCTCGCGAGATTCGAGACTGCATCCATAAGTGCTTTTGGGACATCACACCAAGACTGCGACAACGCTTTTGGAGGCTCGTGTGTACGGTGTCGTACGGCGATCAAACCCCGCTTAGCGATGCAGAGCAACCTAAGGTTTGTGTTCCTTGCCATCTCACTTGTATACATTACTAAACTCATTCTTTCATTCTTGTAGGCCTTGTGGCTTCTCACAAACAAGCAGATGCTTGTCGAGGGACTCTTGGAGTTCCACCAGCATTCTATCTGGCACTTCGAGATCAACGAATAACGCACCACGGAGCTATTCACGCCGTTAAAATTGATTCCCATCGGCCCCGGGCTACGGTTACTTGCACCTTGCTATTCCTTTCCGTTGATGAAATCAGACGCAAGCAGACCTCGACCGAGGAGCGTCGTGCTCGTTCCGCGCAGATAAGAGCGAAGGGCCTGGAGATGTCGTTTCGGTGTGGTCGGTGCGAGGAGACGATTTTCGGGTCTTTGTGGACACTACCACGGGCCGTTGTGCTGGCTGCATTGCTGTGAAGGCTGATTGTAGCCTGTTCGTTTCCGAGGAAGACTGGGAGAAGGCGCAGACTGAGAAGCAGGCGAAGCGTCTTGAGGTCGCGAGGCTGAAGGCTCAGCTTGCGCAGCGTGAGCTGGAGTTGCTGGAGGCGGAGGCCCGCGAGCGCGAGTACGCCAATCGCGATCATGCTGTCCTGAGTCTGTAGGACAGGTCGAAAGAGTGGGCCGAGGGGAAGCCTGGCCCTGGTACGTATTTTCCTGCCGTCGAACCAACGCTATCCGGACCATCGGCTGATCTAGGCTAGTTACAGGCTGATTCTTTTGACTTCTCGTCCTTCGTTGATCCCTTGTTGGGTCCTGACTTGTCTTCTTTCCTTGATTCCCTGATGGGACTCGATCTTGCTGCCCTGGATGCCGTTGGTGGTACTCCGTCACCAATTACTTGCAGTTCGTGAGATTCCTCTCTGGTTCCCAGGTGTTATAGGCCTTTGGCCATCCTTGCCACTTAACCAAGTACTCCTGCTAACGCTTGTTCGTTCGTAGGTCCTTGATTGCCTTGACTATATACTCGTCGTCCTCGAGTTCGATGTCGGTTGCGACCTCGGCGTCTAGGGGTGCTAGTTCAAGCAGTTTCTTGTGAAAGACGGGGTGGATACTGTTACAAACAAGCACTCGCGATATCCCATGGACGAGGTGTGCGAGGTTGAAGGCCAACCGTCGCACAACACACAGGATGATGATCAGCGCGGGGCGCTAAGGATCACGTGACTGGCATCTCGCCAAGCCTGGCATCGCCCGATGTCACGGCCAAGCCTGATGCCCAACATCAGAACCAAGCATGGCATCTCGCGATGTAAGGAAAGGGGCTGATGCCACAGGACAAGGCAACAAGTATATAGGGAGGATAGTTTCCTACTCTACGCTCGTTGTGGTCAACTCTTCTAAGTTGATCTCTTGCCCAGATTGGTACTTATTTATTCATCGTTAGATTGAATTGGATTGTCATCTCCAAATACCACCTCCCTCCTGAATCGCCAGACAACCTCCGCACTGCGGCCCGCCTAGTGAACGGACCACCGTGTAACACTTTGACCACCCACGGATTCAAGAGAGGTATTCACCCCGTCGCCGAGAAGATCTCACGATGTCTGCAGCAGCAGGACAAGCTCCCGCTACGTCAGCCGGCCCAAGCACGAGATCCACGGACGATGAAATGCTGGACACCGACTCCGAGGCCGATGAGACCGAAGCAGTCTTCACCGAGTCGTTCAACGATCTTATGCGACAAACCCGCGCCCAAGCTCGACATATCACCTCGCTAATGGACCTCATCAATCAGATGACGGCCCAATTGATAGCAACCCCAGGAGGAGCATCTCAGTCAGCACCCAAGATGGCCGCCCCCAAGAAGTATGAAGGTGGTAGAGTGGAACCAGCAGCCTTCCTCACGAACATGGACCTGTACTGCCTTCGACACAAGGTACCCAACGATCAGGAAAAGATCCTCACGGCCAACCTACACATGGAAGGCAAAACCGCCATGTGGATGCAGCCCTACGTTAAGAACTACCTTGAGAGCGCCACGGCAGCCGACATGAAGCCAGATACCCGAAGCCTGTTCGCTAGTTGGAGCAACTTTAAGGAAGAAATGAAGCGCATCTTTGGAGAAGTGGACGCAGGGAACCAGGCAGAGGAAGCAATTACTCGCTTGAAGCAGATTAAGTCAGTGTCTTCCTACACCGCCGAGTTTAAGCAGCTACAATCGCGAATTGATTGGGACGACGTAGCGCTACGAACGGTGTTCGAAAACGGTCTGAAGGACACGATTAAGGACGCACTCGTGCATCACGACAAGCCAGGGGACCTACAGGCACTGGTGGAGATGGCCACTAGAATTGACAACCGCCTTTGGGAACGGACGCAGCAAAGGAACTAAAACTAACCCCTGTCGCGAACACTAAGAGGCACCGACGCCACATTCGCATCGACAAGGAAGGAGACGTGATTATGACCGACAAAGTCTAGAGCAAGGATCGCAAGCCACGTGGCAGGCGCCAGGATGGACTGTCCAAGGAAGAGCGCCAGAGACGCTACGATTCTAAAGCATGCCTCCGCTGCAGTGAAGTAGGACACTTCCGCAGGGACTGCCCTAAGAATAACGACACTCGGAAGCAGGGAGCTATCAAGATCGGGATGATCAGACAGGGCACCCCTTACTCGAAGAGTGTACACCCATCTAACGACGACGTCAGCGACGTGGACCTGTACGAAGAAGCCCGGCTACTTAGCCACGAGCGCTACGAGGTAGTGCCCAGAGCACCCTGGGCCCCTGACATCGTTAAAGCAAAGTCAGCGGTACGATACTTCCCGCAGAAGCGAGCAGGGAAGCGCAACCGCAGAGAGTCAAAGAACTAGGATGCCGCCAGGAACAGGGTCACGCTGGTGCAGGCAGTCCTAAAACGACCCTCTACAATGTCCGAAGTCCGCAGCCTCAGGACAACAGGCTGAAAACGGAAGTCCTCGTGAGCGGATACACGATCACGGCAGTCGTAGACAGCGGCGCCGCATGGACAGTCATTTCACCCCGAGTGGTGGAGAAATTCAACATACCCTTCCGGATCAAGGACCGACCGATACGAGTGGTACTCGCCGACGACAACCCTATGGAATATGGGAAAGGCGTTATCCGGCTGGAGACCCAGCCAATACCGTTCATCACCGCAGGCCTGGGCCTGGGAGATAAGGCAGCAATCAGCATCGTGGAACTTGGAGAAGAGGACATGTTGATTGGCTACGACTGGTTGACTAAGTATAACCCAGCCATCGATTGGCAAAGTATGACAATACGTGGCCGAGAACCAGCGCGCAAGGTTGCCAACGTACGAAGGACATTAAGCCCGACATTCCAGAGCTTACCCTAGATTGGGAGGATTGGCAAGATTTCACCTTATGAGATCGCGAGAATCTATGAGAAGGACCCTCAGAGAGTAGGAGTCATCTGGATCAGGAAGGTTGCGCCTAAGAAGGACGAACCTCCACCAGCAATTCCAAAGGAATACAACACGGCCGACTTCAGGGAACTGTTCGAAAAGACCGAAGCTACGGAGCTAGCAGACCACCAGGAGTAGGATCACGAGATCCACCTGGAAGAAGGCGCTAAGCTTAGCCCGGTACCCAGTCTCACAAGTCCAGTACCTAAAACAGGGGTTAAAGCTTAAGCGACAGCCTTGTCTTTGCTAGCTGAAAACTTTGGTAATACTAGGCCAAATCAGGCAATTTCTAAACATATAGAAAGCGCTGTGTAAATGCTATCAGGATCTTCAAGTTTTTTCAAAAAGGTTCAATATTGGAGGAGTTATTAAGAAAAGAGCTTTGCTAAGCCTTTTTGACCGAGGTGCTGGGTTGACCGAGGTGCTAGTGGAATACGTTAATCTCTAAGTCTGCTCTGTTATCGTCTTGAGACCCGCACATGTTGCTGGTACAAACCTAGTAACGTGTTTAGCTGTCCTACGGGTAAAGTACGGCTGATCGTACAAACCTGCGCCGCGATACCGAGACGTCCACGTTGAAATTTAGCTCGTTGGTAGCGTCTGCGCTACATTGACCGGTGGTGTGGCTTTGACCATCTCAACAAACCTCGCGTGTGTGTTCTGGAAGGCAACAACCGCAAAATCGAACAAAGAAACTAGACTGGCGTCAATGGAAGTTCAAATAAGCTCCATCACGTGGTGCTTACAACCCTGCAAAAAGCTTCGAAACACGCGACTAGCGCTGCCCCAACACGATCTGGCGTAACATCAGCCTAAATTTAGCCCTGAGAATCTATCGAAATGGGACAAGATCAGGCAACCAGCTTCGCCCTCAGGAGGCGTTGTCATTTTTTCTTCTCTGTTTTTCATGCTTTCCATCGGCTCATAATACACTCGCTTTTCTTCTTTGTCGCGCGACTTTCTGCACAGCCAGATCGCTTTTCTCCTTCTTCAGGGGCGTGATACATTGTAATAATGGCAGACGAAATCCAACAGGCGCCTCGCGCATCACACACGACTGTTGCACCTACACAATCAGCAGTCCAACCCCAAGCAACACCTACCTCTCCACGCGCAAACTTCTCTCGACCGACAACATCGAACGATGCGGCTCAGAATGCGACAGCCACCGCTCCATCAGCAACCACATCTCCTCCTGCAGCCGCCCAACCTACCACGACCACCGAAGAGAAGCAGACCCTGAACGAGCGCCTCAATAATGTCGACCGATACTGGAAGTTCAAAGGCGCACTACAAGCCTGCGCGATCATAGTAGGCCTCATCGGAATTGGCACGCTGGGCTGGTGCATGTCCCAATCTCAAGGGCAAGGCTACGGTTACGGGTACGGCTACAACGGCACATGGTCCCTCTGGCCCGCGCTGCTCACATTCGCATGCTCCGTCATCTGGTGCGCCGCATGCATCATCGTACTCGTACTTCGCAAGCGCCCCGTCCACCCTGGCCTGCGCGTCGCCGTCGATCTGATACTCTGGCTCGGCTTCATCGTCACCGCGCTGTTCATTGTCGTGTCGTTTGCGGAACTGACTACGTGGGGCGAGTACGGAGATCTGGGATCCTACTACGGATCTTCGAGTCGATATGGCGACTATGAGCTGCAGAGCAACGGCACTTGGGTCTGGGAACAGGACCCGGAGTACGCATCGTCGAGCTCTTACTTGCGGGACTGCGAGAAAAACTCCACGCGCAACTACTATTCTTACGGCCCGACGTTCGCCGACTGCGCAGAGCAAGACGCATACGTCAATAAGCTGTGGCAAGAAAAGCCGCACCGCGAGAGCGTGCAGCTGACAGGCGTTGTATGCCAGTTCTTCTCCCTAATAATACACCTGGTACTCTTCATCTGGGCGTGCGTAGACTGCGCCCGCCATAATCGCAAAAAGGTCAGCAAAGACGCCGAGGTATTGGCAGCGAGCATCGTGCAGACCATGATCACGAACGGTGCGGTCATTCCGCCGCCGGGGCAGGCGCACATGAGAGCCTGGGGCCAGCAGCCGATGGGTTACTATCAGTTGCCTCCTCACCAACAAGGACAAGCGTACCCGATGCAAGCGATGTATCCATACCCGCATCCGCAGCAGGGAATGGCTGTTGTGCCTGGCCAGCCGATGATTGGGCCTCAAACAGGGTTTGCTGCTGCTGGGCCGAGTAATGAGAAGAGTCAGGGGCCAAGATATGCTTAGGAGAGGAGGGATGGAAGTATGGACAGTGTTTGGGATTGTACTTTTAGCGGAAGATACCAGTTTGATACCCAATAGCGATACTGTATTCATTATTTGCACATGCATGCGCTACATTATCTCGCGGACTTGTTCCATCAACCCCTCTAAGGTAATGTCGTGACAGGTGCGCCCTCCAGCTTGAAATACCCTGGCTGAAGCTTCTGGAACACCTGCCTCGGGTCGTACTTCTTCGCCACAGTCTTCAAGAACGCCTTGTCCGAGTAGCTGCCGATGACGTCCTGGTACTGGCTCGCATAGTTCATGTACAAGTAATCCTCCGTCATGCCCATGCTAGCCGAACCCTCCTTGAATCTGCGAATGATGTTCGCGGCAGCCTGCAGCACACGCTCATCGTCTTCGATCTTATCCCAGCGGATGGAGAGGTTCATGAGGAAGATGGGCCCATCAGCAGGCTTGAGACCGAGCGCATTGCCACCCTTTTTCTGCATCTGCTGGATTTGCGGGACGGTAATGACCTGCAGTGTGTTCGCGGGAACGATGCCTTGAACATCAATGATCCTAGAGTACTCGTCAAAAGTGACGTTGAATGTATATTCGACCATTTCCCGGCTCAACTTGGAGGCTGCGGTCCAGTACGTTTCACGGAAGCCCTTGGGGTTGTTGATGTTTAGCTGGTCGGTGAAGTACGTGAGAGTGTTGATTTGGGTGGTATCCTGGAGTGCTTCGACTTGGCGGTACTCCTCAAAGATGGCTGGAGCGGCGACGGGGTCCGCATACTCCAACTCGGCGACGGCAAGGTTGGTGCCAGATGCCGCATCGGTAGTGATGGAGAAGATTTGCGCGGCTTTGGGGTCGTTTGCAGAGTTGACGCCTAGGTTTACGAATGCGTCGATGGCTGCTGGAAAGCTTGGGGTGACGAACAATCGCGTCCCTCCGAACATGAGAGGGCCATGGGCGAATGTCTCGAGATTGAACTTGGTAACAATGCCGAAATTGTTTCCACCGCCACGAAGAGCTTTGTAGAGGTCCGGGTAGGATGTTGGCGACACGTTCAAAGTGATGCCAGACGCAGTGACGACTTCGAATGAAGCTACGTTATCACAGGCCCAACCGTACTCATTCGAGAAGAAAGAGATGCCGCCGCCGGTTGTCAGACCACCAACACCAATCGTGGAGACGCGGCCACCAACGACTGTCAAGTTGTCGTTCGCGAGCCTTGTGTAGATGTCATACCAGAGGTTGCCTGGTTCGATCGCGGCGATCTTCTTGTCTTGGGAAAGAGTGATGTCTTTCATCTTCTCGAAAGTGACTGTGATGCCACCATCAGCGCTGGATGCGCTTTTGAAAGCAGCATGTCCTCCACTTCTGACTGCGAAAGGGCATTGAGTCAGTCGTGACATTAACACAACTGTGGAGACATCGGTTGCTTGCTCAGGCTTGACGACGCAATATGGCTTGGCTTCTTGCTGCTGGACCGACCAGAAGTAGTTGATGACGGCATCGTAGGCAGACTCTCCTCGCGACTCGACGCTGTCGTCGCCAAAGATGAGCTTTAAAGAACCACACTATTGAAAATCAGCACTGAGCCTTCGATGTCTTCAAGGACGTGGCAAAGACGAAAATGCACAACTTACAGCCAACGAGCACCCGCTGAAGAGCGATCGTTTTGTCAATGCCGTCACGTCTGGTAGATCTGACGGGTCCACTCCATTCTCCAGCAATGCCTGTGTCACATTGAAATCCGCAGGTTCAATGACATCTTGGGCAATTGTCGCTGCTGAAAGAGAGCCAAACAAGGCAACGGAAGAGACGCGCATGTTGACTTCTGCAGGTAACAGGGCCTATCCAGAGTGCTGGGAGTGACACTTGAGCAGGAAACGAATGGCCGGATAATTCCGCGAGTCCAAAAGGATGGTGAAGCTGGATCCGGTCGGGCAAACATGGGGTACTTCAGTCCTCTCTTTCGCCACAAGCCAAAAACAAGGAAGTACTGCATTTGCTGCAATACGCTGTAAACGCGACGCTTTCGCCGGTTCGAGAAGGGTCGCCGTCTACGCGGCTCGGACTGACTCGATAGTTTAATGCTAATCTCATTATAGGAATGAAATTCGCTGCAAGGATGATACGGGCCTCTCATATCGCCCGCTGTCAGAATGCCGGCTTGAAAATCCGTTGCCGAGAAGAACGAAGGAATGGCGTGTTTTGTTGATCAAGCCGAACGCCGAGCCATAGCGGTGTACCATGTCGAGAGGGTGACATTTATCATTGATACACGTGTGTATGACGAGAAAGCAGCAGCGTGCTCGTTGTAAAGAGGCTCAATAATGGCTGTCACTTGGGATGCTGGTGCAAGTCAGAAGATGGGACCGCCTCCCCAGGAAGACGGGAAGGTGCGTGGACCCCTGGCGCTAATTTCTGCAGCATCCACCCCCACGCAACCCACCACCAACACCTTTCCCTTCGCCTCGGCGCAGACGGCTGGGTTCCTTCAATTTGGTTATTCTCCGGCTTCCTTTTCTTTGCGCATGACTCGTAGGCCGTAAGCTTCCCGCGAAGGCCTCTCAGAGTCAGAGCCGTCCGACTATGAAAAGGCTTGCAAAGAAAGCGTCAAGCGACAGTGGCGTTTCACAAGATGAAGCACATAAGATGGGTACTGATAGCTTTCTTACCACATAGAAATGCGTCTTAAGCACCATGTGCCGGAATGCTCGGCTGCGGCCAAATCTCTATCATGCTCAGGACCCGACGACATGGTGCGCAGGATTCAGCGGGCCTTGCAAGTGAAGCAACGCCCAGTCAGATCAGGTGGGTATCGCTGCGCCGTATAATGCCGGATGCTCCCGAGTGCGTATCGTGCTCTGATCTGTCTACTTTCTCTCCCGTACCGCTGCGTGACGACCGCCATCTTCCTTGCGCCTTAGGCGGCCTACCCGTTCGTCGCTACCGCTCATCCGTCGGCGTTGCGGACGACATCAGCATCACATTGGCGAGAGCTGAAGCGACTCAAACGTACGCATACCGCTGAGAGCTGTGATTCGCCCGCTTGCGAAACATGGCGGCCCAGCAGAACTACATCACGGAAGACCAGCTGGTCAGGACGACTTATGCGATGTTAACACTGGCGACCGTTGTCGTTCTCGCACGCATAGTTACGATACAACTCGTTCGACCCAAACGATGGCTGCCGCAGGATTTGTTCATCTACTTTGCCTACGTCGTCTACCTTGTCATGGCCATTTTATATATTGTTGTCGCACCCATCATCTACCGGCTCAGCGCAGTCACCGAGGGACGAAGGGAGCCATACGCCGCGCTCCCAGATGAGGTCATGTTTATGATCAAGATCTTCTTCTGCAATACGCTCTTGTTTTGGGTGGTCTTATGGACTGTGAAGATGTCTTTCCTGATGCTGTACCGGAAGTTGATGGAGGGGTTGCAGGATGTGTACATCAAGCTATGGTGGGCACTTGTCGTCTTCTGGTTCCTAGTAAGCATGTTTGAGAACCCAGCAGTGGTTATACTGACTACCATAGTCCTTCGTCGGCAATGTAGTGTCTCAAATGACCTCATGCTCTAGCATGCACGCGTGGTTCACACCTGGCGAGTGTGCCACGCCTCGCGATGCAAGGGCACAGATTGCATCCTTATATTATGCCTACGCCGTGGACGTTCTCACCGACATGTTGAGTACGTATTCTTTCATGTACCTCGCCGACACCCGCTAATTGTGGCCATCAGTCATGATTCTTCCTATCCGCCTAATCTGGAACCTTCAAATGCCACGAACACAGAAGATTGGCGTAATAGGCATCTTCGCCATCGGCATCATTCTCATCGCGGCTGCGACTCTCCGTGTCGCGCAAGTTGGTGGCAAGGCGGAATCGTCTTCAACGCCCTCGTCCTCATGGCTTGCTCTGTGGGCTGTGATTGAATGCAGCATCGCCGTGATCATTGGATGCTTGCCTACTTTCGTCGCCCTTATCCGCAACCACACTTCACCAGCCATATCATACAACACCCAAGGATTCGTACGACAGCGAGACGGCGAGAACGGCAGCGGCTCGACTCCGAATGATGTGAAACTGAAGAACATCTTGACATGCTCGAACACGACGAAATCGACAGTGTCGAAAGAGGCGGCTTGGGAGGATGTAGATGGGAGCCAATTTGATCTGGTCACGGCGCCGAAATCTCGAGACGTAGTGGAAGAGCTGGAGGAAGACACGCCGATGGGCCGCAGGAAGATCAAAGTGCGTACGGGAGCGCGGTGATTCGTTTTACAATTGACTGAGACACTACCATTCTGGAACCACCTATCTTCGCAGTGGCACAGGTAGACTACCAGTATCCCCTCCTCGACGGCTGTTCAGCTCATCGAATAGACCCTGGTACCGACTCGCATACTGCTCGGCCTCCTTGACATACGCCGCGTGTTTGCTCCGGCTGGCCGCGAGAAAAGACTTCTTGAGACCCTGGGCCTCGGAAGCCTTCTTCTTGAGGTTGCTTTTGATGGCATTGTAGCGGTTTCCGAGCGTCGTAATGAGCTTGCTGGTGGCTTCCTTCACATGTACGACTTTGGCGTGCTTCTCGCCGTCATCGGCGCAGTCCTCAACATCCACCTCCAAAGTCTTCAAGACATCGGCCGCAGCATTCCTTTCCCTCTCGACCTTGGTCTCCATGGCCTCGAAGTAATCGATCAAACGGTCGGTATGTCTACCGTTCGCCCTGGACTTATTGGTGTTGAGCCCGTTGAAGCCCCTCTTGAGCTGCCGCATCGATGTCGCCGCTTTCTTGATGAGATCCGCGATGCTCTTGTAGCGGCTGTCGAGAGTGGTGAGGGTATTTCTCGCGGGCTCGGTGTCCTAGGCTTTGAGCTGCGCGTTCTCGGCTTCCAGGGCGGTGATCCGGGCGCGAAGTTGCTCCTCTGTGGAGGACATGGTGTGGTGGTGAGTGATGCGCTATGCGACACGATTAGTTGGACGAATTATGAGGATTATAGGAGATTCTACGTTCTGTGTATATGGAAAGTACTTTGCAAGACACGAGCGTGTGTGGTGCTGGTTGAGGGATTTGAGAGGGTGTTGAGCTGATGCGCTGAGTGCGAAGGCATCGAGCCTATGGAAGATAAATATCGTAGCATAAAACGTGCACAAACGCAGTAATGAGTCAACTTTTGGACCCTGTCCAAAACGTACTAACGGCGCTGACCTGTTACAGAGGGTTTGCAGATTGAGTGAAGGTGAATAGCGCGAAGCTACACATCTCGTCATTCCAAAGAGCTGACGACTAAGAATGATGAAGTCTATGATAACGAGGTGAACAGTGCGGACAGATGTCATGAGTTGCAAAGTTCGTTGAATGTCATCTGAGTTTCGCGTGTGTGAGCATGCAGCAGCTTGGAGGTATCCAGAGCAATTGTTGAGTATGTGGATGCTGCGATATTTTACTGAGATACTCCCTCATATCTCATCAAGCGAACCTTGGAAACATGAAACCCGATTTTTCGACAGGCTTTTGAACGACCATACGGAAGCCAGGAAGTATTCGGGGGGGTTTGGTAGGATGTGAGCGACGCGATCGTTCATTGCAATGCTCTTAAACACCTTATTTGGTAATTATCAAAGACAAGCGAATATAACTACTGTCGGATCGTGAGTATCGGTAGAGACGTCGGAAGCTCAATGCTGGCCAACGAGCCGACTCGATCCTACATCGGTCCGACTCGTGGCCGAGCTCAGGTATACCTTCGTAGCACCCACGTTCATAGATCAAGCAATCACAATACCAAGTCAAAGAAGAACCTCGTTGTTGTTATTCACCCGTACGATCGTACAAGGCCTAGTTACCAACAGCTACAAACTTCAACACGAGACAACAAAAGGGACGAAAGACACCAAAACACAAGGCTACAAAACG
>Ga0265797_10003587_pt1 | contig 24682 bp, 21 predicted proteins | sample P2T30metagenome_FD_192433 | JGI IMG/M metagenome (GOLD analysis project Ga0265797, IMG submission 192433) | Plant litter microbial communities from East Loma Ridge, Irvine, California - P2 T30 | ecosystem: Environmental > Terrestrial > Plant litter > Unclassified | place: USA: California... | reverse complement strand
CTGTAGTGGATCTGGTAGCTGTCATGACCATGATGACCATGGTCGTGCTCGTTGTGATGATCGCTCATGGCAGCACTCCCATCAGGTAGACAAAGGTAAACACGAAGATCCAGACCAGATCCAGGAAGTGCCAGAACAGCGACAGGCACGCCAGGCGACGGAAGTTTTCCGGCGTCAGGCCGTGCTTGGACAGCTGCACGAACAGGGTGACCAGCCACACGACGCCGAACAGCACGTGCAGGCCGTGGGTGCCGACCAGCGCGAAGAACGCGGTCAGGAAGCCGGAACGCTGCGGACCGGCGCCCAGGTGGATCAGGTGCTGGAACTCATAGATTTCCAGCGACAGGAACGCCACGCCCAACAGGCCCGTGACGATCAGCCACAGCTTGGTCTTGCCCACGTTCTTGGCTTGCGCCGAGATCATGGCCATGCCGAAGGTGATCGACGACACCAGCAGGAACGCGGTGTTCAGGGCGATCAGCGGCAGCTCGAACAGCTCGGCGCCGGTCGGGCCGCCTGCATAGTTGCGGCCCAGCACAGCGTAGCTGGCGAAGAGCGATGCGAACAGCAGGCAGTCGCTCATCAGATAGAGCCAGAAGCCGAGCAGCGTGCCCTGCTCCGGGTGGTGCTCCCGCGCCATGTAGCGCGCGGTCACTTCGGCGGGTGTCATCCCGCCTGTCATGGTTGCTTTAATTTCAGACATGGCTTTCCAGCATACGAGTACGTGCGGTTTCGGTTTTCAGGACTTCTTCAGCCGGAATATAGAAATCGCGTTTGTAGTTGAAGGTATGGGCGATGATCGTGCCGAGCAGGACCACGAACGCCACCGCGACCAGGGCCCACATATGCCAGATGATGGCAAAGCCGACCACGCACGCCAGTGCCGAGATCACGAAACCGGCCCAGGTGTTCTTGGGCATGTGGATCGCGACGAAGTCGGCCAGCGGACGCTGGTAACCGTTCTTCTTCATGTCGGCGAAGGTGTCGTTGTCGTGCACCACTGGCGTGAACGCGAAGTTGTAGTCAGGCGGTGGCGACGAGGTCGACCATTCCAGCGTACGGCCATCCCACGGGTCGCCCGTGAAATCGCGCAGACGTGCGGTGTTGCGGTCACGGAAGCTGACATACAGTTGCATCAGCAGCGCGCCGATACCACCGGCGATCATCAGGGTGCCCAGGAACGAGATCTGGAACAGCCACTGGACCGACATGTCATCGAAGTGACTCACGCGACGGGTGTAGCCCATGAAGCCCAGGATGTAGGGCGGGGTGAACGCAACCCAGAAGCCGATCGACCAGAGCCAGAACGAAACGGTGCCCCAGAATTTGTCCAGCTTGTAGCCGAACGCTTTCGGGAACCAGTAATTCAGGCCCGCGAAGATACCGAACACCACGCCGCCGATAATCACGTTGTGGAAGTGCGCGATCAGGAACAGCGAGTTGTGCAGCACGAAGTCGGCCGCAGGAATCGCCAGCATCACGCCGGTCATGCCGCCGATGGTGAAGGTCAGCATGAACGAAATCGTCCACATCATCGGCAGCTCGAAGCGGATACGGCCGCGGTACATCGTAAACAGCCAGTTGAACAGCTTGGCGCCGGTCGGGATCGAGATGATCATCGTCGTGATGCCGAAGAACGCATTGACGCTGGCGCCCGAGCCCATGGTGAAGAAGTGGTGCAGCCAGACCAGGTACGACAGGACCATGATGACGCACGTTGCGTACACCATCGAGGTGTAGCCGAACAGGCGCTTGCCGCAGAAGGTCGAGACCACTTCGGAGAAGATACCGAAGGCCGGCAGGATCAGGATGTAGACCTCGGGGTGACCCCAGATCCAGATCAGGTTGACGTACATCATCGCGTTGCCGCCACGGTCGTTCGTGAAGAACGCGGTGTCGAACAGGCGGTCCATGCCCAGCATGGCCAGCACGGCGGTCAGGATCGGGAAGGTGACGACGATCAGGATGTTGGTGCACAGCGAGGTCCAGACGAAGACTGGCATCTTCATCAGGCCCATGCCCGGCGCACGCATCTTGATGATGGTGACGATCAGGTTCACGCCAGACAACAGCGTACCTACCCCGGCGATCTGCAATGACCAGATGTAGTAGTCGACGCCCACGCCCGGACTGGCCAGGATGCCCGACAGCGGCGGATACGCAAGCCAGCCGGTACGTGCGAACTCACCGACGAACAGCGATGCCATGATCAGCACGGCGCCCATCGTGGTCATCCAGAACGAGAAGTTGTTCAGGAACGGGAAGGCCACGTCGCGCGCACCGATCTGCAGCGGCACCACGTAGTTCATCAGGCCCGTCACGAACGGCATCGCCACGAAGAAGATCATGATCACGCCGTGGGCGGTGAACACCTGATCGTAGTGGTGCGGCGGAAGGAAGCCGGCGTTGTCGCCAAAGGCGAGCGCCTGCTGGGCCCGCATCATCAGTGCATCGGCAAAGCCGCGCAGCAGCATGACCAGGCCCAGGATCATGTACATGATACCGATTTTCTTGTGGTCGATACTGGTGATCCAGTCGTTCCACAGGGAGCCCCACAGGCGGAAGTAGGAGATGATGCCGACGAGGGCAATACCGCCTACGATCACGCCTGCGAAGGTAGCAAGCAGGATCGGCTCATGGAAGGGAATCGCGTCCCAGCCGAGCCGACCGAAGATAAACTTCGTCAAGTCGAAAGTGTCTTGCATGGTTACTTCTTCACAGTATTAAAAGGGGCGACGCACATTTCCAGCGCCTCTGCCAGCATGGACTTGCCATCCTTCGGCAGCTGACGGATGGCCGCGGCCATCTCGTTGCGCTTGTGATCCTCGTGCATTTGCTGATTCATGCACATCGTGCCTTCAGCAACGCAGCGGTTCAGGATGCGGTTGAACAGCGCAGGCTCGACCTGTGCATAGTGGCGCACCGGCTCCTTCGCGGTCGGCTTTTCGAGCACCATGTAGTCGGCGCGGTCGAGCACTTCGGTACCGGTCTTCATCTCTTTGACCCAGGTGTCGAAATCGGCCTGCGTCACGCCCTTGTAGGCAAACTTCATGTGCGAGAAACCGTCGCCGCTGAAGTTGGCCGACAGGCCGCGATAATCACCGGTCTTGTTCAGCACCGCGTTCAGTTCCGTTTCCATGCCGGGCATCGCGTAGATCATGCCGGCCAGGGTCGGGATATAGAACGTGTTCATCACGGTCGACGAGGTGATCTTGAAGCGCACCGGCACGTCGATCGGCGTCACCAGGTGATTGACCGAAGCGATACCCTGTTCTGGATAAATGAACAGCCATTTCCAGTCCAGCGCCACCACCTGCACTTCGAGTGGCTTGACCGACGCGGCGAGCGGACGGTTGGCGTCGATGCGATCGAGCGGACGATACGGGTCGAGCTTGTGGGTACTGACCCAGGTAATCAGGCCCAGCACGATGATGATCAGGAGCGGTGCGCCCCAGATGATCAGTTCGAGCTTGGTCGAGTGATCCCAGTCAGGTTCGTAGGCTGCGTTGGCGCCCTTGCGGTAGCGCCAGGCAAACCAGACGACGAGGACCATCACCGGAACAATGATGATCAACATTAAGAGAACCGATATGACAATCAGATCGGCCTGCTGCTTTGCAATATCGCCTGTTGGATTCATCACGACCGTGTTGCAGCCAGCAAGCGCTGCAAGCAGAAGTAATGGGAGTCCGCGGCGGACAATTTGTGGAATCATGCTAGGTATCTAACGTTACATGGAGGGAGAGCATGCTACTGTAATGCCATCGGTCGTCAAAGAACATTGGACAGTTTGTCCCACCCTTTGCCGTAATGCAATTTTAACAATAGTGTTAACCACAATAGTGGCGACCGCCGACACGACTTTTGGAGAATCAAACATGCACAGCACGACGTACGGCGGCGATGACGCCGCTCCAATCACCAGCCCGAACAGCGGCGCACGCAACCTCAACGCCCGCGATGAACACATTTCTCCGGGCGATATCGCCGTCGGCGTCATTGTCGGGCGTTCGGCAGAATATTTCGAGTTCTTTGTATACGCCATCGCGTCGGTCCTCGTGTTTCCGTCGATCTTCTTCCCGTTCGCCGACCGCCTCGAGGGCACGCTGTACGCCTTCACCATCTTTGCGTTCGCGTTCATCGCGCGGCCATTCGGCACCCTGCTCTTCATGTGGATCCAGAAGCGCTGGAGCCTCGACATCAAACTGCTGATCGCCCTGTTCATGATGGGCACCTGCACCGTCGTCATCGCCCTGCTCCCGAGCTATAGCGAAATCGGCGGCGCCGCGATCGTCATGCTGGCCCTGCTGCGTATCGGCCAGGGTATTGCCCAGGGTGGTTCGTGGGATGGCCTGCCATCGCTGCTCGCACTCTCGGCCCCTGAGGGCAAGCGCGGATGGTACGCCATGCTTGGACAAATGAGCGCACCGCTTGGTTTTGTCATCGCCGCCGGCGTGTTCGCGTACCTGGTTGCCAACCTGTCGCAGGAAGACTTCCTGACCTGGGGTTGGCGCTTCCCGTTCTTCGTGGCCTTCGCCATCAACGTCGTCGGTCTGTTTGCCCGCCTGCGTCTGGTCTCGACCACCGAGTACTCGCGTCTGCTGGACAGCAACCACATGAACCCGGCTCCTGTCGGCGACCTGATGCGCAATCAGGGCACCAATATCATCATCGGGGCCATGACCGCACTGGCCAGCTACGCGCTGTTCCACCTGGTGACCGTGTTCCCGCTGTCGTGGATCCAGTTGTACGATACCCGCCCGGTCGAAGATTTCCTGCTGGTGCAGATGCTCGGCGCCGGCCTGGCCGCACTGGGCATCCTGGCGTCGGGCTATATCGCCGACAAGGTCGGCCGTCGCACCACGCTCGGCACCCTGGCCGCGCTGATCGCCCTGTTCTCGGCCTTTGTGCCAACCCTGATCGACGGCGGCACCAGCGGCCAGAACACCTTCATCCTGGTCGGCTTCACCCTGCTGGGCCTGTCGTACGGCCAGGCAGCGGGCGCCACGACGTCGAACTTCCAGAAGCACTTCCGTTATACCGGTGCGGCGCTGACGTCCGATCTGGCATGGCTGGTCGGCGCGGCGTTTGCACCGCTGGTCGCGTTGGGCCTGTCGGCCAACTTCGGCCTGGGTTACGTCAGCCTGTACCTGCTGTCGGCTGCTGTCGCCACGCTGGCGGCGCTGAGCCTGAACCGCAAGCTGGAGATTCGTGACTGATCGTGTTTTGGTAACACGGTAGTGATGACAACGGCCCTTCGGGGCCGTTGTTATTAGCGGCCCACGTACCGCCAGATGATGAACAGGAAAACAACAACGCGGTAATGCCTGGGATTGCAACATAGCATTCCGTCCAGCAAGTATCGCTATTGGTATGGGGTTGATGGTGCCCAACCGTGTGCGGCGTTCTGCTGCGCTACATTGCGCGCTGACCGATATTCCCTACCTATTCACCTCACTCCCCCCTGAATCTGCATTTGCCGCTCCTGGCCAGCCTCCTGTTGTCCACGCAAGCGGCGATCGCCGCGCCACCGCCCTGCTATAACTTTTCGCCGGTCAACCAGTTCAATGTCCAGGTGTCGGCCAGTTTCTGGAATCCGATCATCCGCTACGTGGCGGGCAGGAGCAAGGTCTGCATGAAGCTCAAGCTGGGACGCACTTCCGCGGACACGACCAGCTTCGTGCTCGCGCGCGAGGTCGACTTTGCCTTCACCAATCACCTGTTCAGTCCAGACCGTGAAAAGATGGGGTGGACGGTCTTCGGACGCCGCAATTCACCGCCCGTGCGCGCGCAGATCGTCGTACCAGCCGATTCGCCCATCAAGGATCTGCGTGCATTGGCCGGCGCGGCGGTGAGCTTTCCTGGTCCAGAGGCATTAGTCGCCTATAAAGTGACCTACGCGCAATTGCTGCGTGCCGAGGTGCCTGTCAATGTCGTCTTCGCCGGCAACCAGGACGCCGCCTTTACTCAACTGTTCGCAGGCATGGTCAAGGCAGTCGGTGCCAATTCCCAGCTGGTGGCCAACTGGACTGGACGTGAAGGCAGCGCCTTTCGCGTGCTGTGGAGTTCGGCGCCGTTCAACGATCTGGCGTTGATGGCCTCGCCACGCGTACCGGCCGACCAGGTACGCGCTGTCGCCAACGCTTTCCTGACGATGCACAACGACCCGGAAGGCAAGCGCGTGCTCGCTGAGTCGGCCGCGCTGATCCATGCGCCGGTGCCACTGTCGTTCGTGGCGGCCAGCCAGGCCGACTATGCCAGTTATCGCGCGTTCTACGCCGATGCGCCAGCCAGCCTGCGCTGACATCGGTTGCCATGAAAATATCTCCCCTACGCATACTCAGGCGCGCTTTCGTGCCGCGCTCCCTGATGGGCCGCGTGTTCGGCCTGTTCGCCGCAACGCTGCTGTTGCTGCTCGTGGCTGGCCTGGGCATGTTCTACCGCTATCAATACCTGCAGCATATCGAAGAGACGCAGGATAACGCACTGATGCTGGTCGAAGCGGTGATCCAGCCCATCGAAGAGAGCGTGGTGATCGGCGATTACGACACGGTCAAGCGCACGCTGGGCAAGATGCTCGTCAAGTCGCCATTCGAACGTGTCCAGTTCCTGGAAGTGGGCGGCGGCGCCATCAGCCTGGAGGCGCCGGCCATGCGCCACGAAAACCCGCCTGTCTGGTTCACCGCGCTGATCGCCGAGCGGTTCTACGACGTCAACCGCGTCATCACGGTCGGCGGCAAGGACTACGGCGTCATGCGCCTGTCGTTCGACGTGACCAGGCTGGCAGCGCAACTATGGCAACTCATCGTCGAGACGGCGGCGGTGGCGTCCGTCGTGGTCTCGGCCAGCCTGTTGCTGATGCGCGTCCTGTTGCGCCGCTGGCTCGACCGGCTCGGCGGTCTGCGTGCGTTCGAGCATGACGTCGCCGCCGGCGTGCTGGCCGAGGCGCCGCTGCACGACGATGCACCGCTCGAAATCCAGGAAGCGATCCTGGCGGTCAACCGCGGCACTGCCAGCCTGCGGGAGCAATATGGCGAGCGCATCGAGCTGCTTATGAATTCGCTCGTTCAGCACAAGAGCGCGATGGACCGGGCCGCGATTGTGTCCGAGATCGATGTCGATGGCCGCATCGCTGTGGTCAACGACCAGTTTATTGCCAATAGCGGCTTGTCGCGCGACGCCATTGTCGGCCAGCGCCTGGCAGACTTGACCATTCCCGGCCCGGCGCCGGCATGGGCGCCGGGCCGGGACGTCTGGCAAGGCGACGTCACGATCGCCGGCCAAGGCCGCACGCCGCAATGGCACCGCACGATCGTGCCAATGTTCGATGCCGGCATTGTCGAGCGCTATATCTGTATCGACATCGACATCACCGAGCGCAAGGCATTCGAGCGCACGATCCTGGCCACGGCCCGACGCGAAAACCTGATCGCCGAGCTGGGCCGGATGGCCTTGACGGCTACGGATCTCGACCATTTGTTCCAGGAGGCGGCCGAGGCCGCATCCATTGGCCTGGACGCACCGAGCGCCGCGCTGTTCGCCCTCGAGCCGGCGCCTGGCGCGCGGACACTGGTCATGCGCGCCGCGCATGGTGGCCTGGCGTCGGCCACCGGTTTTCAGCTGCACTGCCCACTTGGCCCCATGCCGCAGCAGGCGCCGACGGACATGTTGCGCCCGCTGTTCGCGCCGCTCGGCGCCGTGTGGGATGTGCGCAGCAGCCTCGATGTGTGCATCATTTGCACCGAAGGCCCATTCGGCATGCTCGCCGTGTTCGCGGAAGAAGCACGCCAGTTCGGCCAGGACGACCGCAACTTCCTGCGCAGCATCGCGCACATCCTGGCGACCACCATCGAGCGCCACACGGCCCAGCAGCGCCTGACCTACCTGGCGCAGTACGATGCGCTGACCGACCTGCCCAACCGGCGCTGCCTGTCGGAGACGCTCGACCGGGCCATCCATGCGGCCGCGGCGCAGGCGCGCGGCATTGGCGTGATGTTCATCGACCTCGATCATTTCAAGAAAGTCAACGACATGCTCGGCCACGGCGTGGGCGACCAGCTCCTGCAACTCGCCGCCAGGCGCCTGCAGGCCAGCGCCCGCCCCGGCGATGTGGTCGCCCGTCTGGGCGGCGACGAGTTCGCCTTGATCTTGCCCGATGCCGTGGAAGACCATGACATCGCCACGCTGAGCGCCACCATCATCGATGCGCTTGCCGCGCCGTTCCTGCTGCACGGACAGCATCTGTTCGTCTCGGCCAGTATCGGCATTGCATGCTACCCGGACGACGGCGCCGATGCCGAGGCACTGCTCAAGAACGCCGACACGGCCATGTATGCAGCCAAGAACCGGGGCCGCGGCAACTTCCAGTTCTTCAGCGCCGCCATGCACGACGTCATGGCGCAGCGCATCAAGCTCGAGGCCGAATTGCACCTGGCGCTCGAACGGCGCGAATTTCTGCTGCACTACCAGCCCAAGCTCGACCTTGCGTCCGGCAAGACCAGCGGCTTCGAAGCGCTGTTGCGCTGGCAACATCCCCAGCGCGGCCTGGTGCCGCCGCTCGAATTCATCGCGATCCTCGAAGACACGGGGCTCATCATCCCGGTCGGCGAATGGGTGGTGCAAGAAGTGTGTCGCCAGCTCGGTCAATGGCGCGCTGAAGGGTTCCCGATCGTTCCGGTGGCAATCAACCTGTCGGCGCGCCAGCTCGAACAGGGCGACCTGTCCGGCACGATCGAGCGCATCGTGTCCGCGAGCGGCATCGCACCGGCACTGCTTGAATTCGAGCTGACCGAGTCGATGCTGATGGTCAATCCGGACGCTGCGGTCGAGACGCTGGGACGGATCAAGGCCATGGGCATGCGCCTGTCGATCGACGACTTCGGCACCGGTTACTCGAGCCTGGCATACCTGAAGCGCTTCCCGCTCGACGCGCTCAAGATCGATCGCACGTTTGTGCGTGACCTGCCGCACGACAGCGACGACGCCGCCATCACCCGCGCCGTCATCACCCTGGCCCACAGCCTGAACCTCAAGGTGGTGGCCGAAGGCGTCGAGAACAGCGCGCAGTTGGGTGAACTGAAGCGGTTCGGGTGCGACGAGATCCAGGGGTATCACGTTGACCGGCCATTGGCCGCAGACAAGTGTTTCGCGCGGGGATCGGACGACGTGGCCAGGGAAGCGCCTGCCTGCGTGCTCGCCTCGGTGTGACTGGGAGTCGCCTCGGAAGACTCTTTGAAAAGAAGCGCAACCGCACGGGGACACCGGCGTTGCGCTGTCTTGCTGGATCAGGCCAGCGCCGTATCGAGCACCGTCATCACGATGAAGCCGATCACCAGCGCGATACTGGCCTGGGTGCCGTTGCCCGACTGGCGCGATTCGGGAATCACGTCGTTGACGATCACCAGCAGCATGGCGCCGGCTGCAGCGGCCAGCGCATATGGCAGCAGGCCGCCCGCAATGCCGATGAGAGCAACGCCGAAGACGGCAGCGATCGGTTCGATCAGGCCGGACACGATGCCCATGCCGACCGCAGCCATGCGGCTGTAGCCGACGGCATGCAGCGCCAGCGCCACCACCAGGCCTTCCGGCACATCCTGGATCGACACACCCGTGGCCAGCGACGTGGCTTTTTCCACGTCGATGCCGGCGAAGGCCACGCCGATCGCCAGGCCTTCGGGCAAGTTATGCAGTGCGACCGCCCACACGAACAGCCAGGCGCGGCGCAGCGATACTTTGTCGGGATCGGTCGAGAGAATGCTGTCGGTGTGCACCGCGCGGCTCATCAGCAGAATCGCGCCGGCGCCGGCCAGGATGCCGGCCCCCACCATCAAGCTCGACTCCCAGTTGCCCGCGCCGGCCGATTTGGCCGCGCTCAGCGCCGGAATGACGAGCGAAAATGCGGTAGCGCCCAGCATCACGCCGGCGCCGAAACCGAGGAACGAATCGTAAGTGCGTTTCGAGAAATTCTGTGCGAACAATACCGGCAAGGTGCCGAGCGCTGTTGCCGCCGCAGCCGTGCCACCGCCCAACAGGGCTGCCATCATCTTCGGGTTGGCATTCATGATCTGCTCGATCATGCTGCCGATCAGTACCAAAAATCCAACGACGCAGATGCCGAAACCGATCGCGCGGCGTGGCGTAAGCCAGCTCGGCATGCCACGGTGTGGTGGGGCTTTCTCGGTTTGACTATCCATGCGGCTTCCTGTTAACTGATTGCCGGCCCCGCACATTGTGCGGTAGCCGGCGCGGTCTCGTGTAGCGAGATCTGTTTACGTCGCCTTCTTGACGCTAGGCTTTTTCTTTTTAGCAATGCCAGTATCGTCGAGTGGACCACCGCGCGATGCGACTGTAGGTTCACCCATGGCATTGCCACTACTTCCACCCATCGTACCACCTGATGCCGATTGCATCATGCCCAATTCGGAACCCGTGCGCGGCATGGCCATCGGGTCCGACAGAGTACGCGCCGCCATCATCTCCAGCACGTCGATGTCGTCGGTGGGCAACGCCACTTCGGCGTCGCCGGCCCCACCGTCGACCGCCATCTGCTTGTCGCGGTCGCTGATGAAGTCCCAATCGGCACCCTGGTTCCAGGCGCCGCGCACCTCGCCTTCACCCTGCGACATATTGTAATAAACGCTGGCGAACGCCGGCACCACGGGCATTTTGCCGGGCGGGAAGTTCGGCTCCATCGCGTACAGGGCTTTTTCAAACGACTTCATGTGCGCCACTTCGCGCGTCATCAGGAAGCCCAGCGCTTCTTTCACGCCAGGGTCGTCGGTGAGCGATATCAGGCGCTCATAGACGATCTTGGCGCGCGCTTCGGCGGCGATGTTCGACCGCAGATCGGCGCTCGGCTCGGTGATGGAGTCGATATAGGCCGCCGTCCAGGGCACGCCGGCCGAATTGGTCAATGGCACACCGGCGCCGTACAGCACCTGCGTGATGTGGCTGTCGTTACCGGCCCCGGTGATGCTGCGGTAGGTGTCGGCTTCCATATCGACAGCTTCGGCCAGCCGGCCCTTCGCACCCTTGTTGAGCATGGCAACGATATTGCCGATGACTTCAAGGTGGCTCAGTTCTTCGGTAGCGATATCGAACAGCAGGTCCTTGCGGCCTGGATCGTCTTCGGCAACCGCCTGGGTGAAGTAACGCATGGCAGCGGCAAGCTCGCCCTGCGGCCCGCCGAACTGTTCGAGCATCAGGTTCGCCAGGCCGGGGTTGGGTCCGCTGACGCGGACTGTATACTGCAAACGCTTGTTATGAGCAAACATGGAAAGTGTCCTCGAAAATGGTGTTCATACTCGCGGCACGCGTCATGCGTGACCATCAAGGTCGGGCATGCGCCGGGAACGGCAGCCCAGGCACACATAATCGCATGACAACAAACGGTTTCTCGTCGGTTGTGATCTCGACTGCATGTAGGACAAATGTGACATGAAGTTATTCCAATTCAACATTTTCCGTGGGCAAGTGCAGATTGCCCGCTCGCACCTCGGCTGGAACCTGGCTGACAACACGTCGGCACACGCACCTACATGATTTGACCGGCATGTGGATCACCATAGTATTCAAACAACCACACCCGGGGGTATTACCATGTTCAATCTCAAGCAGCTGAGCCCAACTATCACCGACATGATCCGCTTCGATCATTCCCATGTCATGGTGACCTTCCATCAGTATTCCCCTGATAAGAGTCCAACCGTCAAGAAAGCATTGGCAGAGACCATCTGCGATGCACTGGAAATTCATGCGACGCTGGAAGAAGAATTTTTCTATCCCGTGATGCGGCGCGAAGATCCAAAAGAGCCTTTTATTCACAAAGCCGAGCCCGAGCACGATGAAATGCGTCGGCTGATCGCCGAATTGCGCCGCACCAGCGGGGCCGACCCACGTCATGACGACCTGGTGATGGAATTGATGCGCGATGTAATGCACCACGTGGCGGACGAAGAAACGCGGCTGTTGCCGGATGCTGAAAAGCTGCTGGGCAAAGCACACCTGTCCGAGCTGGGCGCAGCGATGAACCGCCGCCGCCTCGAGATGGTCGGCCCCAAGGCTGGCAAGCTGGCCAAAGAGCATCTCGTGGGCTTCTCGGGCAGCACCGCGGCGCTCGCTGTCGGCGTGGCCGGGGCACTGATCGCGGCATTCGCACTGACGCCGAAAAAGACCTGGAAGACCAAACCAGCCAGCCTGTGATGACAGCCTGTCCGGCGCCACGGCCCCACCCTGACACCGTTGCCAACGCTGGCAACGGTGTTTTTTTATGGACTACAGATCGGCATAGAAGACCGGCATCGGGTCGAGTGTCGACTTGACCCCGATGTGCGCGCCCTGCTGCCGCAACCAGGCATCGGCCGAGGCCACACCGAGGTCGTGCAGCGTCTGGAGGAAGGGCAGCTCGGCGCTGAACTTGGCGGAGATGCCATGGTCGGCCAGATGCTCGTTGCCGCTAATCAGATGGAGGAACTTTGCCCTAGGCGTCGCGCCAGCACCCCGCGCTTCGTCCGTCGCACCGCCCAGGTACTGCAGCGCGCCGACTTCGCGCACGAAGCTGATGTTGAATGCGATTTCATTGGCGCGGTTGGCAATGTCCGCCACCGTACGTGGTATGTCGCTGCGGGCGATGGGATTGTTCTGGATGATGACAACGTCTGACCCGTCGCCGTGCGACATCAATGGCGCCAGCGGCGGATTGGCGACGTAACTGCCGTCCCAGTACATCTCGCCATCGACCTCGACCGCAGCAAACACGGTTGGCAGGCAGGCCGAGGCCAGCAGGCGCTGGACATCCATCTCATGGCGCCGGAACAGCTTGCCGGTGCCGGTGCGCACATTGGTTGCGGCGACAAATAATTCCAGCTCGTCGCAGGCCCGCACCCGTTCAAAGTCAATTGTTGCGGCCAAAAAATGGCGCAGGGGATTGAGTGTCAAGGGCCCTTCACGGGTCGGACCGGCCATTGCGCCAGCCAGTTCAAGCAAATGATACGCGGGCGAGAACGCCATCGTGAAGTGGGGCGCCATGCGGTCGAGAGGCGTGCGTTGCAGCGGACTCATTGACGCAGTGGCGCCGATCGCGCGCCAGAATTTGTCGAGCGCGCGCCGTGCCCCTTCACGGCCGCCGCCCCGCGCATAACCATCGGCGACGACGACGGCGTTGATGGCGCCGGCGCTCGAGCCGCTCAGTGCATCGATGTCCAGGCCCGGCTCTTGCAACAGCCGGTCGAGTACGCCCCACCCGTAGGCGCCATAGCTGCCACCACCCTGGATGGCAAGGCTGATCGTTGTCTGCTGGGTCACGAATCGCTCCGTAAAACGTTCAAGTCGCCAATGTAATCGGCTTGACGATTGTGCGGCGCAGCGTAGTGGTCTATCCCATCCACCCAGTCACTAGCGGCACAAGCCATGGCGCCAGCAACGCAGTCAGTGCGCCATTCAGGCCCATGGCCAGCCCGGCAAACGCGCCCATTTCAGCGCTCAGCTGGAATGCGCGCGCAGTGCCGATCCCATGCGCGGCCAGCCCCATGGCAAACCCGCGCGCCGCATCCGACCGGATCCGCAACAGATGAAACAGGTACGTCGCAAACATCGCGCCGAAGATGCCGGTACCGATCACCAGTGCCGCAGTGAGGGCCGGAATACCGCCCAGCCGCTCGGCCACCGCCATTGCAATTGGCGATGTCACCGACTTGGGCGCCAGTGTGGCCAGCAGCTCGGGGCCCGCACCCAGCAGCCGGGCCGCCACGACCACGGACACGATCGCTGTCACGCAGCCCGCCAGCAGCGCCGTGGTCAACGGCAGCCAGTGCCGGCGCAGGCGCGGCAACTGGCGCACCAGCGGCACGGCCAGCGCCACCGTTGCCGGCCCGAGCAGAAAGTGCACGAACTGGGCGCCGGCGAAATAGCGCTCGTACGACATGCCGGACAGGCTCAGGATGCCAACGACGATGGCGATCGCGATGGCCACAGGGTTGGCGACTGGCGCGCCCTTGCACCAGGCGCAGATGCGCTGCGCGGCCAGATAGGCGCACAGCGTCATGGTCAGGCCGAGCAAGGGCGAGGCGGCCAGATAGACCCAGAACTGGCGCAGCTCGGCGAACTCAGGCATCACTGTCTCTCGTGGGTTCGCCCTTCATGCCGCGCAGCAGCAGGCCGGTAACAGCCAGCGCCAGCAAGGTGCTGACGATGACGGACGCGACAATGGCGAGCCAGTGACCACTGCCGCTGGCGGCCGCCACGACGATGCCCACGCCCGCCGGCACGAACAGCAACGACAGGTGCGCCAACAGCGCATTGGCGGCCTGCTCGACCAGCAATTGCAGCTTGGGGAAGACAATCAGCGCGGCGGCCAGGAACAGCATGCCGGCCACGGGACCCGGCAGTGGCAGGCGCAGCAAAAACACGACGCCCTCCCCCAGGCATTGGAACAACAACAAGACTGCGAACGCCGCCAGCATGCTTTCTCCTTACGAACACAGGCGGCCACGGGGGCCGCCGAAAGCCTGCAGGATAGCAAATTCGAGTTTAGCTGGCAGTTGTGCTCTCAGTGTCACCCGCAGTGACGCCCGCAGTTGCACCCGCAATGGCGCCGCGCTTGACCTGGTCACGCTCGATCGACTCGAACAGCGCCTTGAAATTGCCTTCGCCGAAGCCATCGTCGCCCTTGCGCTGGATGAATTCGAAGAACACCGGGCCCAGCTGCGCCACGCCAAAAATCTGCACCAGCAGGCGCGCCTTGCCGTCCGTGACAGCGCCATCGAGCAGCAGGCCGCGCATTTTGAGCTGCTCGGCGTCTTCGCCATGGCCGGGGATGCGCTCTTCGAGCATCTCGTAATAGGTCTCGGGCGGCGCGGTCATCAACGGCACCCCGGCCGCGCGCAGGCGGTCGACGGTGGCGAACAGGTCTTCGCTCAGGAGCGCGATGTGCTGGATGCCTTCGCCATTGAACTGCATCAGGAATTCTTCGATCTGCCCACCGCCGGCCTTGCCTTCTTCGTTCAGCGGAATACGGATCATGCCGTCCGGCGCCGTCATCGCCTTCGAGGTCAGGCCCGTGTACTCGCCCTTGATGTCGAAGTAGCGGATTTCGCGGAAATTAAACAGCTTCTCGTAGAAGCCCGCCCAGTACGACATCCGGCCGCGGTACACATTGTGGGTCAGGTGGTCGATGATCTTGAGGCCGTGGCCTTCAGGGTTGCGCGGCGCGCCGTCGATGAATTTGAAGTCGATGTCATAGATCGATTTGCCGACCGTCTCGCCTTCGTCGAAGCGGTCGATCAGGTACAGCGGCGCGCCGCCGATGCCCTTGATGGCCGGCAGGCGCAGTTCCATCGGGCCAGTGGCGATCTCGACCGCCTGGGCGCCCAGTTCGAGCGCGCGCGCATAGGCTTTATGCGCATCGCGCACGCGAAACGCCATGCCGCACGCCGACGGGCCGTGTTCGGCCGCGAAATACGCCGCGTAGCTTTTTGGCTCGTTGTTGATGATGAAGTTGATGCCACCCTGGCGATACAGGGCCACATCCTTCGAGCGGTGCACAGCCACCTTGGTAAAGCCCAGCGCCTCGAACACGGGTTCGAGCACGCCCGGCGTTGGCGATGCGAACTCGACGAACTCGAAGCCCATCAGGCCCATGGGATTCTCAAACAGGTCTGCCATTGTCTCTTCCTTTTATTCGGTCATGCATTGACGATCATTCCGCAAACACGTCAGCCAGCAAGCCGCGCAACCACACGTTGCCCGGATCCTGGTTGAAGCGGCGGTGCCAGAAAATATTCGTTTGCAGCGGCGGCAGGTCGAGCGGCGGCGTCGCCCACTCCAGCGCGAACGGCGGGCCGGCCCGTTCCGCCAGTTTCTGCGGCACCGTCACCACCAGGTCGCTCGAGCTGACGATGTACGGCACCGCCGTAAAATGCGGCACCCGAAAGCGCGTTGTCGACGCAATTCCCGCCCGGGCCAGGACCGCGTTGACCCGGTCGTACGGGCTGTCGGCGGCATCGACCAGCAAGTGTTCGGCGGCGGCGAAGCGCGCCAGCGTCAGCTCGCCCTTGCCCAGTGGATGACCCTTGCGGAACATCGTCACGAACGGCTGGCGAAACAGGTGCCGCTGATACAGCGCATCGGACACATCCTCGAACGGGCCCACCGCCAGGTCGACCCGCCCGCCTTCCATCTCTTCTTTCAGCGTCGACGCACCCACGCGCAGCGAACTGAGTTCGACATGCGGCGCCAGTTGGCGGCAGCGCTCGATCAGCGTCGGCATGAAATACACCTCGCCCACATCGGTCATCGCCAGAAAGAAGCGCCGGGTGCTGGTGGCCGGCTCGAACCTGCTGCGCTGGTTCAGCGCCAGCGCCACCTGCGCCATCGCCGCCCCGATCGGTTCGGCCATCTGCGTGGCCAGCGGTGTCGGCTGCATGCCGCTGGCGGTGCGCACGAACAGCTCGTCGCCGAACGCGCGCCGCAGTCGCGCCAGCGCATTGCTCACCGCCGACTGGCTCAGGCCAAGGCGGCGGGCGGCGCTGGAAATCTGGCGCTCCCGGTACACCTCCTGGAAAACCGACAGCAGGTTCAGGTCGATGGCGTGCGGTTCGATCATGGGCTTTCCAAAAGTACCGGCGCATTGTCTACGCGGGAGGACCGTGCCGAACAGCAGTATTCAGCAAATCAATAGTCTACATTTTTCTATTCATCTCGTAAAACACCGTCGAGTATTCTAGAGTGGCGCCAGACAAACCTGTTTTCACTATTCGCGGGAGACCAGCATGGCCCATCCGACCGGTTACCAGTCCGGTTTCGGCAACGAATTCGCCACCGAGGCCCTGCCCGGCGCGCTGCCGCAACACCGCAATTCGCCGCAGCAGGTGGCCTATGGCCTGTACGCCGAGCAGTTATCGGGCACGGCGTTTACTGCCCCGCGCAGCCACAACCGGCGCTCGTGGCTGTACCGGATCCGGCCGGCCGCGGTGCACGGCAGCTTCGTGCCGCTCGACGCGCCGCGCCTGGTGGGCCGCTTCGACAATCCGGCGCCGCCGAACCAGTTGCGCTGGAGTCCGCTGCCAATGCCGGACGCGCCGACCGATTTCATCGACGGCTGGGTGACCATGGCGGGCAACGGCTCGGCCGAGGCGATGACGGGGTGCGCCGTGCACCTGTATGCTGCCAACCGCTCGATGCAGGGCCGCTACTTTTATGATGCCGATGGCGAACTGCTGATCGTGCCGCAACTGGGCCGCTTGCGCATCGCCACCGAGCTCGGCGTACTCGACATCGCGCCGCACGAAATCGCCGTGATTCCGCGAGGCGTGCGGTTCCAGGTGGCGCTGCCTGACGGCGAGGCGCGCGGCTATATCTGCGAAAACTTCGGCGCCCTGCTGCAACTGCCCGACATGGGACCGATCGGCTCGAACGGGCTGGCCAATCCACGCGACTTTCTCACGCCGGTGGCGCAGTATGAGGATGTCGAGGGCGATTTCGAACTCGTGACCAAGTTTGGCGGGCGGCTCTGGCGGGCGCCGATCAAGCACTCGCCGCTCGACGTGGTTGCCTGGCACGGCAACTATGCGCCGTACAAATACGACCTGCGGCATTTCAACGCCATCGGCTCGATCAGCTACGACCATCCGGATCCGTCGATCTTCCTCGTGCTGCAGGCGCCGTCGGACACGCCGGGCGTCGACACGCTCGACTTCGTGATTTTCCCGCCACGCTGGCTGGTGGCCGAGGACACGTTCCGCCCACCCTGGTTCCACCGCAACGTGGCCAGCGAGTTCATGGGATTGATCCATGGCGCGTACGACGCCAAGGCCGATGGCTTCGTGCCGGGCGGTGCGAGCGTGCACAACTGCATGAGCGGGCATGGACCGGATGCGGCGACGTTCGAGAAGGCCAGCAGTGCGGACACAACGCAGGCGCACAAGGTGAGCGACACGATGGCGTTCATGTTCGAGACGAGGAATGTGCTGGTGCCGACGGCGCAGGCGCTGGCGTCGCCGCAGTTGCAGGGCGATTACCAGCAGTGCTGGGCCGGGATTGCCAAGCGGTTCCACGGCGCGCCCTCGGCCCCGCTGGCGATCATGGGGTCGTCAAGTCCGAGTTAAGCTTTCTGACTGGTTGGTCCTGGCAGTTGACCCAGTCGACTGGTCTCGCTGCGCGGTCATACTTCCGACTTCGTTGACAACATGTCGCGCCGCATGAATGCCCATTCAATCAGGTGCTCGATGGATGGGCCCAGCGCCAGCCCCATCTCGCTGAGTGCATACTCGACTTTCGGCGGCACCTGCGGATAGATTGTTCGGATGACGATGCCATCCTTTTCCAGCTCCTTGAGCTGCTGGATCAGCATTTTTTGATTGACGCCTTCAACGCGGCGCTCCAGTTCGGAGAATCTGAGCGGCTGCTTCGCTGCAAACAGCTGCACGATAATCACAATCTTCCATTTCCCCTCAAGCACACGCAGCGCTTCACCGGTCGCTGCTGCCCACACGAGCTGCTGCTTGGGATCATCACATTGCCAGTCACGCGTCGCCATACACTTACCTTTTGGTGGGCTACCCACTTTTTAGTAGGTTCTTGTTATTAGAGCAGCTGATCCCTATTATGACAGCACGGTCACTATCCATGCGAGGAACTATGAAAATCGGCATTCTGGGAACAGGTAATATCGGCAAGACCCTGGTCGCGCGTTTGAGCCAGGCAGGTCACGACGTCAAGGTCGCGAATTCACGCGGTCCCGAGACGATCGATGCGCAACTCCTTTCGTCGGGCGCACGCGCCGTTAGCACGCGAGAAGCACTCGCCGATGTCGACGCAGTCATCCTGTCGATCCCGCTGAACCGCATCCCCGACATCGCATCGCTGGTCGCTGACCTTCCGGCTGAAACAGTGGTGATCGACACCTCCAACTACTACCCGTTCCGCGACGACAACATCGCCGCCATTGAAGAAGGCCAGGTCGAGAGCCTGTGGGTCGCCGAACAGCTGGGTCGCCCGATCGCGAAGGCATGGAATGCCATCGGTTCGGCTTCGCTTGCCAACAAGGGCAAGCCAGCCGGCGCAACCGGCAGAATCGCCATTCCGGTGGCGGCGGATCGCGATCACGATCGCGAGGTGGCCATGGCGCTGGTCAACGACACCGGTCTGGACGCCTTTGACGCAGGCTCGCTCGCGGACTCGTGGCGTCAACAGCCGGGAGCGCCCGTGTATTGCACCGATTGCTTGTACGGCGAGATTGCTGCTGCCCTGGACGCCGCCGAACGCGACCGGCTACCGAAGCGCCGGGACCTCGGGGTCGCCGTGATGCAGGAACGCCTTGGGGACGGCACAAGCAATCCCGATGAGGATTGGGGTGTGCGCCTGGTTCGCGCCATCAATAGGTAAGCCGCCCTCAAGACTCAATTGAGATCAGCGTTGATTTGGCGCGAAAATTTGGCGCGAAATTCAACGAGCTGTGCTGACGGGCGGTTCTTCCTGTAGAAGAACACGATCGATGACAGGTTCGGGAATCCTTACCTCCTCCAGAAACTTCTTCGCGTAATCAAGCCCGTCAGATCGATTGAGAAGAACGCCAACATCGACCAGCATCCGTCGGTGCGCGTCCACCCGGCGATCCATATGGTCATTCATATCAGGCTCCGGCAGCTGGCAGTTGTTGGGCGGTGTTATGTGCTCCTGGGCGCATTGCGATCACGTCCACACCTGTTTTCTTGATCCTACGCTGACAGGGATGCAAATCGGCGCAGTCAGACAATAAACGCTGTCAGAAACAACACATGCGGCAAACGCCCGCGTGCAGCTGATCACCGGGCGCCGAGGATATTACCGCTGGGCATCCCGGATATCCTCGTCAACGGAAGACAAGTCAACACTGCCCGCCGCGCCAGATGCACACATGCGTCCCCCACGTATTTGTCATTTATGCCATGATTCTTCCGTACGCCATGGTGGCGTACCCGGCCACGGCCCGGAATGCCCGGCCATAGGCCTTCTGCAAGTCATGTCAGATATATTGATCATCCTCGTTCTGATCCTCTTGAACGGGGTGTTCGCGATGAGCGAACTATCGCTCGTTTCCGCAAAACGCATGCGCCTCGAACGGCGCGCACAAGAAGGCAGTCGCGGCGCGCGCAGCGCCATCGCCCTGGCCGACAACCCGAGTCACTTCCTCTCTACCGTCCAGGTCGGCATCACGCTGATCGGCATCTTCACCGGCGCGTTCGGTGAAGCCTCCCTTGTCTCGCGCCTGCAGCCGCAGATCGAAGTCGTTGGCTTCCTCGCGCCCTACGCCTATGAAATCGCGCTGTTCATTGTCGTGCTGACGATCACCTTCGTCTCGATCGTGCTCGGTGAACTGGTCCCGAAGCGTATCGCGATGCGCCACCCGGAAGCGATGGCGACCCTGATCGCCCCGCCGCTGTCGCTGCTCTCGACCATCATGTCGCCGTTCGTCAAGGTGCTGTCCCTGACCACCGAAGCGATCGTGCGCCTGTTCGGCATACATGACGCGAAAGAAGAAGCGCCGACCGAAGAAGACATCACCGGCATGTTCAAGGAAGGCACCGACGCCGGCCTATTCGAGAAGACCGAATACGACATCGTCTCGCGCGCGCTGCGCCTCGACGACCGGCATCTGAAAGCGTTGATGACGCCGCGCGTCGACCTGATCATGATCGACCTGGACGCCGACCGCCGCGACACGCTCGAACTCATTACCTGCCATACCTATAGCCGGTTCCCGGTGTACCGGGGCGATCGCGCCCAGATTCTCGGCTTCGTCAAGGTGCGCGACCTGCTGGCCCAATCGGTGCGTCACGGCTCGCTGGACGCGGTCAATATCGAGCACGCCGTGCAGGACATGCTGTTCGTGCCGGAGACCGTCAGCGCGATGGTGCTGCTCGAGCTGTTCAAGAAAAACCGCGCCGAACTGGCGCTGATCGTCGACGAGTACGGCGACATCCAGGGCATGGTCACGCTGTCGGACGTGATGAGCGCGCTCGTGGGCGATGTGACCGTCAACGGCGAAGAGAACGATCCCGACGCCGTCCAGCGCCAGGACGGCACCTGGCTGCTCGATGGCGGCGTCGATCTCGAGCGTTTCCGCGACGTCTTCAACACCACCGAACGCTTCCCGGACGAAGAACTGGGCGCCTACCACACGCTGGCCGGCTTCGTGCTGTACCAGTTCGGCTACATCCCGAAAGCGTCCGAGTCGTTCGACTGGAACGACTATCGCATCGAGGTGGTCGACATGGACGGCAACCGGATCGACAAGCTCCTGATCGAGCAGATCGTGCGGCCCGAACCGGCGCCGCCCGAAGAATGATCCGGGCGCGATAGGCGGCCATGGACGCCATCCGTCTGGGGCCGCTGTACATCCCGATCGCGGTCGCCCTGTCGCTGGCGGCCGTACTGGTGGCAGCGCTGATCGCCGAGTGGTATGAAAGGCGGCGCGGCGTCGATCCCGGCACGGTGCTGTGGTCGATGATCGCGGCGGGCTTCGTCTCGGCACGCCTCGCGTTTGTACTGAAGCACCACGAAATCTACCTGGCCGCGCCACTGGGCGTGTTCGACATCCGCGATGGCGGTTTCGAATCGGTGGCAGGCCTGATCGCCGCCTGCGTGGTCGCGGCAGAACTGACGCGCCGCCAGGCGCCGCTGCGGCGGCCCGTACTCGTGTGTTTCCTGGCTGGCTGCGCGGTCTGGTTCGGTGGCGCCCTTGTCAATCTGACCATGGCGCCCGCGCACGCCCCGTTGCCCGACGTGATGGTGCGCCAACTCGACGGCCGCGAAGTCTCCCTGCGCAGCTTTGCCAATCGGCCCGTGGTCCTTAACCTGTGGGCCACCTGGTGCCCGCCGTGCCGGCGCGAGATGCCGGCGCTGATGGCGGCGCAGGCACGCTATCCCGATGTCGCCTTCGTGCTGGTCAACCAGGGCGAGTCAGCTGCCACCGTCACCGGCTATCTTGCGCGCCAGCGCCTGCAATTGCCCCATGTCGTGCTCGACCCGGCCAGCCAGGTGGCTGCGCGCCTGGGCGCGAGCGGCGTGCCGACGACATTGTTCTACGATGCGACCGGGCGCCTGCGCACGCGCCATGTGGGTGAGCTGTCTCCGGCGACACTGACCGACAAGCTGGCCGCGATCCGGCATTGACGCAGGCGTTGACGCAGGCGCCACCTTGTTCCCGCCGACGCGCCTGTGGTACAACATCGGCGCTACCGAGGAAACCACCATGCAACTGAACCCGATCCAGCTGTTCGACGCCGAGTCATCCACCTTTACCTACATCCTCGCTGCGCCCGGCGCCGTCGACGCAGCGATCATCGACCCGGTCGACCGCCACTTCGCGCGCGACCTGGCGCACCTCGAACGTCTTGGCCTGCGCCTGACCCACGTGTTTGAAACGCATGCGCACGCCGACCACGTCACGTCGGCCGGCCGCTTGCGCGCACACACGGGCGCCAAGGCCTGTGCGCCGAGCGGCTGCGGCATCGCGCCGGCAGAAATCCAGCTGCAGGATGGCGACCGGATCGGGTTCGCCGACGGCGAAGAAATCGCCGTCATCCACACACCGGGCCACACGGCGGGCAGCATGTGCTACCTGTGGCGCGGCAATCTGTTCAGCGGCGACACGCTCCTGATCGGCGGCTGCGGGCGCACTGATTTCCAGGGCGGCAGCGCCGGGGAGTTGTACGACAGCGTCACACGCAAGCTGTTCACGCTCGACCCCGCGACGCGGCTCTGGCCCGGGCATGACTACAAGGGCCAGTCGGTATCGTCCATCGGCTGGGAACGCGCGCACAACGCCCGCCTGGCCGGCCGCGAACGGCCAGACTTCATCGCCCTGATGGCGGCGCTTGACTTGCCGCGTCCAGGGATGATGGATGTGGCGGTGCCGGCCAACCGCAACCTGGGGCTGGCGCACAGCGTTTGATTAGCGCAGGCGAAAAAAAGCGGCCGAAGCCGCAATTTTCTGGACCCGCTAATCTAACCAACGTCGTTCCCGCCCTCGCCGGGCACCTTGGCGAGAACCCAAGTTCGATCTGCAGCCACGACGTTCAACTTATGCGGCAGACCAAGCAAACTTGGGTTCCCGCCTCCGCGGGAACGACGTGCTTAAGCTGGCTATATTAATAACGCCAGGTTTTCTTCGGCGCCACAGGGCGCTTCATCACCTTGGTTTGAAACTGTTTCCACAGCAGGCCAGCCAGGGCCATCATGATCATCTTGCGCATGCTTGTCTCCAGTGAGTGTCGGCGAAATGCCATCACCTCCAGCATAGCTTGACAGACGAATATGTGTCGCCAGTTTGCCGCGCCCGGCCAATGCAGTAGAATCCCTGTCTTTATAGCAAGATCAAGAGACCGACGATGGACGACGGGCACCACCAACTCAAGCGCGGGCTGAAGAACCGCCACATCCAGCTGATCGCGCTTGGCGGCGCGATCGGCACCGGCCTGTTCCTCGGCATCGCTTCCACCATCCAGATGGCCGGCCCCTCGGTGCTGCTTGGCTACGCGATCGCCGGCGCGGTCGCGTTCCTGATCCTGCGCCAACTGGGCGAAATGATCGTCGCCGAACCGGTGGCCGGCTCGTTCAGCCACTTCGCCGACAAATATTGCGGGCGCTGGGCCGGCTTCGTCTCAGGCTGGAATTACTGGGTGATGTATATCCTCGTCAGCCTGGCTGAACTGACGGCGCTCGGCATCTACATGCAGTACTGGTTCCCCGAACTGCCCACGTGGGTGACGGTGCTCGGCTTCTTCGTGCTTGTCAACCTGCTCAGCCTGTTGAACGTGAAGGCGTTCGGCGAACTGGAATTCTGGTTTGCCGTTATCAAGGTGGTCGCGGTGGTCGGCATGATCGTGTTCGGCCTGTACCTGCTCATCGGCGGCGGCGCCGGGTCCGAGGCGGGCGTATCGAACCTGTGGCGCCATGGCGGCTTCTTCCCCAATGGCGTGGCCGGCCTGGCGATGGCCATGGCGGTGATCATGTTCTCGTTCGGCGGCCTGGAACTGATCGGCATCACCGCTGCCGAAGCGGACGACCCGGCACGCACCATCCCGAGCGCGACCAATAACGCCGTGTACCGCATCCTGATCTTCTACATCGGTGCTCTGGCCGTGCTGTTGATGCTGTTCCCGTGGCAGAAGGTCGTCACTGGCGGCAGCCCGTTCGTGCTGATTTTCGCCGCGCTCGACAACGGCTGGGTCGCCAACGTGCTGAACCTGGTCGTGCTGACCGCCGCGCTGTCGGTCTACAACGGCTGCGTGTATGCCAACAGCCGCATGCTGTTTGGCCTGGCCGAACAAGGCAATGCGCCAAGCGCCCTGATGCGCACCAATGCGCGCGGCGTGCCGCTCAATGCGCTGGCCGTGTCGGCCGTGGCTACCGGCTCGGCCGTCCTGATCAATTATTTCCTGCCGCGCGACGCGCTTGGCCTGGTCATGAGCCTGGCCGTGGCTGCGCTCGTGATCAACTGGGCGATGATTTCGTGGAGCCATCTGCGCTTCCGGCGGCACAACGACAGCGCGGGCGCAACACCGCTGTTTCGCAGCCCGTGGTTCCCGGTGTCCAACTACATCTGCCTGGCATTCGTGGCGATCCTCCTGGTGATCATGGCGCTCACACCGGGGCTGCGCATCTCGGTGATCCTGATCCCGATCTGGCTGGCGTTGCTGGGGCT
>Ga0265797_10003586_pt1 | contig 24683 bp, 29 predicted proteins | sample P2T30metagenome_FD_192433 | JGI IMG/M metagenome (GOLD analysis project Ga0265797, IMG submission 192433) | Plant litter microbial communities from East Loma Ridge, Irvine, California - P2 T30 | ecosystem: Environmental > Terrestrial > Plant litter > Unclassified | place: USA: California... | reverse complement strand
CCATACCACGACGACCGTTTTGCTACCGCCTTTCTCACTTTCTTTCAGCAAGTTCAATGTTCATGGGACACACGCCAGAGATACAAGACACCTACACCCACACCCGTGGTAGACTAGCACCCTTCTCATCAATCGGCTGGAATCCATAAATCAGGCTGCCGTTTATAAAAGAAGCAACTGCAGCATACTTCTTCCCACGTCTCAACCTCCGCCACATCTGCGAGCTATCACTTGCAACATTCGCCACCGCCCAACACATCACGACCATGAAAGTCCTAATGCTCCACGGCTATGCACAAACTGGTGACACGTTCCGTCGCAAAGTCCGCTGATTAGAAGCCAGCCTACGCCAGCTCGATGCGAAAACCAAATTCGTCTACCTGGACGGCCCTATCAAACTGGAGACTCACGACATACCGGGAAACACAGGAGCATATCACCAGAAGGGCGAGCACGACATGAGAGCCTGGTTCGACCTTCGCATTGTGCGCAATCCTCCGACTGGGATACACCGGTCGCTGGATCTGGTGGCTGCGGTGTTGAAGAGCCAGGGTCCTTTTGACGGCATAGTAGCTTTCTCGCAAGGGACTATCGTTGGTGCGATGGTTGCGTCACTATTGCAAGGCGATGTTCGACGGGGGGCTTATGAGAATGCGTTGGAGCGGCCGGACGATATTCTGGCCTACCCTGGGAGTTCCATCAACATTCGACATCCGCCACTGAAATTTGCATTATTCTATGCGAGTCGTGTCGGGACTGGCGATTACAGTGGGTGGATGTATCAACATCCACGGATCGAGACACCAATTTGCCACTTCTATGGCGAATGGGACCCGATGGTCAGCTACGAGGAGAGAGATGCAGTATTGGAGAGGGTTCGCGGCGATAATGGAGCGATAGTGGCTGCTCATTGGGGCGGGCATTTTGTACCGACCTATTGCCGTAGCACAGAGACTGCTTGTAAATTTGTGAAGCAGTGTATGGAGGCTCCATGTCAGGACTCGCGCAAGGATAGCGGAGCGGGTCTGGTGGTATAGCTCGTATACACAGTCCAGCAAGATGGCTATACGATCAACTGTGCCATGGGCCGAGGGAATGCGATGGCAAGACAAGCTTCCCAGAGTTTCCACTAGTGAGAAGATGCAGGGCTCGGGATTGGCAGGATATACGATCACGAACGTGGCTGAGACGAACCTTGGGTGTGTTGGTATCGTTAAGCTGTTGCCTAAGAACAATCCTTGGACATGCCTGTGCCTCTCCTGGCGGTATTCACCTGCATTCGGCTATTGTACGATCGCCTGCAGGCTAGTATTGATTTGGTCGCACGCCGGACAACACCAACAAGCAATGATTTCCGCAAGCGCGCAGGCAATTTCGCAATCTGCACGACTGACGAGAGCGACAGGTCAATCCATGGATGGCGCCTTCTAGACCCCACGCCGCGTGTACGCTAGCCGCACCAAGCATTCGGGAGGAGCCTTCCCGCCGGTACCTGACTGGTCGACTGGACCCTCGATCTCTGCAGGCAAACGCCCAAGGAGGAAGTATGTCTCGCTCCAGCCTCCACCAATGGCTTGTCAGGCCCAACAAAACGTGTCAAGCGAGGCGCGCGCACGTTTGCCTGCAGGCTTCTTGAAAAGTGTATACCATGCGCCGGTCCGCCGCTGAGGCTGAGGATACAGCCTCGCTAGGCCTATGTAACCGTCGCTGTCATCTGCAGTCGACTCCCCTTGCTTGCGCGCGCTTCTCTTTCTCGCACTCGCCATGCTCTACGCCGTAAGCACGCCCAGCTGACGCGCGCCCCGTGCAAAATGTATACCACCATCGCCAGCTCCATGCGCGCCAGGCTGGCTCGAAAGCGCGCGCTGGCTCTTTTCGTGTTCCCAGCCGTCTGCCTGCTCGTCTTTTGGCATGCCACTCTCTCGACATGGTGGTCGATGGCCCCGCGCCTGCAAGGCATGCGAGCTGGACGTGGCGGAAGTGCGTAATCGACAGACACATCCGGAGAGATGCCTTTCGCTGACGAAATTGCAGTGTGGCATATGCCCCAGTCGTGGATCGATAACGCCACCTCGGCATCGGGATGCAATTCGACAGACACAGGCCATATCGTCGATGCTGCTGAATGTGCTCTTCATCTCGCACTTGTCAACAACGCCTTCATCGACAACAGCCAGATTCCCTTGATCACCCATCATATTTCTCTGGTCGCCAATCAGACATCTCGTTCCAATGATCCCGAGACCTGGTCCGCCACTATACGCTCTTGTCTCCAGAAATGGCTGGCAGCTGCGATCAAGTCTGACGATCCTTCTGCCGCAGAGATGGCCTGGTTCCTGTGGGACGACGATGGGATCGAAACTTTGCTCCGGAAGTACGAGCATGATTTGCCCTCGATATTTTCGGCCCTGCCTTATCCTGTGGAGAAGGCTGATCTTTCTCGTGTTCTGGTCTTGAAGTGGTTCGGGGGCATCGTGAGTGCCAATCCCATGTGTATGATCGCCACGACCAGATAGCTTGCTTACCTTTGATAGTACGGCGATCTTGATTCGAAGCCGCTAAAGCACCCGTCTAGCTGGATCGACCATGCGGATGTCGAAGATTGGTTTGATACAGAAGGTAACAGACATACGCAGCATCAGCCTTCACAGCCGGCGTACGTCGTTCCTACAGACGCACCACCCAGCTACATGGCCAGGGTTGGGAGCATTAGTGCCAGAAGAAGCGCCACAGAGAAGACTGTCAATGCAATCTTCGGCTTGGAATCCGACAACCTGCCCGAACCTGACGATACATACTGGCGTATGGGCTACACCTTCCCGGTGCAGGTCACGAATTGGGCACTGGCTATGTCTCCACACCATCCGATCGCTGCACTCTTCACTTCCGGCTTGACCTCCAGGGTACAAGCGGACATGAACATCCTCCCTGGCATTGACCCGCTAAACATCACAGGGCCACCAGTCCTGACCGATAAGCTCATAGAATACACAGAGCGCGCTGAGCCCAAATTTTCCTGGCAATCTCTCTCCAACCTTCCTTCCAAAGGCCTACCAGGACGCTCAAAAATCGTCGCGGGCGATATTTTGATCCTTCCAATAACAGGTTTCAGCCCGGGCCGCGGCTTCTTCCACAACATGGGCAGCAAATCCACGAAGGACCCAAGTGCGCGACTGCAACACTTGGCAGCTGGATCGTGGCGAACGCCGAATTTGGCTGTTACGTATGGGAAGCTCTGTCGAACGGTCTTCGGGCGTTGTCGAGGGTGGAGTACGGTTCCAAAGACGCATTCACCACCACTTGGATGATTGGATGGATAATCGCTGTATTGATTCGATCTGGCGCTCTTATTTACGATAATTAATGCTCTAATTCTCCGAAATCTTCTCCGCGTACGACACACCAAACTTTGTGCAACGTCAATTTTGAATGCCAGGGTTCCAATTTTGACAGCGGCAGTGCAATCGCGGACCTACCGGTCTACACGACTATTGACACCTTCCAACGACATATGGCTGCCTTGGAAGGCCGTATGCAACCATGCGAGCGGGGCTGAGACGACGTTTACCTTCTAATGAGAATCGCTGCCTAGAAGACATGCTATGGATCCGCCCGCGCCTTGCTAAGCGCATACACATGCCTGAATGCGCCTGTCTACCAAGCGCCGGTACGTATGGTACCAGTCAATGGTATCATGTGATAGAATGGGTTGGCAACTGATCAACAAAAATCCGGTATTTGTACATTCACAGTCTCCACGTTCGACGAGCTGGACAAGACCTAGGGTAAGCATGTCGAGCGAAGGCTCCAAAGACGATTATTCTCTGATGTGCAAGAACAGTAACATCGCAATCTATGAGTAACGAGGGGTTGCGTTTCATCGTGAATCCGCATGTCCTCGCTTACTGTGTGGCGTGCCTCATTCGCTCGCTTGCAATGCGGTGCTGCCTAATTCGCTCGCTTGCAGTGCGGCGCTACCATACAGTCTAACAGACGCCACAGCTCAGTTTGTCTCAAAACACGGTGATGTAGTGGGACTTGTCACAGCTGGCCAGTTCGCAGGACCTGGTCTTCTCTTTTGCCTCACATTCATCTGCCGTAGCACTCGTTTGCATTCCCATGGCTCGACAGCCCCTTCTATATCGTCGCCATTACGAGCAACATGCAACATCTTCTGCGCGCGTTGGTCTCATGCACATTCTACTCGTTTTGTGTCGCAGTACACCATGAGAAGTTCTCTGAGTTCTTTCCCTACTATGGCGAAGTTCTCGGCAATCAGATCTCTGGTCAGCACAACGTAAGCCAGGAGCAATTGGAGTTGGTTGGGGGCAAGAATTGCAGCGCACAATACACAACGTACTTGAGCACCGATACTGCTCGCGACGCTACAAGCGCCTGTTACCTGGGTGTGTCGTGCTTCATGCTACATGACATTACCATGCTGATTTTTAACCCGATAGTATACGATTGCATATACGAGGATCTTCTTCCGAACGAACAGCAAAACTTCGCGAGCGCCAACGTGATGCTTGGTCTCACGCCCACGATACTCTCTAGCATAGCGCCCTCAGTCGGCGAAATCTCACTCCTCTCATCTCGACGTCCTCTCATGGCCACCCTCTTGTCCATCGGCGGGCCTGCGGTGTATGTCGCACGGTCACTGACCTACCAAAGCCCGATTGCCATACTGCGACCAACAAGTAGTCTGTTCACACAAACTCGGAAGCCAATGTCTGACCGCCGCCACTGGCCTTGGTTGGCGTTGCAGTACGCCGCTGCTGCCGCCGCCGTTTTCAACGTCGCCCACACATCATGGCAACTGGGCTCTCGGACGGTCATCACGTGGAAGTGCAACACAAGTTACATGCCAGTCCTGTGGTCCACGCTGGCAGCAGTCATACACATCGTCGCAGCTATAGGCTGGCATTCTTCGTACGCAATGCGGCAATTGCGCAATGAGCAGCGGCTATCGCACGGTGTCTCCACCTGGCTGTCCGGCCTGGCGCAGACAGTTCGCCAGGAGCTGACCTTGAGTGTCGATGCAGACGTCAGGCTTCACGCGCACAAAACTTGCGCAACTGACGGTGGCGCCAGCGACACGGCGCCCGTGGAAGAAAGAGACGAGTTCTGGCTGACGATCTTCGCCATGCAGCTGGCAGACATCGCCTCTTTCGTGCACCTCGTTTTCGGCACGCTGGTCTTTTCTTCGTTGATGTTCATCGCTACTTTGGATGCTGCCACTGTGGTTCTCCGATATATGGTCTCGGGGCTGTTGTGTCGTTTTGTTTTGTTGTATGAGCTCAGTGGAATGAGATCGGCTGAGATGGAGGAAGGAGTTGCTGATGATGGATGACTACCTTTGAGTTGCGTTTAGGCTGTGTGAGGATCGCATTGGACTGGCTTGCAAGCAAAGTTCTTTTGGATTGTATCTCTTCCTTGTATCACTTTTGTAGCACTAGAGACTAGAGTGCCTGACTGGTTGGATCTGAGGAAGTGTCTTGCCCGACGGGATGGCGCTACGGAATCGTAAACGGCGAGCAGTTGGAGAGGGTCCTTAGCCAATGCGTGGGCTTGTGTGGATTCACATACGTGGTTCTGGTGCAAGACCTTTGGTGGGAAAAGCGGTAGGCTTTCAAGGTACGCGACTGCAAGTTCGCCATCGCATAACTTTGTCCCTCAATCACTCTAGGCAGCAAACACTGTATGTACATGTAGCAGCCTCCCGTATTCCCACCTCAAGATTAGCCGGTGAGGCAAGACCGTAGGATCATGCTGTGGAGCGTTGGCAAGGCGCTAACTGACTATGCTGCCTGCAGGATTTCGCGCTCTTGCAAGCACTCCTCGCGCGGGAGTCTGAGACATTGTCACCTTCGGTTCACTCCTCACCTTTTTGCTACGAGAATCCCAAAGTTGTTCACATCAATGTATACAAACCTCGGCACCGTCCTCGTTACGGGTGGTTCCGGTGGCCTAGCGAGCTAGATCCTACTGCAGATCTCTTCATGCGAAGAGACCACACTGCATTCGATCGATATCAGACACCTGACCAGACCTGTCGATAATGTCACTTATCACATTGCCGACCTGATACACTATGCCGCCCTTCGCGCGGTCTTCGAGCAAGTCAAGCCAGAAGTATTCTTCCATACCGCAAGTCCGAGATTCGATTCGGCGAGACAGATCATGCATGCGGTCAACGTCAAAGGCACTGAGATGCTGGTGCAAGTGGCGAAAGAGTTTGACACGCGGAGTTTCATTTACACGAGCTCTGCGAGTGTCATCAGCGATGGGAAGACGGACCTAGTGGGCGCCGATGAGTCGTATCCGCTTGTCATGGGTGCTCAGCAGCTTGAGTATTACACACATACAAAGGCACGTATCAAAGCATACTAGCCTTACCCATCCGCGCGACTGACATCTCAACTAGGCTGTAGCAGAGCAGTTCGTCCTCTCCCAGAACCAACTCCCAGAAACACCAACGTTCCACACCTGTACCATCCAGTCCTCCGGCATCATCGGCGCAGGAGACCTCGTCGTCCTCCCCGGCCTGGTGGAAACTTACTACCGCGGCCGAACGAAAGTCCAGCTCGGATCAAATCGCAACCTCTTTGATTTTACCGACAACACGAACGTTGCTCACGCCCACTGTCTCGCAGCTATGAAGCTTCGCGAGCACCGCGCAACGCCTCAGCCTCCCAAGCCGGATATGCGGGTCGACGGCGAAGTCTTCATCGTCACCAACGACGAGCCGCGGTATTTCTGGAGCTTTATGCGGAGCGTCTGGCAGATTGCTGGCGATAAGACAAAATCTGAAGAGTTGTTGCGATTCCTAGATTGTTTGCGATGATGATGGCGGCGGTGATAGAGTGGGTTTTCTGGATGTTTAGGCTGGGAGATCCGCCACTTACTAGGACTGTGGTTCGGCTTGCTTGTATGACGGAGTCGTTTGGTATTGATAAGGCGAAGAAGAGGCTTGGGTATGAGCCGCTGATCTCGCTTGATGATGCGCTCGTGCTGGGGGTGGAGGATTATATACGGCGGCGGAATAAGCAGGGGAGCGTGTCGGGTGAGGAGAGCAAATCGAAGGAGGCATAATGCGATAAGCGTATTGTCACGACAGCGTTATGTTGAAGCTACAGTTAATGGTCTTGCAAAAACCTCGTCGGTGGCTCACATCATCCAGTGGCGACAGGTATAGCAGCCCGGCGACGAGTCGGCTCCTAAAGTATGGTTATCAGGTCAGTGATGAAAATCCTGGTATTTTCTATGAGTATCTCGAGGTAGAAGTGCCGGAGGCACTATCATACTCGAGCTGTTCATTTGGTATCTCGATGATACACCATTCTAACATAGTGAGTTTGCGAGGCGGTGTATCGTCTAGAGATGCGCTCAAACTCCTATGAGATCGCATGCTATACATCTCACTATCTCGACGGCTTCCCAGAATCCTGGAAGCAGACAGTAACACGTCGAACATTGGTTCATGATCGCGTACCGCCGCGCGTCAACGTCTTGTAGCGGCCCAACAGACTAATTTCATACTAGCAGGCGGAGGCTCAGGTCATGTACATGCCCATATCACTGATAATCATTCTTCTGGTGCATGTTGCTGTGCTGCGGTGGCAGTGTCGTCGATCAACGACGGAGCTCCGGCTGACAACTTTCAGCCCCCGCGCACATTATTGTCTGATTGGATTCCTCATGATGGCTGAGCTTATGTATATACTCTATTGATCCTACGAGGCAGTGTCTGATATGCAGGGACGTGTACACAAATCTTTGACAAACGTTTGGAAATTGGAATCGTACATTCTACCAGAGATCACAGCCTACTTCTGCTGACGACAATGCTCCTGGAGCAAAGAAGATATAACATGCGTTTGCTTTTCTGCTTGGACGAAATGAGCACAACACAACTCAAAGAACATCCAAAAGCGTCTCATCTATCAAGCTACAGCAAAATCGCAATCGCACTACAATGGCATCCGCATCATCATACAACCAAGTTCCCGACACTCACGGTAGCATATCTGGTTCTCCCGCCAACTCCATCGAGATGCTCACGACCGACCATCAGAATACTCGCGATCAATTGACACCAAAGCCGATGGCCAGCGAGATCTTGTCGCATTCGTTGTCGCCGAGCGATCCTGGCAATCCGATGGCTTGGCCTACGCATCGGAAGGTTTATGTCTCGCTGTGCGGCTACCTTTGTGCGGCCTCTGTGTAAGTGGGTTCTGGTGAGGCTTTTGTTATATCAGGGCTCGGAAACTGAGACTTCAGCAGGACGTTCGGCATCACTTGCTACACTGCAGGCATACAATCGATCATCGAAGACTTCAACATTACCATGACTCAAGCCATCCTGGGCATGTCCTTGTACCTCTTCGGAGTGACCTTTGCCCCGATCTGGACGCCGCATGTGACGGAACGGACAGGCCGCTCGCTGGTCTATCTCTGCTGCCTGCCGATTTGCGGCATCTTCCTCGTTGGGGCTGGAGTCTCACGCAGTTTTGCAGGTGTCGCAGTCTGTCGGTTCTTCGCTGGGTTTTTCGGCGGTCCCTGTCTGGTCTTGATAGAAGGCACTTTTGCTGACATCTGGAGCGCCGAGACAACAAACACCTACTACGCTATCCTTGGGAGTGCAGCCTATATCGGCGCTGTGTGTGGTCCCATCGCTGGAGGATATATCGTCACGGCTTTCGGTTGGACATGGACTCAGTATTTGAGCTGTATGGTCATAGCAGCCGCATTTCTATTCGCATTGGGGATGCCGGAGACCTACCAGCGCGAAATCCCTCGCCGTCGCGCTCGCCTCACAGGCAAGCCGTTCCACCAAGAACCAGCGCAGAGCGGAGTTACGATCTCGCAGATGTTCCGGGTGACGGTCTTGGATCCGATACACATGGTCTTCACTGAGCCAATTGTTGCTTTGGCATCAGCCATGCTGGTCTTCAACTTCGCTGTCGTCTCCCAATGGTTCATCACCGTCCCTGTCGTGCTGTCATCCGTCTATGGATTCAGCCTGCAGCGCGTTGGTTTGGCATTCACGACTGCCATTGCAGGCGCCGTGCTGGCGGCGGTCTGTAACATCGCAATCGAACAAGTCTCCACGGGCATGCTGATGAAGAAATGCGGGATGGCTATGGCTCAGTATCTGGAATATCGCCTGGTGCCCGCGATGATCGGTCAGTTTCTGGTCACGGCGGCCCTGTTTTGGATCGGTAAGCACGCATGATGGGATGTCGCGCGAATGAAGTTGAACAATGCAACTGACCACAAAATAGGCTGGACTGCTAGTCCACAGACGCCGTTCCAGATCCCTGTGATCGGCACTGCTGTCTACGTCTGGGGCAACGCCATGATAATCTTCTCGGTAATTCCCTACCTCTTCGACGCATACCCACCGGCTGCAACTCTTTCGGCTCTGACGGCAGCAGCATCTGCTCGCATCTTCTTCGCGGGAGCACTGGTGCTTGTGATCGTACAAGATCTCACCAACATTGGGGGTGCTTGGGCTCTATCAATATTTGGATTCATTTCTATCGCTCTCTGGCCGGCTCCATTCGTTTTGTTCAGATACGGTAAAGGTTGGAGGGAGAATAGCAGGTTCGTGAGGCACAGTCAGTCCATGCAGGCTTTGCAGGCTTAATTTAGACGAGGTGCGATTAGCAAGAACAATGGGCTATCCTAGATCCTTAGCGACTTGCGAGTTTGGGCCAGGGATCACAGCTTTTGGCCAGTTGTCAATAATGAAATGCGGCAATCATCTCAAGAACAGGGTCTTGATATCTTGATGGGTATCTCGAGGTAGCAGTGCTAAGATTACTTAGATACCCGTGTCGTTCTCCCAGTATCTCGACGGCATACCGTTCTGCCTTCGTACCTATGCGAGATGGTACTCACGGAGTCGAGTCTAGAGATGCGTCTGGATTTCTGTGAGTTTGTGTGGCATACTTCCCATATCCAAGAGATATAAACGAGTCCGCAACTTGGAAACCTGCAGACCAACGGCTTTGCTTCCAAGGATGAGCTATCACAATTTGGACTCGGGTCTCGTCAATGCACGGCTTTCCCGAAACTTGCGGACACTGTTCTCGACGTTAGTTATGTTCCCAAAACAAGAGAAGCATCCGCACAACTTACGCCGCCTCGTCAGCCTCTTCGAAGAGAACATCCTTCGCGCCTTCCCATAGGACTAGATTCCCAAGCTTCTTAAGATTCTCATTACCCTCCGTGATTGTAAGAAAATGATTCGCCGCCAAGCTCCCCATTCTGCTCGCGAACGAAACGCCCCCATAACAGAACAAGATCTCGGTCTCGGAGAAACCGCCCGGGTAGAACAGGATCTGACCAGGGCCACAGTGGGTGGTGTGATTTTCGAAACTCACGCTGAGCTGCTCTTCGCCGAGCGGGATCCAGAGGCCTTCGCCGCTCCAGCGGACGTGAATGAGCTTTTGTCGGTAGGGCAGGAGTTTCTTGAACATTGCGGTTGTTTTGGGTGCATCGGGTTCGAAGGAGGCGAGGAATTGATATGGACCTGCCGTGATCAGAACTTGGTCTGGTTGACTCATGTTGGCGAAGGAGCTAGATGTGGTCGGAAAATAAGTGAGAGGCTATAGGCTTCAGCCCTGGGTTATCCAAGTCAAGAGGGAGGTAACTTCTTTGGATGGATCCTTTAGAGGTAGCACACACACGAAATGCTGAAAGCATATCAAAAGCGACATTGACTCAACCTTGCCAAGTACAGTATACCGAATTCTGCCGGCATACTATGATTGAGTTTTGGAGGCCCGAGAGGGCCAAGATCTTAAAGAACGTCTGAGCGTACGGTGGAGGCAAGTCTTATCAGCAGAATGTTTTGCTTGCAAACGTAACAGCTTCTGATTTGTGTCATGGGATGGGCTACGAGACGATGGCCCAAGTTTTACAATCTTATCACTTCTGCTCCTCTTCATGTTTGGATCTTCCGAGATAGCGATGACGTAATACTGGCTCGCTTATCTGCATGTACGACCTCGGTTGATCCTCCTTCAAATGGGTTTTGTATGCGCATCGTTCGTATCAAGAATCATTCAATCGCACAGTAATTAGTTTCAAGCCATACCTTCCCACGAGCCGGCCATGGTCCACAGCAATTTCGTCGAGAACGTTTATCGCGTCGATGAACGATTGATCCAACAAGATGTCATCCTCAACTCCGACATCGTAGCAGACATGGCTGCCTCTCTCAACTTCTCCTCAAAGTATGTCGGTACCGCAGAGATCAAGATTGGTGCAGGCTATACCATTAGGCTGGAGAATGAACAGAAGAATCTCTACAAAGAAAGTGTCAAGTGTGAACAGCACACACGTCCCGAGGACGCCATCTTTGCAATTGGCCAGGCCCGCGGCGGATTCACGACAACTCGCATTGGCGAAACGATTTCTGAGAACTATGGCCTACATATGAGCCCCGATAGATCGTTCCAATTCTACAAGCGCGAGTCTCATAACCGCCGTAGCGACGAGAACGACTAAAGATTGCCAACGATGGTACACACCATGTCAATCTCCACACCCGTCGCGGCTCGGACAATGCCACTCCACCCATCGAAAGCATCCACCTTTTAAGCAGCTTTGAATTGCTCGTAACTCGCCACTCCAACAAAATTCTCGTTCTCGCCTACAAATGATCCTTCGGCCGTTCCGATAAAGCGGTTGTACAGCGGGTTAGGAACCGGGGTCGCGAAAGTTGTAACATTCACCCTGAACTCTCGGCCTTCGACATCCGCGAAAGTCAGGATGAAGCCATCGGGTACCTCCGTGCCTGCAGGTGGAGGATAAGTGTCCTCTCCACCCCAGGGTCGTGCTACCACGGTGCTGTCTTCGCAGTTGGCAGTGAGTACTTCGCCGTCTCGAGCCACATAGCTGCTGAAGTGTTCGGTGCCTTCGGTATCGATCGCGTCGAACCAGACAATGCTGTAGGGGCCGAGAGAAGCGTGTCCCCAGTACCATGATAGAACCGAGTCGTTGAAGAAAGGGCGATCGCCCCAGTTCTGAACGTCATGAGCAGGAGATCTAAGAGGGCCGGATTCTAGTGTCACGTACCTTGTCATGATAGCCTGTTCCAGAGAAGCTCAGCGCAGTGCCATTGATTTCAATATCGACGGTGGCGCGGGCGTCAGGTACTGTGTTAACCCAGCCTACATGCGGCAGGATCACCTCGCTCGCGCCAGGCTCCACAAGCCCACACGAAAAGTGTGGAGGTGCGCGCTGAGAAAGTAAAGTTAGCATGCATGCAAACAAGCCACCATCGAAGTCAACCTACCTGCTCCAAGCGAAAGGTTCCGCGGACGCCATGTGTCTCAAGAAGATCAAAGCTTGCTGCCCAGTGTCCCGTCTCAACATCACCAGCCCAGTGACCAATATCGCCCCAACTGCCCTGCGAGTGCGTCTCATCCGCAACAACCACCGCCTCGCTCACGAAACTGTACGTTCGCCAGATGGTGCCGTTCGGGAAAGTGCCGCCGAGCGTCATCGGGATCTTGTTCGGAGAATCCAGCAATGTTTGGAAGCCACCGCTTGTACCGTCGTGGAAGACAGCGACGACTGACGATAGATCTCCTTCGGCGACGTTGTCGGAGATCATGTCGAAGTACCACCAGTCGAACACGGTGCTGTTGACGTGGTCTACTCGGGGTCCGTCTAAACCGTAGCCGGGGTAAGTAAATTGCGCAGAAGAGGGACCATCTTCAATGATGGGATATTTGACCTGCGAGACGGTGATCGCTGGTACGAGCGCGGCCGATGCCAGTAGTCCCAAGGAGATCGAGGAGAGAGAGGAGTGCATGTTCATGATGGAAGTATTGTTGGGCTTCGAGGAAAGCAGCGCGGCTGATGAGTTCTGGTTGGAGAGAATAATACTTCAACCTATGCGCCTACATGCTGTGCGTTTATATACCAGTGCAAAGTAGCACCGAGTTCTGAGTGTTGATGTTGATGGTATGTTCGCAGCATGCGGCTCAGCTCCGTGGACCGGGTGTTCAGCTCCGCGGGTTATATGCTGCGCCGCTTCAATCCTACAGGCTTCGATATTCAGCTCCATGGCAAAAGCGACCACCACCACTCGTGGAAATTGTACAGCAAGCCGGCGCAGTCGCCAACAATACTGTGCTGACACCTTGTGCTGCTTGAATGAGATGCATGTGGTTTCTTTGCTACCGGAACTGACTGCCTGATCAAGATGGTGCTACTCGGACAGCCCATTGCGTAGACCATATGTGAGCCTCTCTCCTCACAAGTACTTCACATCGACAGTGTACTTGCTCGTCGTGAACACAGCATTGTCGCCCATCGTAGGCTCTGTACCCGCGCCGAAACTCTTCAGGTATTGGGTCGAGGCAACACCCTGGCTCTGAGTGAGATACTTCAAGAAGACATTGATGTCACCCTTGAAGCTGGCAATGTTCTTTCCGTCGGATGGTAAGAACGAGAAGACGGTCATCTGGCCGTTTGGGCCTTTGAACACGTCCCAAGTGATGCCGGCGAGCTTCACGCCCTTCGTGAGAGGGACAGGCTTGCCATCAGCACCCCATGCACTAGAGAGAGGTCAGCCTTGATGCTGCAGGAGAAAAGGGAATGCTTGGGATTTGAACCGACCTTGCGATGGGGCCGGCGTTGAAGTTGCCGAGCCAGACCATCAGCTCATACTCCTCCGGTCCATCAGGGGTGCTGCTTGTGAACGCATCGTATGCGACGTTGGTCACCAAGTTCTGCCCCGTGTACGACCACTTCCACGTCGTGTCGATTGATTTGATCTTCGAGATCTGCACATCTTGGGTGTCCACTACCACGTTCGGGTATGACTTAACGCTGTACTGTCCGCCGGCCCAAGACCAGGCCGAGTGCCAGCTCAGGACGGAGCCGCTGACTTTGTCAAGCGTGGTGCATTGGCTGCCAGATGTAGCGGCGCCCTTGCCCCAGAGATTGTTGTAGAGAGTGTAAGCACCAGTTTTGATGAGGTCCCAGTCTGGATCGAACGTTAGCTCTTGCCGTCGTGATCATAAGTCAAGTTGAAGGCTCCATTTTACCTCCGCACATGGGATCACCAACAGCACGGCGGTTGACGATGGGAGTAGGCGAAGCTGCCGACAGCAAACCGAGCGATGCGGCCAGAGCCGTGCTTGTGAACTTCATCTTGTCTGGTCGTGATTATTGGAGAAACGGGATATGCGTGAGCCCAGAGTTGGTCTTTTGGTTGAGGAATAATCTTGATCGGTGCTACACGCCATTGTGTTGTTGATATAGCCTGTGAAAACTCTCTCAAACCATCTTCTAGTACAAACATAATTTCTCCGTACTCTTCCAGCATGCGTCCGGCCGAAAGTGGCACATATAGACCGGACGACCATAGATGTAAGATCATTTCCGCTTGCCAGCTGTCGGGCCATCTGGCTCCGAAAAGCTTTGCGCCGGTCGCACCGGCTCCGGCATCTTTACCAGGGCCCAGACAGCCTTACAAAAGACTCGAACAATGGTTTCGTGGAAGATTTACTCTTGATGCTGCAGGGAGAAAGCAAGTACGCGGGCGTGGTGCGGCAGTGTTCGAAAGAGGGAGTTGCGGTCACGAGTCGCGGGCTACGCACATGAACTCCGCCAGCAGCGACAAGAACATTTCGGGCTTCCGCTTCGTATTCCGTACTGTTTTGGAATTGTTCAGAAGTATATGCGGTGCCACCTGCAATACAGCGAACAAGTTAGAGTCCCTTCTCTAAGTTGCAAATATTTTGCCGATACCAGGAAATCAGAGCCGCTGAGCAATCGTTTGTTCATACTGCACTAACCTCCCCACTGAACTATTGCTGTTATCTAATCAACCACCATCCCTTGATCCGTGGTGACACTACCAATACCTCCTGACCGGTCTCAGTCTCTCAACGGGCTGTTCTTTGGTGTCTACAGCGACCGCGACATACCCGTTTTCCTCCTCAGGCCGCACATCTCCGAGCATGACTTCCATATTGGCCAAGCGTCTGGCTTTGTCGGGCCCATCCTCTGTAGAGGGCCCGGTATCCTTTTGGACGAAAGGACTATCTCTCAGATTACTGGTGAAGCTGTCTAGAATTTCGGGCCCTCGGCGAAGGATGTTGAGGATTGTTGTTGCTACTCCAGCAGTGAACATGGAGAGCGAGCTGATGATGAGTACGACCAGCCATGGCGTATTGCATACCAGAACGATTTCGGTAGTCTGGAGCTGGGCTTCGGTGCTCGATGTGAAATAGTCGTAGAAACTTTGCCCGTCTATGACTTGCGGAGAGGTGACTAAGTCACCTGTGATCGCGTAAGGTGCGATACCAATAGTCCAGTAAGTATTCAGCAACTGGGCAAAGCGCAAAGCGAAGCGAGCTTCTCCCACATCTGCAACTACTAATCTTCTGTCTGATCTCTCGTCACGGATAGGGACGTCGGGATTGACAATGTACTGCTCCAGAGGGCTGGAAACGCCGTTATGGTTCTTGCCTGTCGCGTTGATGAACATGGAACAGAAGATCTCGGACCCTGTCCCCAGACCAGTAAGCGTATCTAGTTGCTGCGAAGCTGCTGCGTAGTTGTGTAAAATCCTGGACTTCCGCATTGCAGTGGGAGCACAAGATTTACCTTCGCAGGTATACTGTGTTTCCACATGCGAAATACTCAAGTTGCATGTCGCAATCGTCGCGATTGTGCCATCATCTGTATCACCCAACGAACCGAATGCCACTTTCCTGGGTCCAGGTAATGTCATCGAATTGAAGTCGGACACGTTCCTCAATTGCAGCACCATTCCTAAGTCATTATTGCAGTTCTCGCTCTCGAAGGTGCTCCAGGCGGCTGACGCTGACGAATTTCCTGTAGGAGATGTTCCCATCATTGACTCCGTTGATAGCTCGCAAACAGGGAACAAATAGGACGACTCCAACCGGAGGAACATCGTGCCATCTGCTCCTAAACCCTTCGTCGGGAGGCCTATCATTGAGCTGTACTCGATGTCTGCGTCTTTGATAGAGTACCAGTCGTTGTCGTCCCCGTCCGAATGTGCGGCAAGATCTTCTAAGAAAGGAATCTTAAGGTTCCCATAAGCATCCTGAGAATTGCTTTTGGAAGCTGCAGGACTGACCAAAGCTCCCACAAATGCTGCATTGATTGGAGTCTGGAAGGAAGCCATGCCGGAAGCGCCATCCGCTTTGAAAGGCGACGATGCGTTCAGGTAAGATACTTCGAGCGTGGTATTTGTGCGGAGGGGTCCTGAAGAAACGACACGAAGGCTCGCTTGACTACCAAGCGGTGACAAGGACCACAAGATGAATAGAAATGGCACGCAAAGGTGCAAAGTCCTCAGCCGGAAGGGTATACAGACAACACCGAAGACTGTACGGCTACCCATGAGGTACTCCACAGTCGCGAGTGATACCTTATGTTCCAGCCGCCAGGTTGTGAAGGCTGTCAAGAATCGTCCAATAATGGCAGCGAACGTGATAGGCAAGATAGTGGGACCCTGAGTCAGATTTGTTATCATTCGTTCTACGCAGCGTTGTAAGGAAAATACCTACGAAACGAGCCGCTTGCAAGAGTGAACCAGCGAAGCCGGACGCCGCAGGCTCGCCTTTGTGAACAGATGCTGCGATGGCGAAGCCCAAGAAGTCGAGGGATGTTGCGGTAATACACATGTCAAGCACTGTTTGTCTAACAGTAGTAAGATTCGATTTCTTTCGACATTCTTTGGATTGGTGATTAGTGTCGCCAAGACCGGAGAGGAGTGGTTTCATGGCAGATTCATTGCCGTATCCGCTCGGTTGCAAGTGTGTTTCGTCTTCGCCGACAGAAGTCGTGCCTTTCGGTTGCGCAGAGCGAATGCCACAAGGCACACCAGGGATATTTGAAAGTGGCGGTTCAAAAGTATCTTGAGCCTGTTGGAGCTCGTCTTCTGGCATATGAGTGACAGGCAATGCGGCGGACGGAACTGTTTCTTGAACTTCGCTTCTCCGATCTCTATACAACAAGTGACTACCGTTGTCCGACACGGCATCAGTGGTCGTGGGTCGGGTCCTTTCGCTCATTCTCGACTGGTGTGCAAAGCTACCTGTCGATCCGCTTCTATGGTGGCTTGAAGTTTGTGTGTCGATGGCATGCATCTCCAGGCTCTCCTGTGGGATATCTTGCATTGTGAGTAGGATTGAAGGAGGAAGGCTGAGGATATCTAAAGGTCGAGCTCATCCTCGACGTGGATAATCAGGCTACATCGTGGCAGGATGTAATGGTAACATGGTGCGTGTACGTACCACGCAGCAACCAATGGCGAGAAATTGTCCGGAAGCACAAGTTTCAGCCACATATGTGTAACAGTACGAGCTTCGGGTGAATCATACAGATGAGGCTGTGAACATGCGCCTACCACAACTGCCACCAACAAAGAATGCAGCACATGTCCATACCACAGGCACGTCCACCTGGCGAGAGAACTCTGCATCCTCCCAATCCAGAGGTACGTGTAGCTATACCTTGGTCTGTCGTACCTATATACAAGGTCGGTTGCTCGATTAGTCGACATTTGCATGACCGTAGACCAGATTTGGTCATGTGGAGCTCACCTTGACATGATACCGTGAAACCGGCGAACTGCGCCAGTCATACATTATGTTTGATGCTCGAGAAGAAGTACAGTATTGTTGGTCGCTTGTGAAGCGAATATTGCAACACCGCCTATTAGTGGAGATGCCTCGGCAGCGCAAGGAGTTTCGTAGATATTTTGTGATGACGATGGTACAGGCGAAGATTAATTTGATGGATGTGATGCGGCGAGATTCAGAAGAGGGATGGCGGTCACGGGTCGTGCGCCACAATAGGACCTAGCGACCGCTGCCAGTAACGACGCCAGAGATGTTCTTCTCTCGGCTTTCTCATTGACACGGTCAAAGTAGCAATCGGTACCATGCTTGACTAAACGTCCGTAATGTCGAACAAGGCTCTTATTCTTGCGTGTTCGTTAAGTCATACCGATCGCTGACGAGGGTTCTTCGCACACATTCCTAATGACCATGTACGACGGTACACAGTCATCAGTAATCTGCCGATGCGAGGACATTTCGAGGGCCAGGCTGGAGTCCAGGACAATACACCTCGGCACCGGGCTTTGCTGTGAGTTTTTGATCTCATCTCTCAGCATTATCAGTGTACCCTCTCTCGTTCTGTTCGGACAAGTCAACAGCCAAAGACCTCCTCTGTCTCCAAAGTCTCGCGCCGACAATCCAAATGTAAGCAAGCAAACTTACTGCCGCTACAGCACCAACAGTAATACCGGCGATCTCTTTCGGACCCAGCGGCGCGTGTCCACCTACGATCTCAAACTTATTCGACCTGACATAGAAGGTTGTGTTTGGATGCCACTGGCCACGCTCGTCGACCTCAACGGCATTGAGGAAGAAGTCATAGACCCTGTAGAATGTCTCAGTCAGCCGTTTACATTCCAGCAATGGTAATGGCAGGCGACTGTCGCACGCACCCGTTCTCCACGTTGGGAACTTTCCATTCAGAGGTCAGGGTATGGCCTGCGCCGATGTCCACCCTGTAGTTGACTATCTCGCCACTGCCCCACGACCCCAGCCCATTTGCATTCCACTGCATCACCCGGAAGTCTATGAGAGTCTGGGAATGAGTTAGCCTCATTTCATGTTCAGGATTCAGATAAGAAGCAGGGAACTTACGTAGTTGCGATCGCTGGTATACTCGACATCGTACCATTCTCCCACCTGGACTTGGTATGGCATTTCGCCAATTGTGATCCCTGCAGAAGTAAACGCGCAGAAGAGAGAGACAAGGCCGAGAGTATTAGAAAGGTTGAAGAGCTTCATGGTTGCAAAGTTGCGATGAACGGATGAATGTGTTTGAGTAGTTGTTACCAATCGTCGAAGCACTTGGTGAATTCTGTACAATGGTACCAATATATGGTATGGGAGTGAAATTTAATTCTGTAGCCTACAATGCCGCCGTATATTGAGGTCGATGCGCCCTGAGCGGACATTAGCGTACTGCAAAATGCCGTTGATGATATGCAACCAAATTCTGCTGCCTGCTAAAGATACGATATTAAGGCAGTGTAGCGGCTTCCTTCGTGCGAAGCTAATGAAGGAAGATATTGGTATGCTGTTTTACCTAACCATGCATACACAATAGCGTGGAGATGTTCTCACATACTGTCTTATCGTTTTTTGTTCACTCGATTTGGCCGGGCATGCAAATTCGGTTGCCTGGACAGGATGTGGAGCTGATCCTGCGAGTCGCCTACTCATGGTAGCGCACATTGACTTGATATTATGAGTCAGGTGGACTGATCAAGAAATTTTGTTATGACGATACTGGCGATCGAAAAAGAAGCAAGAAAGGCATCTCGACGGAGATATCCTGGCGGTATAAAGGAAGGAGCTCAAGACGAAACCTTCTCCACGCCCAATGACATCTGCGCCCCTCTTTGACCACGTGCAAGTGCCGTCCTTCGCGTGTCTTCGACCCCACCTCATTCTCCATCAGGAAGGTCGACAACATCATGATAACGCTCTAGCAAGCTCTCCAATCCTGATATAGTTATTTTGTCCTGCTTACCGTAAGTATATCTCTGCCTTTCTCTTCTGGTTGTCATGGAGAAAGGCGCCGAATCTTCGCTCAAGACTCACTTCAAACCATCCGACTGGCGCAAGCTACAAGCGAACAATCAGCAACGCCGAGAGAAAGAAAGCATGGCACCAGACTGGAAGAAGACCGCCAAAGACAAGGCCGACCATGTGTTGTCTCTCATTCCTCAAGAATGGCGCATCTCAGACATTCCTTCGGCTGAACAGCAGCGCGACGTAACCGGCGCATACATCCATCAATTCCTGGACAAGAAAGAGATCGAGATCACCGAGACGGATGCCGTGGGCGTGGTGGCAAAGACTACAAGTGGACAATGGTCGGCAGTGGAGGTTGCGAAGGCGTTCTGTCATCGTGCTGCGATCGCCCATCAACTGGTCAATTGCTTGCACGAGATCTTCTTTGATCAGGCAATCGCTGAGGCGGAGAAGGCGGATAACTACTTCAAAGAGAACAAGAAGCCGATCGGAGTCCTGCACGGATTGCCTGTCAGTCTCAAGGACCAATTCCATGTCAAAGGGTGAGTCGTGTGCGCGTGACAGTTGTGACCTGCTTGACTAATCGTGCGCAGCGTGGACACCCACATGGGCTATGTAGGCTGGATTGGCAACTTCAAAGGCAAGACCGGCACTGGTAAAGAGCGCAACTATGAGAGCGAGATCGTCAAAGAGCTTCGCAACATGGGAGCGACCTTGTACTGCAAGACTTCTGTCCCGCACACCCTCATGTGTGGCGAGACTGTCAACAACATCATTGGATACACATGGAACCCTAGGAACCGTAACCTGAGCAGTGGTGGCTCGTCTGGAGGCGAGGGCGCGCTTATCGGACTGCGAGGTAGCTGTGCAGGCTTTGGCACTGACATTGGTAAGACTTTCTGCACACTTAATTGATCAATGCCTAGCCTACAGAGACGTGACAGCTAACACGACGGCCAGGTGGCTCAATCAGAATTCCTGCAGCTTTCAATGGTCTTTACGGCTTACGCCCTTCGGTTGGACGTCTCCCATACCAAGGCATGGCCAACAGCTTCGATGGCCAAGGGAGCATGCTTTCCGTCGTTGGCCCTCTTGCAACTACTCCAGACTCGCTCAAGTTCTTGACCCAGGCTTTACTCAGCAGATCTCCATGGCTTCACGACCCTCTCGTTCATGAGATTCCCTGGCGTCCGACAGCAGACCTGGCCGTCTCAGACCCCCATGCTCGCACTGAAACGCCTCTTTCATTCGCAGTGCTGACCCACGACGGCAGCTGCGCCGTCCACCCACCTGTCGCTCGCGCTATCAAAATGGTCGTCGACGCTCTTCGCTCCTGTGGCCATACTGTAATCGACTGGAAACCAACACCTTCCCACGCCCACCTGGCAGAGCTCGCCGGCAAGATTTACTCCTTCGACGGCGGCGCCGACTCCAGGCACCACTTCGGCCTATCAGGCGAAGAGCCAGCGCCGCAGCTGATCAGTCCCGAAAGCCCAGAGTACAGCGCTACGGACATTATGGCCGTCAACGTCGCCAAGCGCGAAGCGCAGAAAGACTATATGGAGTACTGGAACTCGACGGCGGAGCTCACAGGCACCGGACGACCTGTAGATGCGATCATCAGTCCGCTTGCACCGTTCGCTGCCGCAAGGCCAGAGAAGTATACTTACTTGACGTACTCTAGCTTCGTGAACTTGCTGGATTACACGAGTGTTGTCGTCCCTGTCACGCAAGTCGATAAGAGTATCGACAAGAAGGATGAGAACTTCAAGGCTGTCGATGAGGTTGATCAAGAGACGCAAGATACTTGTAGGTTTTTCGCGAGATATATGTTCTTGCAGTATGACAAGACTGACAACCATCCAGATGACCCAGAGATCTACGATGGCGCTCACGTGAGCGTACAACTTGTTGGACGCAGACTGCAAGAGGAGAAGATGATTGCTTTGGCTAAATACGTGGGTGATGCTTTACATGGCAAGGCGCGTGCTCTGTGAATTGCGTGATTAGTATGTATACAAATGTTCATATTGGAAAAATGGAGGCTAAGTGCTCCACATTCGTGTTTATGCAGCAACTGTGGTCATTCTCTCTCGCCCAGTACATCCTGTACCACATGCACGATAGCTGTACATTGACGTAGGTGGAGAGCTCAGATTGTTCGATTCGCCCGTGAAGCGCTAACAGCCTTGTGCTCAGCCTCGTGCTCAGCTTCGCGCTCTGAAGCTACTTTATCCCCCCTTTCGCACCAGGCCACTCGTCTGGAAGAGCATCGTCTCGATTTCCAATAGAATCAGGGCCATGTCATCCTTTGACGAGGAAAGGTTGAGACACAACTTCGCAGGCTTCACGGTCAGCGACAACGCTCACGTGCACGCTGGTGACCACTACACCAACATCAACAACTATCCTTCGCAAGGTATCTTCTATCCACCCCTTTGGTCTAGATAACGCTAACATCAGCAGAACGCCCGGCATCACCTGTGCGCCCCTTCTCCAATGTGCCATTTCCGCATGATCCGGACTACATCGACCGGGCTACCATCTCCGATGAAATCCACCGTAAGCTCGTGCCGGGGGCAAGGCTGGCACTTGTCGGTCTGGGTGGCGTAGGGTGAGAATGCCTGAGCTACAATACTGTCATACGGATCACTCATACGAGCACAGCAAGTCGCAGCTGGCCATCGAGACCACGTATCGAGTTAGGAGACTATCGCCCGAGACCTTCGTGTTCTGGCTGCACGCAAGCAGCACGTCACGGCTTAAACAAAGTATCAAAACCACGCTCGAACAAGTACAGGCACATGGGATCAGCGATCCCTCAGCGAACGTCTTCCAGCTCTTCCGCGCATGGTTACTTGACAGGAGACAGCGGCGGACATGGCTGATCGTCCTGGACAACGCCGATGACGAACAGATCCTACGCCAATCTCCAAACGTTACTGGACATCACCAAGACCAAGATCAAGCTCAGCAGTCAGAGCAATATCTTGACTATCTACCAGTCTGCGAGCATGGCACTTTGCTTGCGACCTCAAGAAACAGAGCAGCGGCGTTACACATCGTTTCGCCCAATAGCATCATCAACATTGGTCCGATGGATGAGACCCAAGGAATCGCAATGCTTCAGCAAAAACTTGGATGTAGTGTTGCGCACTCCGTCGCAGAGCTTTCCCAGCTAGCCACAGAGCTGGAATCCATGCCACTAGCTATGGCGCAGGCAGCAGCATATATTCGACAAAGGTCACCACGATGTTCGGTGAGACAGTATCTCGACCAATTATCGAGTCACAGTACAAGGCTGGATATCCTCAACTATAACGTGCAAGACCTACGACGCGACCGCGGTGCGCAGCACTGCATCTTGAAGACGTGGCAGATCTCATTTGACCAGATTCGCAGATCGAGAAGTTCTGCTGCTGACCTGCTGTCTCTCATGAGTTTCTTTGACCGAAACTCAATCCCCGAAGCGCTACTGCACAATAAACTCCTCGAGCATGATGAAATCCCGAAACCTGAATCGCTACGTCAAACCAAAGCTCGGCCCTCTTTCTGGAGTTTCTTTGGGCGGCACACCAGCCCAAGTCCACGACCTCGGAAGAAATATGATAAGCAACACCACGGTTTGACACGCAATCCTGGGAGAAAATCCAATGACGGTCACAGAGTGCCCAGAAAGGCCGCCACAACAAAAGAGCCAGCGTCAAGCCTGGAAGATGACATAAAGCTTGTGCAAGACTATTCGCTAGTCACCGTTATCGCAAGCCCGCCGTCGTTTGAGATGCATCGCCTCGTGCAACTTGCTACACAAGATTGGCTCAAAGCCGACGGCTCCTTCGAATGGTGGGGTGGTCAATTTATGATCAACCTCGATGAAGCGTTTCCTGAAATTCCAGATGTTATCAAACGCTCTGATATCTGTCGGTCTCTTTTACCACATGCTTTCGCCGCCATGAATATCGAGCTACACAATCGAAAAGCCGCCCTACGACAGGCTTCCATACTTGTCAAAGCCGCATTGCACGTCTATGAAACTGGGGCGGATAATGATAGCCAGATGATGAACGAGAAAGCATTGGATATCCAGGTCGAGCTGCTTGGGCCGGAACACATAAGTACAGTCCGTGTCATGCACAACCTGGGTATCATATACATGGGCGCACAACAGCTTGAAAAGGCAGAGAGCATACTAACAGAGGCTCTAGATCGATGCCAGGAGCTTCGGGGAAAGGATTGTGTCCTCAAATTGGAGGTCTTGCGCGATTTAGCAACTGTTTATGCTCGAACTGGAAGACTTGTTGACGCAGAGATGATGCAAAGCAGAGCCTTTCGCAAGTTCAGGAAGAGATATGGCGAAGAGCATGTCAAAACACTCGATGTCATGCTCAACCTCACTTATACTGCATCGATGAGAGGTGAAAGCAGAGAGGCAGAAGAGTTGGCCAACAAGGCGATAACAATCGCGCGAAAGCTTCATCCTGCACGACATCCACGCGTCCTGAGAGCTCTACACATCCAAGCAATGACTTGCCTTGCTGCTGGTAAATCCGAAGAGGCGAGACGACTGTCGAACGAATTGTTCTTACAGTCGTTGGAGGTGCTTGGAGACGACCACCCTGACACGTTGACACGTATGTGCTTGTTAGCATGTACGTTGTATCAGTCGGGTCGAAGACGATCCGCGGTGGATCTCCTGCGCAATTATGCAGGCAAGTCGGAACAAAAGTTAGGCTCGCATCATCTAAACACGATCGGTCGATACGAACGGCTGAGGGAATGGGAAGCCGAGGATAGACTCGATGAAAGTGCGCAAGACAGAAATGAGACTGGAAACGACATAGAAGGAAGATGAGATGAATGGTCCTGGTACTCGGTGACTTCCCGGCAAATCACCTTCTGTTGGCAGGATAATTATGGGCCAGAGAGAAGTACATCGTTTGTCATACATTTGCGCCTTGAGGCAACGTTCGACACATATTGCATTTTACATCGAAGTAGCAAATCGGTATCTTGTAGTCCTGATGCATAATGCCTGCAAGAATCCTCCTCAGACCTGGTGCT
>Ga0265797_10003585_pt1 | contig 24684 bp, 14 predicted proteins | sample P2T30metagenome_FD_192433 | JGI IMG/M metagenome (GOLD analysis project Ga0265797, IMG submission 192433) | Plant litter microbial communities from East Loma Ridge, Irvine, California - P2 T30 | ecosystem: Environmental > Terrestrial > Plant litter > Unclassified | place: USA: California... | reverse complement strand
CGGCCTGTCACGCCGGGGGTCGCGGGTTCGAGTCCCGTCCGCTGCGCCATCTTCGATCTGAAACGCTGAACGGTTTCGGATCTACAAAAAACGACCTTCGGGTCGTTTTTTTTTGCCTGTGGATTTCCTGCTCCGCCAGCCTGCTGCAAGCGCTATGCAATGCCCTATAACCGTGAGGGTTTTATGCCTGCGCACTGCATTGGTTCATGCCGCTGGCCCATGTCTTTCATAAACCCTCACAAATTCAATGCGTTGGGAGATGGCATAGACGTTGCTAAACCCTCTTGTGCCCAGCGCGAAGCGTGGGCCGGCCCCTTTGTGATCAACGTCGATCACCCAGCGGGCGGTGGTGAGCAACGCGGCTCTCCATAACCAACTCATTGAATACCAGGCAAAGGCGCCTGGAGCTCTTACGGGCTCCAGGCGCCTTTTTCGTTTTTGCGGGGCACTGCCCCGAGGCGAGGTAGCGTATGAACTCGATTCTGACTCACAAGCCGCGCGAGCAACTGATCATCGTCGGTAACGGCATGGTTGGCCATCACCTGCTGGAACAACTGGCCCAACGCGGCGCGGCGGCGCGGTATGACGTGCATGTGTTCGGCGAGGAACGCCAACGTGCCTACGACCGCGTGCACTTGTCCGAATACTTCACCGGGAAAGACGCAGAAGCGTTGGCCATGAACGGCCCGAGCTTTTACCAAGACAGCAGCGTGCTCGCGCACCATGGTGAAGCCGTGCTGGAAATCGACCGCGCCAACCGCGCTATCGTCACACACAAGGGCCGCTATCACTATGATCGCCTCGTCCTCGCCACAGGCTCTTATCCCTTCGTGCCGCCCATTACTGGCTGCGAAGGGGACGCGCGATTGGTTTACCGCACCCTCGATGACCTCGACCGTATCCGCCTCGCCGCGCAGGGTGCTCGCCGCGGTGTGGTAGTCGGAGGTGGGCTGCTGGGGCTTGAAGCCGCGAACGCGCTGAAGTCCTTGGGGCTGGAAGCGCATGTGGTGGAGTTTGCGCCGCGGCTGATGCCGGTTCAGCTGGACAGCGAAGGCGGTGCCGCCTTGCGCGCCCGTATCGAAGCCTTGGGCGTAGGTGTGCACTTGGCGCGGGCAACCCAAAGTGTGGAAGCAGGGGAGACCCACCGCTACCGCATGAACTTCGATGGCGGCGAGCATCTTGAGACCGACCTGATCGTATTTTCGGCGGGGATTCGCCCACAGGATGCCCTGGGCCGGGCATGCGGCCTGGACATCGCGACACGGGGTGGCGTGGTGATCGACAGCGAGTGCCGCACCAGCGACCCCGCGATTTTCGCCATTGGCGAATGCGCCTCCTGGAACGGCAGCGTGTTCGGCCTCGTGGCGCCGGGTTACACCATGGCCCGCAACCTGGCCGATGTGTTCACCGGCGGCGAGGCTGGCACCTTCACGGGCGCCGACATGTCGACCAAGCTCAAGCTGCTCGGGGTGGACGTAGGCTCCATAGGGGATGCCCACGGCACCACCCCGGGCGCGCGCAGCTATCGCTTTATCGACGAGGCCACGGCCAGTTATCGCCGCCTGGTGGTGGATGCGAGCGGCACAAAAGTGCTGGGCGCCGTGCTGGTGGGCGATAACAGCTACTACGACACCTTGCTGCAATACGCCCAGAACGGCTTGCCGCTGCCCGCCGACCCGGCGGCGCTGATTCTTCCGCAAGGGGAAGCCGCGCCCTTGCTGGGCCCCGACGCACTGCCGGCCACCGCGACCATCTGTTCCTGCCACAACGTGAGCAAGGGCGCGATCTGCGGCGCCATCGACAGCGGCTGCGGCGATCTTGCCTCGGTCAAGTGCCAGACCAAGGCAGGCACGGGCTGCGGTGGCTGTTCGGCCCTGCTCAAGCAGGTATTCGAGCATGAGTTGAGCGCTCGCGGCGTGACCGTGGACAAGAGCCTGTGCGAGCACTTTGCCTATACGCGGCAAGAACTGTACGCGCTGGTACGGGTAGAAGGCCTTCAGACGTTCGAGGAACTGCACACCCGCCATGGCCGGGGCAGCCTGGGCTGCGACACCTGCAAGCCCACCGTGGGCAATATCCTGGCCTCGTGCTGGAACCAGCCGGTGATGAACCCTTCGCTCGTGCCGTTGCAAGATACCAACGACACCTTTATGGCCAACATGCAGAAGAACGGCACCTATTCGGTGGTGCCACGCATCCCCGGCGGTGAAATCACCCCCGACAAACTGATCGCCATCGGCGCCGTGGCGAAAAAATACGACCTCTACACCAAGATTACTGGCGGCCAGCGTATCGACCTGTTTGGTGCTCAGCTCCATGAGTTGCCGGACATCTGGAGCGAACTGATCGAGGCCGGCTTCGAAACCGGCCATGCCTATGGCAAGTCCACCCGCACGGTGAAGTCCTGCGTGGGCAGCACCTGGTGCCGCTACGGCGTGCAAGACAGCGTGGCGATGGCCTTGCTGATCGAAGACCGCTACAAGGGCCTGCGCTCGCCCCACAAGCTCAAGTTCGCCGTCTCGGGTTGCACCCGGGAATGCGCCGAGGCCCAGAGCAAGGACGTGGGGGTGATCGCTACTGAAAAGGGCTGGAACCTCTACCTGTGCGGCAACGGCGGCATGCGCCCGCGCCACGCCGAACTGTTCGCCACCGACCTGGACGACGCCACGCTCATTTGCTACATCGATCGCTTCCTGATGCTGTACATCCGCACCGCGGACAAGCTGCAACGCACGTCGGTCTGGCGCGAGAGCCTCGAAGGCGGGCTGGAGTACCTCAAATCGGTAGTGATCGATGACAGCCTTGGCCTCGCGGCGGAGCTCGAAGCGCAGATGCAGCTGGTGGTGGACCGTTACGAATGCGAATGGGCCAACGCGCTTAAGGACCCCGAGAAACTCAAGCGCTTCCGTACCTTCGTCAATGAGAAGCGCGCCGACCCTGGTGTGCAATTCGTGCGTGAGCGCGGCCAACGCCGGCCGGCACGCCCGGACGAAACCCGACTGATCCCCGTCACCGCCACCGAGGAGGCGTGAAATGAGCCTGGCAAGCGCTGTATACCGCACCGATACCGATTGGGTCGCCCTGTGCGAGTTCGACGACCTTGTACCCAACTCCGGCGTGGTCGCCTGGCACGAAGGCCAGCAGGTGGCGCTGTTCTATGTGCCTGGCGAAGCAACGGAGCTGTTCGCCGTCGACAACCACGACCCGCGCTCGGGCGCCAACGTGATCGGCCGCGGCATCATCGGCAACCTCGGCGGCGAGCCGGTGGTGGCGGCACCGCTGTACAAGCAGCACTTCAGCCTGGTAGACGGCCATTGCCTCGAAGACCCCACCCAAGCCTTGCGCACCTGGCCGGTGCGGCTGGTGGAGGGGAGGGTGGAGATCGGAGGAACGTAACATCGGGCGGAACAAAACCTGGCGATTTGTCAGGCATACCTGACAGGACAGAAGCGGTAGCCTGCATTTTTCTGATCCATTGCAGGCATCGAGTGAGGCTCGTCGGTCAAGCGCCGAGGTGGCTGCATTGGAAGTACACACTGCGCCTCGGAACAGTGAAGTAATCCGACCGCCTCGGTGAGCTTGACCCGAAACCTGTGGGACCTGGCGATAGCCAGGGAATGTTGGGCGTATATGCCGGGCATGGATGCCGGGTAGAATCCCGTCATGAACTTCGACTCCCGTATCAAGTTTCGCCACCTGTTGTGCTTCCTGGAGATTGCCCGCCATGGCAGTTTTGCCCGGGCGGCGGATGCCATGGCTATCAGCCAGCCGGCGATTTCCAAAACCTTGAAGGAGCTGGAGGATTTGCTCCAGGCGAGGCTGTTCGAGCGCAGCAAGGGCGGGGTGGCGCTGACCGCGGCGGGAGTGCGCTTCATGCAGTACGCGGGGCCCTGTGTGCAGGCGTTGCGCGATGGTGTGAGCACCTTGCGCGACAGCAGCCATGAGCCGCCCCATGTGCGCGTGGGGGCACTCTCCACCGTTGAGAGCCAATTCATGGCACAGGTGCTGGGCCTGCTGCATGAGCGTCACCCCGCGCTGGTGGTCAGCGTGGCGACCGGCCCCGGTGCCTACCTGCTGGGGCAACTTCATGTTGGCGAGCTGGATGTCGTGATTGGCCGGGTAGCCGACAATCCGCAGATTCAGGGTCTGACATTCGAGCACCTTTACAGCGAGGCGATGACGCTGGTAGTGCGCCCCGGCCATCCACTGCTCGGCACGGTGCCGGTGGATGTCAGCCGGATTCCGGCGTTCCCGCTGGTATTGCCATTGGCGGGCACGACCATTCGCAAGCACGCCGACAGCCTCTTCGTGCAATGCGGCATTGCGCCCTCGGCGCAACGGCTTGAAACGCTGTCTCCAACGTTGAGCCGCCGTTACGTTCAAGGCAGCGACGCTATCTGGGTCGCGCCCCGCGACGCGGTGCATGTGGATATCCGCCATGGCGAACTGTACGAACTCACCCTGGGCGTTAGCGAGCCGGGCGGGTCTGTGGGCATCTGCGGAAACGCGGCCTTGCCTCTGTCACTGCCTGGCCAATGGCTGTGCGACGTGGTGCGGGAGGTGGCTGCCAGTTACCGCGACGGCGATGCCCGGCAGGCGTTGGGCGAGCTTGTCAGTCGCCCGCCCAACGCTTAAACGATCTTTCACCTGCGTGATTGAAATTCCTTTGGTAGCTTGAACTTATCTGACCTTTCCCCCTCCTATGGCATAGCCATTGGTCGGGCCTGCCTGCTAAGCTCGCGGCTTCCCTCGACCGCCCTTCGTATGGCGCCCCTCACAAGGAAACAGCATGAAACAGCATCGGTTGGCGGCTGCGATCGCCCTGGTTGGCTTGGTTCTCGCCGGTTGCGATAAGCAGACCAGCAGCGTCGAGCTGAAAACCCCAGCCCAGAAGGCCTCCTACGGGATCGGCCTGAACATGGGCAAAAGCCTTGCTCAAGAAGGCATGGACGATCTCGACTCCAAGGCTGTGGCCCTCGGCATCGAGGACGCTGTCGGCAAGAAGGAACAAAAGCTCAAGGATGACGAGCTGGTCGAGGCCTTCGCCGCGCTGCAGAAGCGCGCCGAAGAGCGTATGACCAAGATGAGCGAGGAATCCATGGCCGCCGGCAAGAAATTCCTCGAGGAAAACGGCAAGAAGGAAGGCGTGGTTACCACCGCCTCCGGCTTGCAGTACCAGGTAGTGCAGAAGGGCGACGGCCCGCAGCCCAAGCCCACCGACGTCGTCACGGTGCACTACACCGGCAAGCTGATCGACGGCAAGGTGTTCGACAGCTCCGTCGAGCGCGGCAGCCCTATCGACCTGCCTGTGAGCGGCGTGATCCCTGGCTGGGTAGAAGGCCTGCAACTGATGCACGTGGGTGAAAAGGTCAAGCTGTTCATCCCAAGCGACCTGGCTTACGGCGCTCAGAGCCCTAGCCCGACTATCCCGGCCAACTCCGTGCTGGTGTTCGATCTCGAACTCCTGGGCATCAAGGACCCTTCCAAGGCCCAGCCTGAAGGCGACGATGCCGAACAGGCCGCCCCCGCGGACGAAGCGCCAGCCGAAGCGCCCGCCAAGCAGTAAGGTCCTCCTGCTGTTCTCACAACGCCCCGCCTTGTCGGGGCGTTGTCATTCAAGGGCATGGCCCTTCGCGCCGCTCTACCTGGCCAATCGAAGCGAACCCCTGGGCGTGCGGCAAGTCAGAAGGGGGAGGGTTGCGCCCGGGTCAAAGGCCTGATATGGGCGGTTTGAAGTCAGCAAATGTGAACGAAAAAACGCCGATTTGACCTCCGGCCCGGTGTGGTGGGGCTTCCAGCCCGATCCGAAGCCACTGTTCACATGGTTATCCACAAATATTGTGGATATCCTTTTCAAGGAATCCCCGGGAGGGTTCATGAAGGTACCATTCGGCTTTACCCAATTTTTGCCACTGGCTGAGCGGCTGATTGCACGCGGTCGGCTGCCGGCACTCGCCATTGCCGTCGCCCGGAAGGTGCGCGGCAAGCGCCTTGGCCAGGTGAAAGAAGATGTCGCGTTGTTACAGGCCTTATGTATGGCCTACTGGAGAGGCGAGTACCGCGCCATCAGCGGCAAGGCGCTTCTTTCGATAGTGGCCGGCCTGCTGTACTTCGTAAGCCCCGTGGATGTGATCCCAGATTGGTTGCTCGGTGTGGGTATGCTCGATGACATTGCGGTGCTGGGCTGGGTCATGAAAGTGCTGCAAACCGAGCTGGATGCCTTCCGCGCATGGCGCACCCGCCAGCACCCCGAAACCCTCAGCGTGGTGGAGCGCGTGCCTGAGCAGAGCATACCGCTGGAGGGGGAATACCTGCGCCGCCCTTGAGCTAAAACGATTGACGTATGTCGGCGAGCCGCCTTGTCGCCCTTCACGGAAAGGTTTGGGCTGTTAAGATGTTTATTAGCCAGCGAAAACCGTTCAAGTGACAGGGTCATCAAGGAGGGTTTTGAATGACATATGTTTCCCGACGTTTTGACAATTGCCTCGTTGTGCCTGGCATTGCCCCGGGCGAGGGGAGCGATCGATGAGCGTAAGGATCAGCCGGCAGCATTGGGATGGTTTGCTCGGTGAACTGGACGTGGCGCGAAGGCAGCGCCACCTGTTGACCTACCGCGCGCTGCTGGAGCGGTTGCAGTTGCCAAGCCCCGCCATGCAAACCCTTACCGCCGCGCTCGAGCATCTGGCCATGCTGGATGCCCGCGCCGAGCAACCGTTGCGTAGCTCGCTGGTGATCAGCCAGGGCGCCAGCCGCCTGCCGCGCACGGGTTTCTTCGAATGCGTCGAGCGCCTGGGCCGGTTCTCCGGCCCGGTCGATGGGGTGGCCGCGGCGTCCTGGCATGCCTCGGAAGTGGTGCGCGTGTTCGAATACAGCTATCCAGGCAAGTCGGTGGGCTGAGCAGCTTTTCTCGGGATGCCGGCCCTACCCTTGTAGGGGGGCGACCATCGGGCGTAGCTCCGCAACAGCCGGAGGTTTTACAAACACCGCCGAACCTGCGATCTCCTTTGCGCTGTGCTTGGCCTCTGACGCCTGCGCGGCGAGGTCTTGGGCATTTAATGTCGCGCAATCTTCGGCCTTGAGGTGTACCACGCCGATAGACAATGACAGCAAGGGGAACGACTGGCGCACGCCGAGGCGGTTGTGCGAAATGAAGCAACCGGCTTCCACGTGTTCCCCGCGGTAGAACCGCCGACACTGCTGGGTGAAGTCCTCGATCAGCCGGTCCAGGCGGGGCTGCCAGTCCCCGGAGCCGAGCACCAGCATGAAATCATCGCCACCGATATGGCCCAGGAAGTCGCGGCTGGGATCCACGCGTTCGCTCAGGCAATGGGCCAGACAGAGCAACACCTCATCCCCGCGGCTGTAGCCGTACAGGTCATTGAAAGGCTTGAAGCTGTCGATATCGATGTAGCACACCGCAACCTCGCGCCCTTGCGCCAGCACCCGTTCCAGGCATTGACGTATCGGCACGTTCCCCGGCAACAACGTAAGCGGGTTCGCATACCGGGCCTGTTCGATCTTCAGCTCTGTAATGAGTTTGAGCACGTCGATCACCCTGCCCAGCCCTTGATAGGCGCCCCCGTCGGTGATGATGAAGTCCTCCTCGATGCGTTGGCGCGCCCGGCTGGTGAGCAATCGGCTTACTTGCTGCAACGACTGGCCCAGCTCCACGGCGAGGAAATCGTCGCTCATCAACCGGCTGATCGGCTTGCGGGCAAAGAGATCGGTGGCGAAGGGTTTGAGCAACGCATCGGAAAGCGAGTGACGATGGACGATGCCGCAGGGGCGGCGCTCGGCGTCCAGCACCGCCATGGAATTGAGGTTCGCTTGTAGCCGGAAGGCATCCAGCACACGGGCGATGGGCGTGTCCTGGGCCACCGCGGGTTGTTCCAGCAACAAGTTGCGCAGGTCGCGGCCTTCTTCGGCGAGGGCCGGTGGGGGTTCCAGCCGAGGCAGCATGTCGCTGGCTTCTCGAGGTGGGCGTTCGTGCGGCCGGGCAAGCAAATACCCCTGTACGAGGTCGATGCCCATTTCTGTCAGCACGGCCAGCTCCTCCACCTGCTCGATACCTTCGGCGATCACCTGTGCCTGGGAGCGGCGGGCGATCTGGAGGATCGACCCCACGAATTCGCGCTTGAGGGCATCCTGATGAATACCTTCGATGAAGTGCCGGTCGATCTTTACATAATCGGGCCGTAGCTCAGACCACAAGCGCAGGCTCGAATAACCCGCGCCCAGGTCATCCAGAGCGATGGTAAAACCCATGCTGCGGTAGTGATGCAGTGCGCGCGACAACAGCTGGAAGTCGTCGGTCGGGGTTTGTTCTGTCAGCTCGATCACTACTTGGCTGGGCGACAGGCCATAACGCTGCAGCAACTGCAAGGTCAGCCCCGAGGGGTGCACCGGCTCGAGCAGCGATTCGGGTGACACGTTGAGGAACAGCTTGCCCTGCAAGCGCTGCGCGCTGAAGCAACGGCAAGCAGTTTGACGGCAGACCACTTCCAGCTCGCTGAGGTGCCCGGTTTGCCGCGCCACGGCAAAGAGATTGAGCGGGGAGTGCAGGGGGCTGTTGGAGGGCCCTCGCGTCAGCGCTTCGTAGCCCAGCACCCGCCGCTCGGCCAGGGACACGATCGGCTGGAACAGGGTATGGACATTGCCCTGAGCCAGAATGGCGCTCAAGGCGCCGAGCTGTTCGGTGATGGTCATGCGTAACCCGCTGCCGGAAATGAAAAAGGCCGGGCATCGCTGCCCGGCCTCGTATTTCACGACAGTTGCGTGACAGGATGATGACTAAAAGGCCATCACCCCGTCGCTTTCATCTCAGTGCTTGGCGACCTGAGTATTGAGCCGCAGGTAATCGATGAGGATGCGCCCGGTCTCGCTCAGGTAGGCATCGTCTTCGGGTTTGCTGTCGTCTGGCGCGCCTGCCAGTGGGTCTTCGTCCTCTTTCTTCAGCTCTTTGAGCGGTTCCTGGCCCTTGGCCTTGCGGCGGGTGTTTTCCAGCGCCAACTGCTGCGCCTCGATACTGGTGTGCTCGGCGCGGCGCTGGGCTTCGTTGAGGCTCACCGTTTTTTCATCGGCCAGCTTCTGGCTCAGTGCGAGGCGGTCCCGGATGTAGGCGAACTCGGCGTCACCCTCGGTGCGCTTGTCATGCAGCGTCTTGAGCTGCGCCAGGAACGGTTTGAACGGGTCGGTTTCGGGCTTCACCGCGGGCCGGATGGTGTCCCACGGCATGGCTTCGGGGAGCGCGCTTTCGCCAATTTCCTTGGTGTCGATGATCGACGGGTAAGCGATGTCCGGGAGTACGCCTTGGTGCTGCGTGCTCTGGCCCGACACTCGGTAGAACTTCGCCAGGGTAAGTTTCAACTCGCCATGGTTGAGTGGCTGGATCGTTTGTACGGTGCCCTTGCCGAAGGTCTGCCCGCCGATGATCAAGGCCCGGTGGTAATCCTGCATGGCGCCGGCGAAGATTTCCGAGGCCGAGGCGGAGAGCCGGTTGACCAGCAACGCCAAGGGGCCCTTGTAGTAGGCACCCGGGTTTTCATCTTCGAGCACGTCTACCTTGCCGTCGCTGTTGCGCACCAGCACGGTAGGGCCTTTCTCGATGAACAGGCTGGTCAGTTCGGTGGCTTCCTGAAGCGAGCCGCCGCCGTTGTTTCGCAGGTCGATCACGACGCCGTCGACCTTTTCCTTCTGCAGCTCGCTGAGCAGCTTCTTCACGTCGCGGGTAGTGGACTTGTAGTCCGGGTCGCCGGCGCGGAAGGCTTTGAAGTCCAGGTAGAACGCGGGAATTTCGATCACGCCCAGCTTGTAGTCGCGGCCGTCCTGGTTAAGGTGCAGCACGGATTTCTTCGCGGCCTGCTCTTCGAGCTTCACCGCTTCGCGGGTAATGGAAACGATCTTGCTGGTCTGGTCGTTCGGCGCATTGGTATGTGGGATCACTTCCAGGCGCACCACCGAGCCCTTGGGGCCGCGGATGAGCTTGACCACTTCATCCAGGCGCCAGCCCACCACGTCGACCATTTCCTTGTCGCCCTGGGCTACGCCGATGATCTTGTCCGAAGGCGCAACCTGCTTGGTCTTGTCCGCCGGGCCCGCCGGTACCAGGCGCACAATCTTCACCTGGTCGTTATCGCTCTGCAGCACGGCCCCTATCCCTTCCAGGGAGAGGCTCATGTTGATGTCGAAGTTCTCCGCGTTGTCTGGCGACAGGTAGTTGGTATGCGGATCGTAGGACTGGGCGAAGGTGTTGATGTAGGCCTGGAAGATGTCCTCGGCGCGGGTCTGGTCGAGCCGCGCCAACTGGTTCTTGTAGCGCTTGGTGAGGGTTTCCTGGATCTGCTTGGAATCCTTGCCCGCAAGCTTCATGCGCAGCACTTCATCCATCACGCGCTTGCGCCACAGGCTGTCCAGGTCGGCCTTGCTGGCCAGCCATGGGGCATCCTTGCGGTCCACCTCGAGGGTTTCGTTGGTGTTGAAGTCCATCTTGTCCACGCCGTCGTCCAACAAGTCGAGCGCGTAGTCGAGGCGGGCTTTGACGCGGTCCAGGTAACGCTTGTAAATGGTGAAGCCCGGATCGAGATTACCGTTTTTCAGGAAATCGTCGAACTGGGTTTTCCATTTATCGAACTCGGCGATATCACTGGCCATGAAATAACTGCGAGAGGGATCCAGCAGTTTGATGTAGCTGTCATAGATGATGACCGAGCGCGCATCATTGAGTGGCGGTTTGCTGTAATGATGGCGTTTTAATAATTCGACGACGTTGAGGCTTGCGATCACCTCGTCGCGGTCGGGCTGAAGGCTGTTCCAGCTGTTGGCCGCGAAGCCTGGGGCTGACAGCAGGCTGAGGCTGATGCCTAACGCCAGGGCGGTACCGGGGAATAGTTGCTTCATGCTCATTCGACGAGGGGACAGTTGATAACGCATATTAGGCCGTCTTTGAATGGACCGGTTCCAGCTCCGCTACATTAAATCCTGTTCATGCAGCGGCGCGGCACTTGAGTCACATAATGCAAAAAACCCCGCGTGATCGCGCGGGGCTCAGTTCAAGTCAACTATGGAGGCAGCGTGAAGGCATTGCAAGGCGTGGAAGGGCATGTGGAGTGGGCCGAATACCCGGCGCCCGCATGCGATGTAGGGCAGGTCCGCATTCGCGTGGCCGCCGCCGGGCTCAATCGGGCCGACCTGCTGCAACGCGCGGGGCATTATCCACCGCCGCCGGGGGCCAGCGAAATCCTGGGCCTTGAGTGCGCCGGGGTGATCAGCGAGGTAGGCGCTGGCGTGGCCGCGTTCAACGTGGGCGACCGGGTATGTACCTTGCTGGCGGGCGGCGGCATGGCTGAAGAAGTGGTGGTTGATGCCCGCCACGTATTGCCTGTACCCGAGGGACTGAGCCTGATCGAGGCAGCGGGCATCCTGGAAGTGTACGGCACCGTGTGGCTGAACCTGTTCCAGCTCGCGCGCCTGCAGCCGGGCCAGAAGGTGCTGTTGCACGCCGGGGCCAGCGGCATCGGTTCGGCGGCGATTCAGCTGTGCAAGGCCTTCGGTAACCCAACCTGGGTCACGGTAGGTTCGGCGGATCGATTGGATTATTGCCAGAAGTTGGGTGCGCAGGGCGGTGTGCTGCGCGGCGACGGCCTGTCCGCGCTCAAGGACCTGGGGCCATTCGATGTGATTCTCGACCCCGTGGGCGGTGGCTACGCCGAGCTGAACCTGCAGGTTGCGGCGCAAGATGCCCGTTGGGTGCTGATCGGTGTGATGGGCGGCCGTGAGGCCAAGCTGGACATGGGGCTGATGCTGGGCAAGCGGGTGCAGTTGATCGGCTCGACGCTGCGTAGCCGCGACGATGCCTTCAAGGCCGAATTGCTCAGGGAGTTGGGGCAGGAAGTGCTGCCGCTGTTCACGGAAAAACGGCTGAACCCGCAAATCGCCAGAACGTTCCCGATCAGCGAGGCCGAGGAAGCCTTCGCCGAATTGGCCACCAACCAGATCACCGGCAAGGTGGTACTGGTGGTGGACCCGGCGCTGGTCTAAGCCTATCCCCGGGGTTTCACCGGATGGCTGGCCATCCCGTGAAACCGGGGACGAGGGGCTTACCGCATATCCGGCAGGCGGGCTTCGCTTTTCACGTCAGTCTTGGCGATCGCTTCGGCCGGGAGCACGATCTTGGACTTGGGCAACAACATGCCCATGTTCGCCAGCACGCGGTACATCGAGTATTCCTCGGTGTAGCGCACTTCGGTGTAGCGGCGGTTGGCGTTGTACAGCTCGTTTTCGCTGTCCAGCAAGTCGAGCAGGGTACGTTGGCCCAGGCCGAACTGGTTCTGGTAAGCCGCCCGCACGCGGGTGGTGGTTTCAGCGTACTCACGCGCGCTCGGCGCCTGCTGGCGGGCATTGAGCATGGCGTTCCAGGCCAGGGACATGTTCTCGTTCAGGCTGCGCAAGGCGTTGTTGCGGATGTCCATCGCCTGGTTGATGCGATGGGCATCGCCTTGCAGGCGGGCCTTGTCGCTGCCACCGCGGAACAGGTTGTAGCTGACCGCCACGCCCGCGCGCCAGTCATTGGCATGGCCTTCCTCGCCGGAAATGTTGTCGTTGGCGCCGACAGCCACTTCGGCGTCCACGCGCGGATAGAACTGGGACTTGGCCCCTTCGTATTGCTGCTCCGCCGCCTGTACGTCCGCCTGGGCGGATTTGAGGTAGGGGTTGTTATCGATCATCGCCTGGCGCGCTTCGACAATTTCCGGAGGCAGCTCGCCGCGGATGGTGGGCGGCGCCTCGAGTTCGTCGGGCATGCGGCCGGTAGCGCTGTAGAAGTTCGCTTCGGCGTCGGCCAGGTCGACCATGGCGGTCTGGTAGTTGTTTTCAGCCAGCGCGCGGCGGGCGCGGGACTGATCGCTGTCAGCGGTGCTGCCAATACCGCGCTCGGTGCGCAGGCCGATCTGGTCGTTCACCCGCAAGTGCGCCTGCAGGTTGTTCTTGGCAAGGTCTACCAGTTCGCGGCGCTTGAGCACCTCCAGGTACACCTCTACCGCGCGCAGCGCGAGATCCTGGGCAACGCCCTGCACATAAAAGGCACGAGACGTGGACACCGCTTCGGTACGAGAAACCTCGCGCGTGGCGCTGGACCCATCGAACAGCATCTGACGCAGGCGCAGCTCTGATGTGGTGTAGGTCAGCAGCTCTTTATGGTGGCCGCCCTGGGCACGGGTGGTAGGGGTGTCGGATTTCTCCCGGCCGTAGCCGCCGACGAAGTCCACGCTAGGTAGATAGGCGCCACGGGCCACTTTTACATCTTCGTCCGCGGCCAGGCGGCTATTGATATTCGACTGCAGCTCCGGGTGGGTATCCACGGTGCTCTGAATAGCCTCCTGAAGCGTCATGGCGTGGGCCTGCATGGCCCCAATTGCCAACAGCACGGCGCTGCAGAGGGGGGTTAAGATGCGCATCGGTGTACTTCTCCCTGTCCCTGTAATTATGGCAGTCGCCAAATTATTGGCGAATATTTTTATAGATCCATGGCGCGGATCGTAACATCAGTCACGCTGTGAAAATTCTGTGATGCTAATACCATTTTTTCATAAGGCTTATTCCTAAAAAAACTTATGCTCGTAATGGGGTTTCGGTACATCGTACACTCGCCCGATTCGCTGAAAGGACCGCATGCGGGGGCTTTCAGGCGATTTTTGAGGATTCGGTATTTAGTGTGACAAGGGACCAGCGGGTCGTACTCCAGAAGGATTTTGGGCAGTTGTGAGGGCGACGTTTTTCTGTCGCCGTAGTCCGCAGAGCACTTTTTGCTCTCATGTTCGATACGAAGCTGCTATGAACCGCAACCGATTGAAATAGTTCGGTTTGTGCCTGAAATTCACCAGCTTCGGCGCGTCGGTGGCTATCAAGATGCCAGCCCTGACGTGAACTCCGGGGAACATCCCCTGTCTCCTTTGCGCAACGGCCTGGTGCTGAGAGGCAATGGAGGAGTGGGCAATGGCAACCTTGATCGGTGTCGTCAGTAAGGTAGTAGGGCAGGTATTCGCAGTCGCCGGTGATGGCACTCGTCGTCTCCTCGTTGAAGGGGACCGCGTTTATGCTGGTGAACAGCTGGACACCGGTGTAGGGGGAGCCATCTCCGTTCACCTGCAAAGCGGGCAAGACCTCGCGCTGGGTCGTGGCAGCAGCCTGGCCCTCAATGAGGGTCTGCTGCACAATCAGGCGCCAGATATCCAGACCAGTGGCGAGCGTATCGCTGACACTGCCTTGGATGATGTCAATGCCTTGCAGCAGGCAATCGCCGCCGGGGTGGACCCTACGCAGGTGTCCGAACCTACCGCCGCGGGCCCCACGGGCACCGGGCCCACCGGCGTGCCTGGCGGTGGCGGTGGGCATTCGTTCGTCTTGCTGACGGAAGTCGGCGGCGCGGTTGCGCCTACCATCGGCTTCGATACAGCGGGCTTGCCAGCAGCGCCTGAATTCCCGAATCCGACCTTGCCGCCCCTGGTCACCCTGGCCGCCGCCACGCCGGATAACCCGGTCGTGCTCACGGGCCTGGATGTGACTGGCGGCGAGATCATCGTCAACGAAGCCAACCTGGCCAATGGTTCCAGCCCGGACGCCGCGGCGCTCACTCAGGCAGGCAGCTTCACCATCACCGCGGTGGATGGCCTTTCCAGCCTGGTGATCGGTACCCTCGAAGTGATTCGCGCAGGCCAGGTGGTAGGGGTAGGGCAGTCCTATACCACCGCTGACGGTAACCTGCTGACGGTGACCGGCTTCGATTCAGCCACCGGCGTGCTCACTTACACCTATACGTTGACCGGCAACGCCGACCACCCAGCCGGGAACGGTGCCAATACGTTGGGCGAAAGCATCCCGGTCACGGCCGTGGACAATGACGGCTCCACCGCCACCGGCACCCTGGACGTGACCATCCAGGATGACGTGCCCACCGCGGTGGCCGACACTCAGGCCGCGGGCGACGACCTGACCGTGGTCACCGGCAACGTGCTCGGCAACGACGTGCTGGGCGCCGACGGTGTAGCTTCTCCGGTAACCACCCCAGGGACGTATACCGGCACCTACGGCACCCTGGTGCTGGGCGTCGACGGCTCCTACACCTACACCCTGGACACCACCAGCCAGGCGTATCGCGACCTGCTGGCCGGCAATGCCACGGTAGGCAATGGCACCGAGACCTTCAGCTACTCGATCATCGACAGCGACGGCGATACGGCCACCGCGACGCTGACCGTGAACGTGACCAACCCGGACGACCCCGTTACCTTCATCAGCCTGGGCGTGGACGGGGGCGAGCAGCGGGTGTTCGAGGCCAACCTGCCAGGCGGCACCGACCCGGACGCGGCGGCATTGACCCGAGTGGGCAGCTTCAGCATCGACGCAAGGGATGGCTTGGCCACCCTGACCATCGACGGCGTGGACGTGATTGGCGGCAACGCCACGGGCCTGCCGGTAACGATCACCGGCCAGTTGGGCAACGCACTCACCATCACCGGCTATGACGCCACCACCGGCGTGGTCACCTACAGCTACACCCTGTCCGAGGCGCAGCAGCATAACGTTGGCCAGAGCGAGCTGTCCGAGGACTTCCGCCTGGTGGCCACCGACAGTGACGGCGACAGCAGCCTTGCCTGGCTGAACGTGCGGATCGAGGACGACAACCCCGTCGCCGTCGCCGATACCACGGCGGCAAGCGACACCACCACGGTGGTCAGCGGCAACGTAGTGGCCAACGATTCGCTCGGCGCCGACGCGATCAGCTCGCCGGTCACCAACCCGGGCACTTACGAAGGCACTTACGGCACCCTGGTGCTGGGCGCTGACGGCTCCTACACCTACACCCTGGACACCACCAGCCAGGCGTACCGCGACCTGCTGGCCGGCAATGCCACGGTAGGTAACGGTACCGAGACCTTCAATTATTCGATCATCGACAGCGACGGCGATACGGCCACCGCGACGCTGACGGTGAACGTGACCAACCCGGACGACCCCGTTACCTTCATCAGCCTGGGCGTGGACGGCGGCGAGCAGCGGGTGTTCGAGGCCAACCTGCCAGGCGGCACTGACCCGGACGCGGCGGCACTCACTCGCGTGGGCAGCTTTACCATCGATGCGAAGGATGGCCTGGCCACCCTGACGATCGACGGCGTTGACGTGATCGGCGGCAATGCCACGGGCCTCCCGGTGACCGTGACCGGCCAGTTGGGCAACGCGCTGACCATCACCGGGTACAACGAAACCACCGGCGTGGTGACCTATAGCTACACCCTGTCCGAAGCGCAGCAGCACAACGTCGGCCAGAGCGAGCTGTCCGAAGACTTCCGCCTGGTGGCCACCGACAGCGACGGCGACAGCAGCCTTGCCTGGCTGAACGTGCGGATCGAGGACGATGTGCCCACCGCGGCGCCGATCACCGAAAGCGTGGCCTCCACGGCGGTGAACACCAACCTGCTGATTGTGCTCGACGTTTCCAACAGCATGGGTAATGACTCGAAGGTCAACGGCCTGAGCCGGCTGGACCTGGCCAAGCAATCGATCAACGAGTTGCTCGCCCGCTACGCTGACATGGGCGATGTCCGCGTGCAGGTGGTGACCTTCAACAACCATGAAAACGTGCTGAGCAGCCAGTGGATGACCGTTGCCGAGGCGCGCGCCGCGATCAACAGCGATTCGGTGACCAATGGTGGCGGTACCAACTATGACTACGCGCTCGATGGCGCCCAGGCGGCTTGGGCTACCGCGGGCAAGCTGACCGACGCGCAGAACGTTTCCTACTTCCTGTCCGACGGCAACCCGACCCTTTCCGACGAGCGCCCAAAGACCGGCAATGGCCAGTCTGGCAACAAGACGGACACCGCCTTGGGCGATGGCATCGACACCGCTGAGCAGACGGCCTGGCAATCGTTCCTGGATGCCAACAATATCCAGTCCTATGCCATCGGCATGGGCCCGAGCGCCAAAGCGGTGTACCTGGACCCGATCGCCTATAACGGCACCACAGGCACCGATACGGCACCCGTGGTTGTGACAGATCTGTCGCAGTTGCCCAGCGTGCTCAACGGTACCGTGGGCAGCGGCTCGGTCAGCGGCAGCCTTACCAGCGCGGCCAAGTTCGGCGTGGACGGCGGCCACCTGCAAAGCATCAGCGTAGACGGCGTGACCTACAGCTACGACGGCAAGGGCGCGGTAACCGCCGACGGCATCGCGGGTACATGGAGTTTCGACAGCACCAGCAACTTGCTGAGCGTGACCACCAGCCATGGCGGCGTGCTGGCCATCAACGTGAGCACTGGCCAGTACAGCTACATCACTGCCGCGGGCAGCAATGCCAGCAGCCAGGAAAACATCGGCTACACCATCGTGGACAACGACGGGGACACCGCTGGCTCGACCCTTACCATCAATGTGAATCCGGCCACTACCACGGCGACGAGTGCCAACAATTCGATCCTGGTCAGCAATGACTGGGCCGCCGCTGGGGCTGATTTCACCGCCAGCAGCCCAACCAGCCTTGCCGTTGCCGGGCGAGCCCTGGCCGTGGAGCGCTCGCAGTTCTACGCGAATTCCCTGGTGCTGACCGCCGCGCTGCTGGTCACCGGTACCCTTGCGCATGCAGGCACCGCTGACGCCAGTGACACCTTGAGTGTGCACCTGCGCCAGGGCGAAACCCTGACCATCGATTCGGCCGCGGTAAGCAGCGGCGCCGCAACCCTCAGCTACGCCTTGGACGACGGTAGCTATCAGGCCGTTACCGGCAATACCCTGGCGGCTGCCGCGGACGGCACTTACCATCTCAAGATCACCAACGTCGACCCGAGCGTTGCCAGCGAAACCTACCAGCTGAGCCTGAACGTGGACTACAGCCAGGCGCAGGCCGCGCCAGTGGCTACGCAACAGGCGGCCGTGGAGGATACCCCTGTCAGCCACGCCACCGCGGCGGCTGTGGTTGAACACGCGGCCGAGCAGGCGATTACCGGCACCAGCGGCGACGACACACTGACCGCGAGCGATGACGGCGCGGTGGTTCAGGGCGGTGCCGGCAATGACGTGTTGGTGTCGGGGCAGGGCGCGGATGAGCTACATGGCGGCGCGGGCAACGATCTGTTGCTCGCTGGCGTTCATACCGTGGTGCTGGATGGCGGCGATGGGTTCGATACCGTCAGCTATGCCGCGGCTACCAGCGCCGTGACCGTGGACCTGCGCGACGGTGGCACCACCGGCGGCTGGGCGGCGGGTGAAACCCTTACCGGTATCGAGCACCTGATCGGCTCGGATTACGACGACATCTTCCATGCCGGCGACAGCGGCCTGGTGATGAACGGCGGGGCGGGCAACGATCAGCTCTACGGTGGCAGCGGCGCCGACACGCTGATCGGTGGTGCTGGCAATGACACGCTCACCGGCGGGGCTGGCGCCGACACCTTCGTGTGGCAGGCGGGAGACACCGGCACCGATACGGTCGCGGATTTCCAGCTGGGCACCGATACCCTCGACCTGGGCGCCTTGCTAGGCGACGCTGGCAAGGGCGACCTCGAAGGCTTGTTCAGCTTCAAGGTGACCGGCAGCGGCAGCAACGTGGTGAGCACCATCGACATCAGCACTGCGGCCGGTGGCGCCGCGGTACAGAGCATCGACCTGCAACACGTGAACCTTGCCCAGGCCTACAACGTAAGCACCGATGCCAATGGGCTGGTGGTGGGGTTGCAGAACAACTCGGCCATCATCAACGGCCTGCTCGGCGATCACTCGCTCAAGGTCGATAGCACGGTGTGATAACAGGCCTGTGGGAAGCGGGGCTACGCCCGCTTCCCACAGGTGAGCGAGCTCCATCAGGGTGTCAGGATGAACCCTGTGGGAGACGGGCGAAGCCGCAGGCGTAGCTCGCAAAAGAAGCGCTACAGCGCGAGCCATGCCTCCGGGGGAGCACCCTGAACCTTTAGTGCGTACGCGGCTTGAGCAGCGCGGGTTTTTCGTCGGGCGCGTGCATCATCAGGTACAGGCCGGTGAGGATCTCCGGGATCTGCACCACCATTTCATCCTGAAGCTCGGCACTGCTGGCGATGTCGGCAAATTCCGGCTGCTCATCGAACAAGCCCGAGCCCACCATGATCGGTAGCAACAGCTCGCTGACTTCGTCCTCGGCGGTTTCGAACCAGGCTTCTTCGCGCAGGAAAACGCCTTCCATGAAGCCGATGCACCAGCCGCGCAGCTCGGAGTCATCCGGCTCGTCGCCCAGGTCCAGGTCGCACGGCAACTCGAATTCCTCATCGCTGGCAAGCTGACGAGCAATATGCGCCTTGAGCTGCACCAGCGTGCCCTCGATCATTTCGCGCTCGGCGTCGTCGGCATAGTGCGGCTCTTCGGCAAAGAGCGCGTCGATCCACTCGCGCTCCGGCACTTGTTCGGTGGTAATGGACAGCGCGGTCAAGTAGCCATGCGCCGCTACGTAATCCAGCGCTTCTTCATGGAGCTCATCGGCGTCCAGGAAGACTTGCAGGCGGGTAAGTTGCTCGGCGAAAGACATGAATGACTACCTTGGGGAGAAAAGGACAATGCTGAATTCTAGGCCCTGAACCGGGGTAAGCGCCACCGCAAGGCAGGTAAAAGCGCTGTGCCTCGGTGGTTTGGTATACTGCTGGCCATTTTTTCGACCCGCGGGCGGTTTTCGCGGTTTCCTGGAGTCATGCATGCTCGAACAGGCACAACGTGTCCTAAAGGACGTCTTCGGCTACGACAGCTTCCGCGGTCGCCAGGGTGCGATCATCGAGCGGGTGGCGCGTGGCGGCGATGCTCTGGTGTTGATGCCCACCGGCGGCGGCAAATCACTGTGCTACCAGGTGCCCGCGTTGCTGCGCGAAGGCCTCACCATCGTGGTGTCGCCGCTGATTGCCCTGATGGAAGACCAGGTGGCCACACTCGATGAACTGGGCGTGCCCGCCGCAGCGCTCAATTCAACCCTCGATGCCGAGCAGCAGCGCGCGCTCGCGGTGCGCTTGCGTCAGGGCGAGATCAAATTGTTGTACCTGGCCCCCGAGCGGCTGGTGCAGCCGCGCATGCTCAGCTTCCTGCATCAGCTGAACGTGGCGCTGTTCGCCATCGACGAAGCCCACTGCGTGTCCCAGTGGGGGCATGACTTCCGCCCTGAATACCTGCAGCTGGGCCAACTGGCCGAGCTGTTCCCCGACGTGCCGCGCATCGCCCTCACGGCCACGGCTGACAAGCGCACCCGCGAGGAAATCGTCAACCGTCTCGCCTTGCACGATGCAGAGCGCTTCCTGTCAAGCTTCGATCGCCCGAACATTTTCTATCGCATCGTGCCCAAGGAACAGCCGCGCAAGCAGCTGCTGGCCTTCCTGAGCGAGCGCAAGGGCGATGCCGGCATCGTGTATTGCCTCTCCCGCAAGAAAGTCGACGAAGTGGCCGCCCAGTTGGTGGAGCAGGGTTTCCCGGCGCTGCCTTACCATGCCGGCCTGCCCCCCGAGCTGCGCGCCTTCCACCAGAAGCGCTTCCTCAACGAGGAAGGCCTGATCATGGTGGCGACCATCGCCTTCGGCATGGGGATCGACAAGCCCAACGTGCGCTTCGTGGCCCACCTGGACCTGCCCAAATCCCTTGAAGCGTATTACCAGGAAACCGGGCGGGGCGGCCGCGACGGCCTGCCGGCTGACGCGTGGATGGCGTACGGGCTGCAAGATGTGCTGATGCTCAAGCAGATGATGCAGAACTCCGAAGGGGATGAGCGACACAAGCGGGTAGAGCAGCACAAGCTCGATGCCATGCTGGCCCTGTGCGAGGAAACCCGTTGCCGCCGGCAGGCATTGCTGGCCTATTTCGACGAAGATTTGCCCCAGCCCTGCGGGCATTGCGACAACTGCGTGGACGGCGTGCAAACCTGGGACGCCACCGAGCCGGCGCGCCAGGCGCTGTCGGCCATTTACCGCACCGGCCAGCGTTACGGCGTGGGGCATCTGGTGGACGTGCTGCTGGGCCGCGACAACGAAAAAATCCGTGCCGCGGGCCATGAGCGCCTCGCAGTGTTTGGCGTGGGCAAAGGCCGCGTCGAAGGCGAATGGCGGTCACTGTATCGCCAGTTGGTAGCCCGCGGCCTGGCCGACATGGACCTCGACGGCTTCGGCGGGCTGCGCCTTACCGATGCCTGCCGGCCCCTGCTGCGCGGCGAAGTGACACTCGAGCTGCGCCGTGACCTCAAACCCCAGGTCACCGCCCGTGGTAGTGGCGGCAGCCCCGCGAGCCAGCTGGTGCGGGGCGAGGAACGCGAACAGTGGGAGGCCCTGCGCGCCCTGCGTCGGCGCTTGGCCGAAGAGCATGGCGTGCCGCCGTATGTGATCTTCCCGGATTCCACGCTGCTGGAAATGCTGCGCAGCCAGCCCACCACATTGGCGGAAATGGGCCGGGTGAGCGGTGTAGGTGCCCGCAAGCTGGAGCGTTACGGCGATGCGTTCCTGGAGGTGCTGGGCGGCGGCGCAGGTAACTCACCCGTGGCGGCGCCTGTTGTGGACCTACGCCATGAGCTGGTGAGCCTGGCCCGCGCCGGCATGACCCCGGCGCAGATCGCGGGGCAGCTCAAATGCACCGAAAAGAACGTTTACAGCTTGCTGGCCGAAGCCATCGGCGCCCAACAGTTGTCTCTGGAACAAGCGCTGGACCTTCCGTTCGAATTGCTGAGCGAAATCCAGGACAGCTTCCTCGACGGGGAGGGCGAGCTGCCCCCTGTGAGCGAGATTGCGCCTTTATTCCAGGGGCGTGTGCCGGAAGGGGTGCTGTATTGCGTGCGCGCGGCGCTTCAATCGGAGTTCGAGCTCTAAAAGTGAATTGTCTGGAAGCGTTGCAAGCCCTTGCCAAGCGCCAACCCTCCTGCTTAGCTCCCTAATAATTGTATTCGTGACATGAGTCGACTTATGCCCCTCACTGATCAACACCGCTTCGGCATGCAACTCGCTCAGTTGTCTCGCGGGTGGCGCGGCGAACTGGATCGTAGGCTGGCCGGCTTGGGCTTGTCGCAAGCTCGCTGGCTGGTGCTGCTGCACCTGGCCCGCTTCGAGGACGCGCCTACCCAGCGCGAACTGGCCGCCAGCGTTGGCGTCGAAGGCCCCACCCTGGCCCGGTTGCTCGACAGCCTGGAGGCCCAAGGCCTGGTCCGTCGCCAAGCCGTGATGGAAGATCGCCGCGCGAAGCAGATCAGCTTGAGCGAATCCGCCTTGCCGTTGATCAAACAAATAGAAACCATTGCCAACGAGCTGCGTCTGGAGCTGTTCACCGGCATCAGCGAACAGGACCTGGCCACGGCGATGGCGGTCCACGCCAAAGTACTCGCCAATCTGGAGAAGCGAGCCTGACCCGGCAGGCTGTCGCGGGGCTTTGAGTTTCGCCAGCCGCAAGCTATAAGGAAGGCTGTGGAAGTCGTTCCCAAGGGATGCTCATGCGCAAGCGTTTTACCCGCAACGCCCGGTTCGCGCCTCGATCGGCCACTCGCCTGGCGCTTTATTCGATGCTGGGCGGCTGTGCCCTGGCATGGTCCGGCCTGGCCTGCGCGCTAGGGCTGGGGGATATCACCCTTCATTCGGCACTCAATCAGCCGCTCAACGCCGACATTACCTTGGCCGACAGCACTGGCCTGGAAGAGGGCGATATCACGGTAACCCTGGGTACGCCCGAAGAATTCGCCCGCGCGGGCGTGGATCGCTCGTTCTTCCTGACCGACCTGCGCTTCACCCCGGTATTCAGGAATGGCCGCAAGGTCATTCATGTCAGCTCCAGCAAGGCGGTGCTGGAGCCCTACGTGAGCTTCATCGTCCAGGTCACTCAGCCGAGCGGCCAGCTGCTTCGTACCTATACGTTGCTGCTCGACCCGCCCGGCACCATGGCGCTGCCCCCGCCGTTGATCGCTACAAACGCACGGCCGGAGCCGGTTTCGTCGGTGGCGCCGATGCCTGCCCAGGCCGCGCCGCCCGCTCCGCCCCCAGCGGCGCTTCGCAAGAAAACCAACGAGGGCGAAGGCACCTCCAGGCAAACCTCCGCTGGGGAGCAGCTGACCGCTACCGCGGCGCAGAACAAACAATTGCAACAGTCCGTGGAAGACCTCGAAGCTCGCCTCGAGGGTTTGGAGGAGGAACGCAACAGCAAGGATCAGCAGCTGGCCGAGTTGCAATCCCGGCTGGCTGAAGCACAAGCGATCGCGGCGGCGCGGGCGGCGTTGCCAGCAGCAAGCGCGGCACCGGCCGCGACCGCCGCTACCTCCGCGCCGGATGCGCAGGCGCCCGCTCAGAATGGCGCACCCGCGGCCACGCCGGCGCCTGTAACGTCAACGGGTAGCGGCGCCACAGCGTCAGTGCCTGCCGCGCAACCTCAACCCGCGAGCGCCCCCGCGCCAGCACCCGCCGCCCCGGCTGTCATGCCGCCCGCCGCCAACCCGGCGCCCGCCGCCCCGCTGGTGGTCGCTCCGGAGACGGATGACCTCACCTGGCTGTTGCAGCTGGGCGCGCTGCTGGCGCTGCTATTGCTGATCGCCGCCTGGCTGTTGCAGCGCCGTCGCCAGCGCGGCGTTGCGCCGCAAGCTACTGTGTTGCCCGCCACTGTCGCGGCCAGCGACACCGACACCGTCGAGCCTCAAAACGCCTTGGCCGGCGCGGTGCCGGTGGCCGCGCGGCGAGAGCAGGCGCCAGCGACCGATGCGCTTGATGCCGCCAGCATCTACATCGCTTACGGGCGCTTCAATGAAGCGCTGGGTGTGCTCCGCGAGGGGCTGCAACGCCAGCCGGAGCGCCGCGACTTGCGGCTGCGTATCCTTGAGGTCTTGGGGCTGCAGGGCAATGCGCATGCCTATGCCGAGGAAGAGGCGGCACTGCGCGCCAATGGCGAGAGCGATGCGGTACTGGACCAGACCCGAGCTCGCTTCCCGCGGCTGGCTTCGGCCGCGGTGGCCTTGGCGGCGGGAACGGCGGCGGCAACGCAGCTGCCGCCCGCCATCCCGGAATCGTCCCGCTCGGTGAGCCCTGAAGACTTCGAGGCCCCTCTGGAAAGCGACACGGTGGCAAGCCCGGAGTCGGTCAGCGACACGGCTTCAGAATTCGATATCGATTTTGATGCGCTGGGCGACCTCGGTGAGCCTGACAGTCTCGCGCCGTCAGCTGCCAGGGGCGCAAGTACCGACGAGTTCCACCTGAACCTAGACGACATGGCGCTGGACACGGACTGGTCAGCCATGGACCCGTTCGATCCGCCTCCCGCACCTGCCGCGCGACCCGCCACCAACGCGCCGGAGGTTCAGGCCGACAGTGCCGCGCTCGATGAAAGCCTGTTTTTCTCCAACCTTCGCGAATTGCCCGAAGTACTCGAGCTTCCGGAAGAGGAGTTTCTCAGCGACTTCGCCGACGAGCCCCTGGCGTTGGTACCGGAAGGGGTTGGCGATGGCGACCTGGACGCAGCGTTCCTTGAAAATTTTGCCGACGAGCCCGCGGTATTGGCCGACCTGGGGGGCGCTTCGCCGATCGACGACGCGACCGGCTTCACGGCGAGCGTTGCGGCGCTAGAATTGGAACTGCCAGGCGATGAGCTTCCCGACCTTGACGAGCTGAGCATCGACTTCGATGATCTGGAAAGCCAGGCCCAGGCGGCGGACCGTCTCGATCAGGCCCGGTCATTGCT
>Ga0265797_10003584_pt1 | contig 24684 bp, 31 predicted proteins | sample P2T30metagenome_FD_192433 | JGI IMG/M metagenome (GOLD analysis project Ga0265797, IMG submission 192433) | Plant litter microbial communities from East Loma Ridge, Irvine, California - P2 T30 | ecosystem: Environmental > Terrestrial > Plant litter > Unclassified | place: USA: California... | reverse complement strand
CTCGCTGAGGAGGGATACTCCGGTGTTGAGGTCCGCGTGACCCCTACCGTCACCGACATCATCATCCGTGCCACCCACACCCAGGAGGTTCTCGGTGAGCAGGGTCGCAGGATCCGTGAGGTATGTTTCTTGTGGTTTGACTGTGTGGCGAGATCGCAAGATTCTAACAAACCTCCAGCTTACCAGCTTGATCACCCACCGTTACAAGTTCCCCGCCGACAGCGTCTCCCTCTACGCCGCTAAGGTCCAGTCTCGCGGTCTCTCCGCTGTCGCTCAGTGCGAGTCCCTCCGCTACAAGCTCCTCAACGGTCTTGCCGTCCGTCGTGCATGCTACGGTGTCCTCCGGTATGCACAATCACTTTTTCTCGGCACCTGAACCGACCTCTAACAAAACCACAGTTTCATCATGGAGTCTGGCGCCAAGGGTTGCGAGGTTGTCGTCTCCGGCAAGCTGCGCGCCGCCCGTGCCAAGTCCATGAAGTTCACCGACGGCTTCATGATCCACTCCGGTCAGCCCGCTAAGGACTTCATCGACCACGCCACCCGTCACGTCCTCCTCAGGCAGGGTGTGCTCGGTATCAAGGTCAAGATCATGCGCGCCTCCTCTTCTCCCAACGACCCCTCCGGCGAGAAGGCCGGTGGCTCTGGTCTCCCCGACTCCGTCACCATCATCGAGCCCAAGGAGGAGCAGCCCGTGCTCGCCCCTACTTCCCAGGACTACGGTGCCAAGGCCGCCCAGGCCCAGGCTGCCCAGCAGCAGCTCCAGCAGCAGCAGTCCGAGGAGCAGGGTGCTGAGGCCCAGCAGGCCCCTGCCGAGCAGCAGTACTAGGAGTAATGCTGTGCAGTGGATTGCTTCGTTAGCCGCGGGGCATCTTTTCGGGATGGATGGCGTTTCAAAGTTTCACCATATGAGCGATTCGTGCGCCTTTTGATGCAGGTAGCAGCACGTAGGCTTGCAAAAGAGATCATGTCCAAATTCATAACGTTATATTCACGGTCTCGTTCCTGTCTTGGAGGTGATGTGTTTCTGAAAGGTACATTTCACCTACACGTGTTCAACAACACGTGAGGGATGCAGCAATAACGAGGTCTGTTCATATGGGAAGCGGGCCATTTCAGTGTAAATGCATCATCAATTCGTACCATCCCTATAAACAATCCAAACCAAAAGGTGAGGTGCCAGCACTCACACTTTCCACTCCTACTCATACTTCTACGTCTACGTCTACTTCTTGTCCTGCACCTGCATATCCTGCAAACCCAAGACAACCTCCTCCCCCAAAACTTTCGACGCAGAAGTATTCTTCCGATGGGCCCTGCCTTTCTTGTGCACAACTTTAAGAGGCGGCTCTTCGACCTTCACGGCCTCCTCGTCGCCAAACAGGAACCCTCTGTTCCGTCGCTGGTCTTCGAAGAATGACGATGAAGACTTGCGCGCTGCGCTGGCGGCACCGGGTCCGGAGTCGGACTTTTCTTTTCCTTTGTCGTCGCTGCCGAGCATCCAGGAGTAAGAACTTTCTGCTAGAGGCGGGCGGGCGGGTTGTGGTGAGGGCAGGTCTGCTTGGGTTGGCGCTGGAGTGGTGGTTGGTGAGTCGGTGGTTGGCGGGGAGTCGACTTTGATGGCTGGTTGTGGTTTAGGAGGCGTAACGGGCGTAGGCGCTGGTGAAGTGTCGACATCGGCGTTGTCGGCGTTGTCGGTGTTGTCGGCGTTGTCGTCGTCAGGGTCATCAAACATCGAAGGATCTGCGAGTTTGGTCTCGTGTTGTTGATCATGAAGATCAGTTGTCGACTCAGGGTTTGGGTGCACTGGAGCCGGCGAATGGGTTGTCTGATCTCGTGGTTCTTTAGACGATGGCTCTTGTAGCTCGGGCGTAAATCCCTCAATTTCTTTCTTGTCTTGATCGCTGGCTGGTGCAGCATTTTCAGTTGGCAGGGGAAGAGTGGAATCGCCAAGATACACTTGGACGAACTGCACTTTGGCTATTGCCACACTGAGCTGTTCGAGAGAGGCGACTGCTCCGGGTTCTTCGCCTGTATTGCCTGAACCGCCCTGATGAGCAGCCGTCTTCTGGTACTCCCAGAGCTCGCTGACAGCAGCCTCAAGCAGCTTGTTCAATTGTGCGTTTCTGTTCTCGAGCTCTTTGACTTTGTGCAGCACTGCGCCATATGCAGTTCGGGGGCCACTCTGTCGCCATGTATTCGCGGATGATGGCGTTTGCGCATTGCTAATCTCCTGAGCCTTTCGGTGAACCTCATCAACTGCGCTCCGTACAGCTTTGCCTATATTGAATTGCTCACTTCGCGCGTGAATGTTCTTTGCGGCGGACTGGAAAATCGACTCGATGTTACGGCTCTGCTTCGATCGGCCATCTACCGCACCAACACGGCCCAGAGCTGCCCTCGCAGCATTGACTCCGGAAAATGCGGTGATATTACGCTGAAGTGCGGGTGGCGTCGCTGGTCTGTCTGTAGGTTGTAGAGGCCGGTCGGTGTACTTGAGAACGATGTAACCGCCGCCTCCGTGATGCATATGCTCTCGCAGATAGAGAGCGTCTAGCACAAGGCTCTGTGGCGCAAGGCCTTGAGGTAACGATGGGTATCGCAAGAGTAAAGTCAAAGCACTGTTGTAGTCAGATTCCATCAGCTCCCACCGTATACGCAAGAGCATAACCAGACAAATGTGATCCACGATTTCTAGAGATGCATCGTTCGCAAAGACAACATCCCACATTGTCAATAGATCGTCAAAGGGAAATTCACGGCCGAACAATAGCCTGATCCATCTCATAAGGAAAACTTGTGGCATGATGTCGAGTTTCTCCAGGTGAGACGCAAGTTCCGGATCGACCTTTGACAACGACTCGAAGACAATGCGTTTACTGCGCAGAACCATCGGGTTGTCTACTGCAGCATGCGTCGTCTGCTCGTAAAAGTTTTTCGCATTTTGCATGACTTGGCCAAAGAGTGCAAAAGCATCGTGTTCAATGTGGTCGGCGTCGTAGACAGCACGAACGACGGCGTCCTCGCCCATGGCCTTGCTACTATGTCCGAGGTTCACAGCATCTCTTTCGACAACCCACAACATAGGTGCTAGCAATTCGTGCATTCCTTGCCTGTAGCCCAGGTCGGGGTTCAACTTGCAGAAGACGAAGAGTATATCCAGCATCATTCGTTGTGTATCCGGTTGGCGGAAGTAGAGATTCTCGGGCATGCACCGATCGACATCTTGCTGGATCTCGGTGCGGAGCTCTTCGTCCTTTTGGATGGAGGACCATGGCGACTTGAATCACATCTTAGCTATCGGTCAGACCACGCCCAGAGGGAAGGCGACGTCGGAAGTTGAGCTTACGTCTGTCTCCTCGGCGAGCGGGTCGGCTTGTTCCTCTGGGTTCTCGATGTGTCGGAGGAAATGCAGGCGCAGTGAGTTGTACGCCGAGCGCGAGGACAGCAGGGTGCGCGGCCACGAGGCGGTGTCGACATTGTCGAAGAGTAGGAAGGCCTTCCAGCAGGCCGAGCGCAGGCCGTTGTTGGGTGCTGAGATGTGGCCGTCGAGGCGGACGGCTTCCTTGAGTTCGGCGAGCGATGGGTATTGTTGGAGCTCTTGCCAGCTTTGTTTGGCGTCGGCGAGGCGTCGCATGGCCGCAGAGAGTCTGCGTATGTTTTCGTATTGCTTGGTGCTGCGGTGTTGTTGCTGTTGCGCTCGCAACTCTGGCAGTGAAGTGGGGGTGTATTGGCCAGGCGCAGCTTGCCTGCAAGTGGAGGGTGGAGTCGGATTGTCGAGGCGGCGTTTGATGGCGTCGGCGCTCACTCAGCTGGGATTAGGAGGCCTCGTTCGCCCTCAGCCATCACCAAGTCCACATGTCATCTGGACAATCTCACCTACACTCGTTCTAGGAAAGACCAAGACGAAACATGGGCTGGCCATATCAGTTTGTCAATCCCACAGAGGCTCAGAAGATCTCCCGTCGAACGCTGCTTGATACCTACGGCCTGGTTGCACAAGCATCTGCTGGGGTCGTGCTGATAGTGATACAACTCTTCTTTCTGGCACAATGGTTGAGACGAAAGCAACAACAGAGTGGCCCTGACGTACCTAGCTCACCGAGCCTCAAACATTCACAGAAATCTGGAAATTCTAGCTTTAAGGCTATCGAGCGACGGTGGCGGCGTCTCGAGTGGTGGTCCGGCGACTCACTAGTGTTGCTTGGTATCGACTGTGGAACAAATGGACAGATTCTAGTAGCAACAGTCTGGACCGCGTGGCTCTTGGTCTTATGTTTTGCCGAGACAGGAAATGGTGAGTAACATATATGCAAGACTCATCTTGGCCTGCTGTGGCTCATGTTCTCTCAGATTACCTCCACCTCACAAAACGTTTTGGTATCGTCGGAGCCTCCCAACTACCCTTTCACTATCTCCTCATATGGAAATCATCTTGGTCCCCAGTACAAATCCTTACAAGGGCTTCGCACGAATCGCTCAATGCCTACCATCAAATCCTGGGCCGTATCGTCACACTGCTAGTAGGGATACATGCAGCTTTATACTTCAACTTCTACGTACAGAACAACCTCGTGGCAATGAAGCTAAAAGAGTTCTACGTTCTCTGCGGTATCGTCGGCGTTATTGCTTTCGCTGCGATTGGAACGACCGCCCTGGCACCCCTTCGACGACGAAGCTATCGTGTGTTTTATGTCGTTCACGTCGTACTTGCGACAGCTTTGGTGCCAGTTCTGTTCTTCCATGTCCACCATATTCGGATATACCTCTACGAGACCGCAGCTATCTATGCAGTCAACGCTCTTGTCCGCTGGCTATCCGCAACCGACCTTCGGGGTAGCATTCGATCGATACGCGATACCTCATTGGTGGAGATTGTAGTCGCGAACGACTCATCTGCCACATCGAAACGTCTCTTGCAGGACTTACGTCCGGGCCAGCATGCATACGTTTCGCTGACAGGAAATTCTTTCTTGCACACCTTCCGCAGCAATCCATTCACAATTGCTTCGATCCCCAATACTGATGGTCACATCAAGTTCGTGGCTAGAGCACTGAATGGCAACACCAAGCTGCTCCTGTCAAACGCCGAAAAAGTCTCGTCCGACAACAATGTCAATATCACTGTCGAAGGCTCATACGGTCCGAACACCTACGAAGACAAACTCCTACAGTACGATCGCGTGTTGTTCATCGCCGGCGGCGTAGGCGCAACTTTCATCGTTCCTCTCTACAGACAGCTGCTCGCGGATCTGAGCCCCGGGAAGGGCAGCTACAGGCGGCAGAAAGTGAGCTTTGTTTGGGTCGCGAGGACCAAGTCGGAAGTTACATGGGCTGTGCCAGCGGATCCGCGTGAAAAAGAGGGCTTCGCCGAGCGATTGAAGGTCTGCCTCACCAGTCCCAGTACGGAAGGCGGCAGCAGCCCAATGAATTACGACGACAACATCGAGGGCGCCGCTGCCGATGAGAACGAAGACGGTATTGAGCTTGAAGAGCAAAAGCAGCTGCTTTCCAACGTTGCGCAAAGCGATGGAAACAGCGCTGAAGATGCCAAGGATCTGTCCGTCTATACAGGCCGTCCCGATCTACGACGATTGGTGCACGAAACGCTCTCTCATGGGGGCAACGAGAGGGTAGCGGTTGTGGTTTGTGGTCCGAAGGCACTCAGCCAAAGCATTCGCCAGGAGATCGCGCCGTGGGTGAAGCGAGGAAGAGAGGTGTGGTTCCACGATGAAAGCTTCAGTCTATAGAATGAGGGTCAATTTGGATGTAGTTTGCATGATCGGGTGGAATTTAGAGCTACTTTAGATCAACGATATTGTCAATGCATTGGGACAAATAATGATTGAAACATACAAATCACTCAGTCCTGCACACCCTATCTTTTCAAGGGAAGTGAAAGCTACTTGCTCTCCTCCCTCAACTGCTTTCCCGTCTCCGCCACCCACGTCTCATAATCATCCGCCTCTTTGCCCAGCACAGCCCTGAGCAATCTGTACTCGTCTTCATTTGGTCCGAACCCGTTGTTAATCCAGCCCCTACACATCATCTCTAGATCTCTGCCCACCGCCCTTCCAGCCGTGCCAGGAATCACCTCTGCCCAATGCTGCTCATAAGCCTTCAACCCCTCTGCATCACCATTTCCCATCCTGATCTCTCTCCCCAAAGCCTTCGACCACAACTCCTCAATTTCTTTGCCAGTGTACCTCCTTAAAGACCCCACATTCACCTTCCTCCTCCCCAACTTCTCCCCTCCATCCTCCAAACTCTTGACCACCACCCTCGCCACATCCTTGCACGACACGCGACTCACGCCCCTCTCCCCCAGCGGCTCAGGCATCCACCCCTGCCCCAGCAGAATCTCCTTCGTCCTGATATCATTCTCAAAGAACAAAGTGGGCCCCACAACAGTCCACTTGAACGGATACGCCGCGTACCACAATCTCTGCTCAACCGCTACCTTGACAACCACGCTCGCGCTCGCCCACTCCGCTAGCATCGCCGCCACGCCCTGCGGCGATGTAAACTCACCCGCAGCAGAAAGGTACACCACGTGTTTGACTCCGGCCCGCGAGAAAGCGTCCAGGGCGCCCATGGTGGTGAACAGCTCATCCTGGCCGCCGAGATTGAGGAAGACTGACTCGACGGCGTGGGCGGTGCAGATTGATTCCAGCCAGGTTGGGTCCGAGACGGCGCCTTCGACGACGGAGAGGCGGGTTTTGTCGAGGGTTGGGGGGAAAGAGGATGAGAGGCGGGCGGAGGAGGAGGTTGGGAGGACGAGGGTTGTGTCTGATGGGGTGGTGGAGAGGAGGAGGGGGATGAGTTCGCGGCCAATGTTACCGGAGGCGGAGGTGATGAGGATTGATTTGGGAGGCATGGTTCGTTCTTTTTGTTCTTGTTCTTTTGTTCTTTTGATGGTGGTAGTTCCCGCTTTGGTATGTCGTGTTGTTTAGATTGAAAGAGATTATATAAACAGAAGCCGTTGCTCTTAACTCTCAATGGTGGCTGGTGTAATGTTGTACTTTCAGTGTCGTTGTTGGCTGCCTGGTGGTACGATCGGTAAGATGGAACAGGCAACCGCAGTTTTTATATCACGAGATCCCAGAAATCACTCGAGTACCTTGTACAATTTGGACAAGCAACCTGTCAATTATTCAGCCAGTGCGTCTATTGCCCCACCCTTGCGTAGAGCTTCGAAAGGTTTGTTACTAATCTTTACTCCAAAACGCGCTGGCCGCGGGCGCCGCCAACAACGGGTACTATACACATACCGAAAATGCGTTGGCTCGCGGGCGCCGCCAACAACGGGTACTATACACATACCGAAAATGCGTTGGCCCGCGGGCGCCGCCAATGCGACGGCCTGCTTGGCAGAGGAAGGTTGCTCTCGTAAATGAATCCTTCTGAGGGAATTGTGGAAGAATTATTGCCTGGGCACCTCGTATCGCAAACATTTATTTGTTATCAGATTACAAAGCTCGACAAACTGATGTAGGAGCTACGAGTGTCTCCAACCCATATCTTTGTTTCCCGACAGGACACATGAGGCACTTTCAGCTCAGCTTCCTCGATCTGCCAGCGAACCCTATCAGGCCTCTATACTTTTCGCTGATGCCACAAAAAAACGCAAGGTCGAAATGCCGACCTTGACTCTTGCGGGTTACAGCTATTCCTTCATGGCTCTGCTTCAGAAAACAAAAGGCACCATTCTCCATCTGCCCTCCAACGCCTGCTTTCCGAATCTGCGCTCGTACCATTCGTACGTGCCGTGGGCTGTCACACCCAGGTTGACCGCTACAAATACCAATGCGCAGGCAACAGTGCTATTGAGCCATTGACCAGGCGGCGCGGCCATGCCAGCAATGGACAGGTAAATGACGCACTCCGCGAAATAATGCGGTGTAACCGTCGGCTTGAAGGCAGGGTGAGTGGGTAGCTTATAGTCGGACTTTCCATCTTTGTTGTTGGCGCCAGTCGGTTTGAGGGATGCGAGGTAGGCGTGGCAGTCGTGCTGGATGCCGGATGCGAACATGAAGAAGGCGAGCGTGATGAAGGTCCGCACTGATGGTGCTTGGATGGTGAAATCGACGAGGGTAAGCTTGTGGTTTCTGAGTGCCGATGTTCCTTCTATCCAGATGGCAACACTGAGACCGACGTAGAAGGCCATGCCCAAGACCCAATGGCCGACCCACATGGTGCTTTTAGAGGGACGCGAAAAGGCTGTACATTCGCACAGACGTCGAATGCCTTGTGAGAGCACCACGAGCCAGACAATGAAGACTTGATGGAAAGTCATGGAGGGACGTGAAGTGTTAACATAGGCAGCGATGTGCGACGAAATGGGCCCTGAGAGGGCATAGTCGGCAGCCCAGAGGAGCGAACAGGAGACGGAGGCGATGTAGAAGGATGTGAACCAGCTATGAGGCACCTGAAGTGTTGCGACATAGTCCAAGGTGGAGTCCACAAAGTTCTTTGACTTTACAGCGGCAGGCTTCTTTGGCTTGACAGGAGAGGGTGTTGAGCTCGCACGAGCACCATAGGCAAGGAAACGCGAGCGCAAGGGCGGGAGAAGGAAAACAAGTTGGACCTACCGTTTCTGTCAGCCTGAGTTCAGGCTAGGCAGATGCTGATGTGTATGTTCTTACGCCGCCTGCAGCTCCTAGGAAGGCCAATCGGACGAGATCGACAAGGTCCAGGTCGAGATCCAGCTTGGAGGGAAACATTGTCCGTTATGGGAGCGGCTAAGGAACTCACTACTGCAGTAAAGATGAAGAGGCAATATATGCAGATGCAGATGCAGAGGTATACAGCACGGCAGCGTGTGTGCAGCAGGCGGTGAAGTGGTGGCTGGTGGCTGATGAGGGGTTGTTGTTGGCCTCGTGAGCTGTATAGAGTAAGTGATAGTGATACATGTAGACTACTGTACTGTATGATGTGAGACGAAGAGGAGCGAAGCCCGCGCGGGGTCGTGCTTTGGTGCTTTTTCCTAGTAGCGCAGCGCGGGCGAGTGACGATCGCAAAGCGCCAGGCGCGTCTCGCTCGCTCGCGGTGCATTTGCAAGCAAGCAGATTAACGGAGAAGAGAAGAGCTGACCATAGAGCACCTTTGCCCTCGCCACACCCATCGCATCAAATCAGAAGCGAGTCGCATCTCAGCAATCACCAACTCCTCAATACAAGAGCCGCTCTCGCAGCAGCACGCAAGCAATGCGCGCGTAGCAGCACCTCAAGCCCATCCTCCCACCATGTCGGCCACCCAAGACGAAGCTGCCCAGCGACAACAGTCCGACCGCTCGCCCTCCGACCAGCGCAAACCCTCGCTGCCTTCCATCAGCACCCTTCACTCGCCTGAGCAGCACCATGTCAGTCTGCCGCAGTACACTCCGCCGCCCAATCGCTCGAGTCCAACACAGGCGCAAGATGTCACTCAGGGCTTGACCAAGCTCTCCGCGAGCAATCCACCTCCTCCGCCGCCGCTCGATGCCCAGAGGAAGATCAGCTCCCCTACACTCGAACCGTATCGTGTGGCATCACGTTCACCGGAGCAAAGGAGAGCTTCACTCGTCTCGCCTAGTAACGCTGCTTTCACATTGCCGCCTCTTCAAAGCGTGACATCGCCGGTCGATGGTCAGATGCGCCGTCCTTCATTTGTGGGCACTCAAGAGCTGTCACCAACCTCTGCACGTGCTGCTCAGATGTCGACTGGCTCAGCGGCAACTGCCGTTGAAAGCGACAAGGTGAACGCGCATGCCGAGTCCTCCACATCACAAGCTCCTGTTCCGTCGCTTGTCGAGCCCTCAATAAGCATTAAAGAAAGCGCAGGTGATCTTTCGCCAGCGCACATAAAGCAGGAAAACCTGTCAGCACCTCAACCTGCCTCGCCTATCGATGCCAGACGGCCATCCCTACAAACCAGCGACATGGAACCCTCCAAGGCCATCAGCTCGCTCAAGCGCGAGAACAGTGCCCGACACCAGTCCCCGCTCCGAGAATCCTCAGTTCCTATGCCGTCCACCGAAGATGTTCACGCCGAGTCTACTATCCCGAGGAAGCGCCCCCTTCCTAAGAAGAAGGGAACAGCCTCAACGGTGAAGAAGGCTCCGCCACCCAAGAAGCGCAAGCTCGAGTCCACCCGATCCGATACACCTTCTTCCCGCACGTCAAGGCCTGCTTTCAAGGCCGGAAGCGCCAAAGGTACTCCAATAAACTCATCTCCAGCTCCCTCAGACCGTTCAGGCTCTGTTGACCCCGATGAGGAGGAAGAGGAAGAGGAGGAAGGCACACCAGTGAGCGACGACCTCTACTGTCTCTGCCGTAGACCTGATACTGGTACATTCATGATCGGGTGCGACGGGCAGTGTGACGATTGGTTCCATGGAAAATGCGTGGGCATTGAAGAGCGCGACAAAAACTTGATCGACAAATTCATGTGCCCACGATGCACAGAAGCTGGCATTGGTAGAACCACTTGGAAACGGATATGTCGCCGCTCAGGTTGCAGATTGCCAGCACGTGTAGGCAAGAACAAGCATGGAAGCGATGGCAGCAAGTACTGCTCGGATGAGTGTGGCGTTCTATTCTTCCGACAAATGACAGCCGCTGCTCGTGGGAGCGAACAAGCTGGAAAGAGTCGGTCATCACGAAGAAAGAGTCACCATATTCCGTCCGAATCACAAACTTCGAACGATCTCGGCGCTCGTGGAGGTGTGCTTGCTCCGGCTGAAGTTCGTGCCCTTCTTGATTCATCCCAGTCTTTGGATGAATTCAAGAAACTAGGTGAGGGTGTTCTCAGCCCACCAGCGACTCCAGACGGAAAGAAAAATGGCGACGGCAAATACCAAGGAGAATACACCGAGCTCGAAACGCAGACGTTGGCCGAGATTACGACCAAGAAGGATGCATCTCGAGTTCGCCATCAGCTGCTCAAGGATCGCCAGCAGTTTATTAACATGACTAAGCAAGCTGCAGCTCGCGCATGCGCAGAGAACGAGCTCAAGCCCAAGGACTACTGTGGGTTTGATCCACGTCTCGAATGGAGCGAAGACCAATTTGCTATCTGGCGAGCGAGCCTTATTGGCGAACAGGCTTTCGCACTGGGAACGCTGGCAATTGAGCAAAGTGGCAATGAACACATGGTGGACGAAGACGACGACAACGAAGGTATTTTCGCCACCGTTCACATTTGCGAGAAGAAAAAGTGCGCACGCCATCTGGAGTGGGTGAAACTCGCGACCGATGACGTACGATTCGAAATGTCGGACAACAGTGATCGTATGCGAGGGCTGGACCGTGAGGAGAAGGAGATCAGAGAACGGGCTGCCCTGCGCATGAGGTCCGGTGGAGAGCTCCAAGGCGAGGGCAGTGTTGAGGTTCACGGCTTAGATGTCCAGCCTCCAGCCAGAAATGGTGTTGTGAACAACCAAGACGCGATTGCAGCACCACCTCCGCCGGCACCTGAGAGCGTGCTGCCTGCCATACCGCCTAGCGATGCCATGCAGATTGACACGAACGCTTGAGCTACGTCGCTTTGGAAGCCAACTGGAAATGACCAAGACCAAGTTCGAGAAGCAAACGTCCTACTGGAAGGTCGACCTGTTTGAAGCAAAGGATCCATCCTTGCGAAGAGCTACAGCATCCTCCACAAAGACAGAAGATGTCGTGTCTCTCTCGACAGGTTCCTCGAGCTGTGCGCACCACCCATCGGTGTCACTGCAGGGGACATTTACATCTACCTCAGCATGATGGGCTGAGATGTCGGCAAGTTGATCCGGCAATGTCTGAGTTTATGTCTGGGCCAGCAGCCTACTTGTCTTACTTTCTGCCCATGGGCCATCTTAATTTCATGATGTGCTTCCTTTCCATACATCCACTACCAAACTCATTAGTACATATCACTACTCTCTCCTTTGCGATAGCTAGTACTAAAATGAAACGACCATGATGAACCTCCTGCAGATAAAGTATTCCTACAAGTACATATGTATGCAACCTGCGCCAAGCCGTGATCAACCCGTAAATGGTGTCCCCAGTTGCTTGAGTTCTGTTCATCGACATACCAAATGCAAATCACATGCACACGAACATGCGAAGTATGCGAAAGTATGTTCCTTCTATCATCACAATACTTTGCATTTCTCGGCCCTTGCCATTTCCAGTCGTTCCAGCCATCACACATGTGCCGCCAGTAGCCAATCGAGCCATCAGCGGCACGGCACCTTTGCTGCGGGCACCTGACCATACCACCGACACCCATCGGAAACCCATTGGTACTAGCGTCAAAGGGCAGTCCGGAAATCACTACCTCCTCGATACTATCTTACAAGACAAAGGCATACCCTTCGACCGTGTCTATCTCGCCACGCATGTCTTCTGCAAAACTCCCCAACGTGAAATCCTGAACTCATCTGACCTGACTTAGCAACGGAGACAAGCGATACGTGGTGAAGGAGATGCCTCAAGATTATGAAGTACGCACAAGTATTTATCACCACATTGGCGAGAATGACCATGTTCGCACGCCTGTCGACACGATACCCGAACGCCGGATGTTTGTTTTCGAGTACCTTGACGAGACGTTACTGCGGCTTGTCAGTAGGGACTTGCTGTCATCGACATTTCTGAAATATGTCCTCAAATGCGCACTGCGTGGACTAGCCGTGCTTCATGAGAGGGATATCGTGCACAATGGTAAGGATCTTCCCTTCGTTGCAATCCACAGATGAGATTGACAACGGACCAGATGTCAAACCAAACAACATTCTAGTCAGGACCACAGAAGACGATACAGGCCTCAGAGTCGAACAAGTTCAGCTCATCGATCTCGAGGACGCCGCTCACGTACCTCCTGGAACTGCTCTCCGCGGCATGCAACTAGGAAACTGGATGTGGCGGAGTCCAGAATCGCACGCCGAAGGGCCGATAGAGAAACCCTCGGACATGTTCTCTTTCGGCATCGTCGTAAGAGCACACCGCATCGCACCTCCTACTCTTCAAACGCCAACTAACCGCATCTCTGTGCTGCAGTGCATCTACACAATCCTCCAAGCCACAATCTTCGCAGTAGACGAGTCCGCCCTACCACCAGAAATCGACAAGCTCGCCGTCGTCCTCGAACGTCAAATATCCTACTTCGCGGACGAAGACGGCATGAGGGGATTTCAAGACTATATCGGTGCTGACAGCCCCTGGCACGAAATCTTCCTGGTGATCCAGAAGGGTTTCGGCGAAGTACAGCCCCGGCGACCTTTTGAGCTTTGGCAAGGACAGGGAATGGATGATGCCGATTTCAAGGACCTTATACGGGCTTTGACGAAACTTGATCCGGGCAAAAGGCTTACGGCGCGGCGAGCGTTGTCTCACAAATGGTTCGAGGGTTTGTGAAATGGAGAAAGCGATGGTCGCTGCACATAGAGTCGATATACGGCAGACTCGCGGGTGTCGAACATAAAAGTGATAGTCAGGAATTAGCGAACCAAACGACCGTGATGAATCGAACGGCCTAAAGCGACGAAGATAGGTCTTGTCGCCCTTTTGGTGTGAGGTTCGTTCAACTCTATACCTTGCATGACACACGAGCAGACGACAGAACTCAGGAGCATTGGCAAAAAATATTCGTCTAAAAAGTTCATGTTGCATTTAATTTTTTCCTGTGTGTTGCATAGCGGGCGCAGGAAAAACAAAAAGAGACGCAGAGAGCCACCGTGCAGCAGCTCCATCCATACTGCGTCGCCCACCCAAGAGCCAAACATTACGACCCTTGCTAAAAGACCACCCATCCGGCCTCCGGACTTGGTCTTTCCCCGCCAAACAAGACTCATTCACCATGTGGGCTGTCGACCTTATCCGACGAAGGCAGAGCGCCACGTAGGCGACCTTTCGGCTGTTTGCGGCCCGCGTGCAGCATGTGGACATTCTAAGTCTCCATCGCATCACCGGCGGCGCCTTCGCTGCCGGTACCCTTTGCGGCGGTAGAGGCGAAGAAGCGCACGTCGACGTCCTCGTCTTGGATCAGCTTCTCGAGCTGTGGCAAAACTTGAGACTGAATGAGCTGCTGGCCCTTGACAGAGCCCTCGGCGTTGGCAGCCTTGCCGTCCTTCTCTAGTTGGGAGAGGGTTGTGGCACCGTCGTCGGGGATGCGACGCAGGATGTCGACGAGAACGGCGTATGATTTGGCGACGTTGAATCTGATGTTGGGAATTGGGTCACTGACGAGCTTCTCGAGGATAGGAAGCACGGCGCTTGCGAGGACGGGGAGAGAGAGCGCAGGTGCGAGTGTCTGGAAAAGTGTATTAGTATTTAGTCATTGTTGGAAATTAGTGATAAGACATACCGAAACAGCGAAACATGTGGTCATCCTGTAGAGGTAGTTGGGGTGCTCGGCCATGGCGGCAACCTTGGGCACGATGGCCTCACTGGCCCACTCGACACCAAAGACTTCTGTGAGCTTCTTCAAGTTTTGTGTGCTGGCTTCGCGAATGCTGAAGACAGTGTCGCCGAGCCAAGACATGCACAGGTTGCTGAGCTTCTCGTCGAAGAACTTCATGCCGAGCTGGCTGGCAAGTAGTGGCACGTACTGGATAATCGCGAGACGCACACGCCACTGCTTGTCCTCGGCCAGCTGCACAATCGCGGGCAGAAGAGACTGGGAGAGAAGATCGATGCCGATGACGTCGTTGACCTGCTCGAGCTTCGAGATGATGTTGAGCCTCACATCGGGGAATTCGTCCTTGAGCATCTGGAGGAACATAGGGAGGAGGTGCTCAGTGGTCTCACGCTTGCCGAGAATTGGTGCGAGGCCACTGATCTGGTTGCCGAAAGCAGCGCGAACGTGTTGCGAGGAATCGGTGACCAGCTCCTCGATAGCGGGCATAATGTCGCGAAGGAGCGCATCACGGTCAACAAGTTGGCAGAATCCAGGAACCTGTCCAGAAATCGCAGTCCTGACCTCTGCTTCGGTATCCTTCAACAACTTCACAAAGGCGGGCACGAGATCCCGTGCAAGTACCTCGTCGTCCACAGCCTTTGCAATCTTTTCGAAGCGGTCTGCCACCATGTATCTGACTCTCCAGCTCTTGTCGTCAAACAGGCTCCTAAGCGCTTGCAGAAGCACACCGTGGCTGCTCTGCTGCTGTTTGGGTACCGCCTCGGCGATTGCGATCAAAACCTCCACTGTGAGCAATCGGACGCTATCCTGATCATCGCCAGCCAAGTGCTGGAAGAGTGGGACCATTTCTTCGATCACAATTGCCGCGGGCATGCTCTTGATGAATTTTGCGAGGTTGTTTGCCGCCTGTCTCCTGACCATGGGCGTTTCATCGTGGACCAGCTGAGAGTAATGTTGCCTCAGTTGCTCCTGGTACTGAGGGCTCGCGTGCTGATAGGGTGTGTTGTAAAGGCCAGTGGCCGAAATCTTTGATGTAAACCAGTCGGCCTTTGAGAGGCGGAATGTGAGGGGAATGAAGTGTTCTTCGACTTGCTTTTGGCTGAGCTGCTCGCAGATCTTGTTGAGGGACTCGACGGCCTGTGATGGTTAGCAACGTGGCCACTGTAGTATTCATTGGGATTTCACTAACTTTGTCACGGACTAGAGGCTCCTCGATAGTTGCGAGGTTCTCCAGAGGCGAAAGAAGGCAGTGACCGAAGTCGGGACCGCCGACATACTCGACAAAGCCGCCCAGCTCGTCGCTGAGAGCGGTGAGAACTTCATCCTCGTCCTCGACAGACTCTACAAAAAGGTCAGCGGAGGCCATTGAGGCTGTTTGTGAATGTGTGCGCACCATCGAGGAAAGGTATCAGCTCATCGCGAGTGCGCTCCGGGCCCAAAGCGAGAGCAATGGTGGAGAGTCTGCGGATGGCATTCAGGCGGAGCAGGACGTCGTCATGCTGTGTGGTATGTCAGTGCCAGACATACAACCAACGGGTATTATTTGCTGCTCTAGTGAAAGCAAGCGCCGGAGGTTTCGCACCTTGAGCTCGTCGATGAGCACAGCAATCGGGTACAACTCATCGCCTTGGTCCTGGCCCTCCATGGTATATGCAATGCACTTGCAGTCGTGAAGCCGGTAAAGGAGTGAGTGGCCGTGGTACAGGACTCGCGGCGGTGATCCTGTTCTCACAGCCTGTGCGGGCGAGAGGCGACGTTGAGGGGCGTGTTGACAATGAGGTCAGAGGGTGTGTGGGTATCTATGACAGGCAATCTGCTTAGCTATGTGTCCCGTCGCAAATGCATTCAGTGGGCGTCGAGGCCGCTGCCGACTCGGACAAGGTAGAGGGTCGGTGTGCCCTCTTCGCACATATATGCGAGGGAGCAGCCGGGGTAGGAAGGCACATGCGCGCCCTTGGCTCAGAGCATGACGCAGAATGCAGGCGGGGCGGAGACTCACCAGGACGATGGGGGCGGAGCGGCGAGGGTGGGTGTGTATATTGGGTGAGGGCGGGGCGGTGGTGGTGTGCTGGCGGAGGGGCGATGGTATTTGGGGCGTCAGGGTGTTATTGCGTCGTCGTCGCTGTGCTGGAGCTCGCTGGCTGCTCGCACTGCGGTGGGATGAAGATCGGGCTGAGGCACGGACGGCAGCGGCCATCAGCCATCAGCCATCAGCCATCAGCCACAGCACACGTCGTTGCGCCACATCAGCACCAGCTGAACTGCGCCCAAGAATTTCGTCGTGTCGAGATGACTCCATAAGCAAGTAAAGAAAAGCCGCCCTGAGACATTGGACCACCGGCCGGAAGCGCAATTGCAGACGCTCAACACCGCAACGCCCTCAGGCATTCATAGAAATATTCTCTCGTGAGGCCACCACTGCCCGGACTCCGTCAACATGCCTACCATTTCCGTCGACAAGCTCGCCCTCTACAAGGCCCTGGGCAAGGACTACACCCGCGAGGAGTTCGACGAATTATGCTTCGAGTTCGGTATTGAGCTGGACGATGACACCACTGGAATCGAGGAGCCTGCTCAGCTAAAGATCGAAATCCCCGCCAACCGCTATGACATGCTTTGTTTCGAGGGAATTGCCATGAACCTCAATGTTTTCCTCGGCAGGCAAGAGGTCCCCCAGTACAAGCTCAAGGCTCCCGCAGACGGCAAGCTTCTTGAGGTGACCGTCAAGCCCGAGACCCAGCAAGTGCGCCAGTACTTCTCATGTGCCATCCTCAGGGGCATCAAGTTCGACAAGGCAAAGTACGAGAGCTTCATTGCCCTGCAAGACAAGCTTCACCAGAACCTCGCGAGACAGAGAAGCCTGGTGGCAATTGGCACACACGATCTGGCCACCCTCAAGGGACCTTTCACATACGAGGCACTCCCGCCTGACCAGATCAAGTTCGCTCCTCTCAACCAGGAGAAGGAGATGAACGGCAATGAGATGATGGAGTTCTACGAGGTGCGTATCCCCGGCAAATATGTGTGGCGTTACCTTGGATCAAAAGTTGATCCTACGGGAATCTGCACAAAATGGCTCGCTTGAGCCTTCGCATTGCATACATTTAGCTAACTCCCCAACAGAAGGACCTCCAGCTCAGGAAATACTTGCCCATCATCAGGGACAAGCCCGTCTACCCCATCATCTACGACGCCAACCGCACAGTTCTGTCGATGCCTCCTATCATCAACAGCAACCACTCCAAAATCACTCTCGACACCACCGATGTTTTCATTGACATCACCGCCACCGACAAGACCAAGCTGGAAATTGTCAGCCAGATTCTTGTCGCCATGTTCTCTCCCTACTGCAGCGAGCCCTACACCATTGAGCCCGTCCGCATCATCTCACCCCACAACAACGAGACCCGCGAGTCACCAGACCTAAAGCCCCGTCCTTCGCAAGCAAGCGCGAAGTTCATCAACTCGGTCTGCGGTCTTGAGCTTTCCCGCGAGGAGATCTGCAAGATGCTCAGCAAGATGTGCTACACCGCCAAGCCTTCCGAGACCGAGTCCGACAAAATCGACGTCGACATCCCCATCACCCGCGCCGATGTTCTCCACCAGGCAGATATCATGGAGGATGTTGCCATCGGCTACGGCTTCAACAACCTGCCCCGCAACTTCCCCTCAACCTCCAACTCTGTCGCTGCTGCGCTCCCCATCAACAAGCTGGCCGATATCGTCCGCGTCGAGTCCGCCATGGCCGGCTGGAGTGAAGTCATGCCTCTCATCCTGTGCTCACACGACGAGAACTACGCATGGCTGAACAAGAAGGACGACGGCAGGGCCGTTCGCCTCCAGAATCCCAAGGCCCTTGAGTACCAGATTGTCCGCACATCTCTCGTCCCCGGTCTCCTCAAGACTCTCCGCGAGAATAAGCGCCACGCAGTCCCCATGAAGATCTTCGAGGTTTCCGACATCGGCCTCAAGGACGAGAGCCTCGAGCGTAAGAGCAGAAACGAGCGCCACTTCGCCGCCGCCTGGTACGGCAAGACCAGCGGCTTCGAGCACGTGCACGGTCTTCTCGACCGCGTCATGCTGATGCTCAGGTCTGCTTTCATCACCCGCGAGGAAGGCCTCAAGAACACAAAGCTCCAGGGCTACTTCATCGAGGAGCTCGACGGTACGTTTTCCAATTACATGTCACAATCGTATTTGGAACCCGACTGACACAAAAATCCACACAGACCCCTCCTACCTCCCCGGCCACGCCGCCGCTGTCTTCCTGCAGCTCGCCGACCAGAAGCCCGTGCAGATCGGCAGCTTCGGTGTCATGCACCCTCTCGTGCTCAAGAACTTCGAGTTGCCCTTCCCGACTTCCACACTTGAGCTCAACCTGGAGCACTTCTTGTAAACTTTGGCAACGAATTGCATGAGTTGTGAGGGCCGCAGCGCAAGAAAACAACATGAACGAACGAAGTTGCGTGACATGATATAGCATGATACAAGTCCTCTGAAAACGAGAAAAAAACGATTCTTGAAACTACGTGTGATGAGAGATGTGCTAGTGATTTTTTGTATTGAAGAGCAATTTGATGGTGACGTTGAAACTGGGAAAACTATGTTCCTCACTTGAATTGTTTGATACATTTTTTTAAATATATATATGGTAGATTGTCTGCTGATCAAACGACAGCAAAAACATGGCATGTCTGCTATGATCCACTAGTACACGCCAGGCCAGATGCGCCACCTGACAATTTCGCAGTACTTCTCCCAGTCCTTGCCATACTTGCGCCTGCACTTCTCCTCATCACGCATCTCGCGGTGTATCAAGAGGACAGCGAAGTACAGCATGTAGAAGTATGTGATTGGGATCGCGTAGCCCTTGATGCCTTCTTGCGAGACAAGGCTGGTGCCAGGGTAGAGGATGGAAGGAGTGAGCTTGTAGCCTGCGGCGAGGGTGGGAAGGCAGTAGGACCACGACATCAGCCAGTCTCCGAGGTAGTTGATGTGGCGAGCAGTTCCCCACCAGCCGGAGGTCAGCAGGCGGGAGCCGGCAGCTGTCTCGATGTACTTGAGGTGGGCAACTTTGGGGTCGTTGGGATTGGTGCGGAAGCGGTTCTTCTCGTTGTTGGCGCTGCGGAAGATGTAGTAGCCAAGACCCTGGATACCAAGGATGGCGAGGACGTAGGTGGGACCAAGGATGACCGGGTGGACGCTGAGGTAGCGTGCCTGGATGGAGTATGAGAAAGGCACCCAAACGAGGTCGCCGAATGAGAGCATGAAGCCGAAGCCATCGTTGATGATGTCAATGGTGGTGAGAATGGCAGGTTCCATCCACAGAGCGTCAAGGATGTAAACACCCTGCGAGATGGTGACAATAACTGTTCGCGGTGTTAGTGTCTATAGTGGACCAAATTTGGAAGGGTAAAACATACGCATCGAATCGGTAACATAGCCGTAAGACTTGTACTGCTTGGCCATGAAAGCAAGATCAAGAATGAGCCAGCCAAGCATACCGGGCCTCAGCTCCATCCAAGCCTTGATATCGACTTCACCGGCGAAGGGCAGAGTGATGCGAGGGTTGAGCTCGCGGCCAATGAACCAGTCGTAGATGATGTTGCCAGTGTGTCCGCCAGCTGCGAGCTCACGGAGCTCCTTGTTACCACGCTTAACCTCGAACGAGCGAACGTACACGTAGACCGCAAGGAGGAAGGAAATCAGGAGGTTCGACGAGACCAATCCGACGTAGTTCTTGTTGATGAAGGACCAGACAGGGAAGTCAGCGCCCTGAGCGACAGTGCCAGCGGCGCAAATGGCAAGAATGGTTGCGGCAGAGCTGAACGCGTTGAAACGGTAGTTCAGTCTGGAGCCATTCTTGAGCTCGACACCCTTGACCTCTTGCGCCGGCAGAGCAGCGTACAGCACCAAGCTCAACGCATACCAGGCCAACGATCCGAGCATGCCATTGAGTGTGACTAGTCCACTCCAACCAGGCCAACCTGTCTCTTTCGCCAGAACGTGTGTCGCATGCTCCCAAGACGTCTGGGTGGTGTAGCTGGGCGGCGTGAACAGCTTGGTGGGGCTGAGGAGAGACGGCGCAGGGCATCCAGAAACGTCGTTGCAGAGGAAGGTCAAGGCGTAGACGGCAACAGGGCAACCGATCGAGATGAGGGCAGCACCAATTCTAGATATCTGTTAGCAATGCGACGCGCCTTGTGTGATGGTGTATGCATGCACTTACGGTCCTCCGAACTCAAAGCCATGGGGCTCCTCCACGGCAACAGCCTGGGGTGTCTTCTTGGGTGCCATTGTTGTGAATTGCGAGTGGGATGTTGCTCGCGACCAAGTGAGACGTGCTGGTGGTGGAAGAGGGGGAGACGCGATGGCTTGCTTAAGTTGCTGTTTGAATTTCCGAGCACTGACGTCGACGATGCGTATCGTACGTTGGTGGAAGCCAATCGTACGACACGCATTTCCACAACCAAGCTAGTTGCCTTACAACTACATTTACAATAGTATTTTCACCGGAGTGCTTGGTATTCAGCATACTATATCATGGGAATGGAGTGTGTAGTCTAAGACACCTGCGTGTATTGCAAACAGCCAAACTGAACATTGGACGATCACTGCTACCAATACACAACCCATTGAGGTCTTTGAATAGACTCAAATACATTAGATAGGATAGATTCGATGCAGGTCACTGTACTCTGTCGAGTGCTCTTTCTTCAGTGGTCGATTGTAGCTCCCCAGTCGAAAATCCATCGCTACACGTACCAAACTCTCGCACGTTTGCCTGAATACTGGAGTCAGTTGAGCGAAACACTTCCAAACCACCGCACCAAGCCCAATTGGACAAAACATGGGCACAAGACCGGCGATATAGGACCAAGCTATCATTTAGAGCAAACAGTCACGCATATATGTACTTTCATAGTCACATACACGTCACCGTATCCCGAGAGGCATCCACCACCAGGGTCAGGGTTGGGGTTTGCAATTGGCAGCGGAAACCACATGTGTACACAAAGTTTTGCCCTATAGGTGCTACTACCGGCATCCGAGCATCCGAAGTCGGATCCTTGGACGCGAGGTTCGCAACGTCAACAAGACATACATGTACCTTATTGTAAGAGCGACATTCGGAAGATCTCACCCGGTATCGTGTAACAATGCTACATTGAACCCCGTATTTGCCAGTAACCTCGTCGGGCTAAGCGAGACGCGAAAACCCGATTATGTCACGTTAGCTCGCATCCTGCGCCTTATTTCCATTGAAACCTTGAACAAAGTCCGAGCCTCAGATACAGAATGCGGCTAGGACATTGATAGCTGCCAGAGGCAGTGGTGAAAGGCAGATATAAGACATGCACCCATGCCTTGAGTTCTAATGTCTCTGGCAACACCAACGATCTTTGCACCCTCCCTAGAGACCAAACACCAAAACATCATCTCACAATGTCAAGCACGAACGAGTATCTCCTACTAAAGAACGGCACAGTCCTCATCCATGATGAGAACGACAATGTGGAAGTAGCTCGAACAGACATCCTCGTCTCTGGTTCGAAGATAGCGAAGTTGGCACCAAACATTGCTCCTCCTCCAGGATCACAAGTCATGTACGTGCGAATCCAACGTATCCATTGAAGAAGGTCGTGCTGACCAATGCCACTCGCGCTATACAGCGACTGCACAGACAAAATAATCTCAGCTGGTTTCGTGGACACGCACCATCATGTGTGGCAGACCCTACTCAAAGGTCGCCATGCGAACCAAATGTTGTTGCAATACTTGCCCGAGGGCAATTTTACTTCAAGCATGCACTCACCTGAAGATACTTTCTGGGGTCAACTCGCGGGATGCATGGAAATGATCGACTGCGGTACGACATCAGTGGTCGACTTCAGCCATATCAATTACTCCTCCGAGCATAGTGAGGATTCTTCTGCCTTCACGTACGGATACAATTGCTAAATCAACGAACAGACGATCAAGTCCTTGCTGCCACCTTGTCATCTGGTATCCGTTCGGTATTCTGCTACTGTCCAACTCCAAGATTGACATCTTGGGCGCCTTTCACCATAAATCCCAACTCTCTTGGTGATCACGTACTGCCCAAATTCGACGAACTTGCTGCTCAATCTCCTTGGGGAAATGGCCGTGTGACGCTAGGTTTCGCATTTGACGGTTTTCGATTCCTGCCGAAGGACATCCTAAGATCTCTAATGGCCAAGCTGAAAGAGAACCGTGTGCAGCTAATCACCTATCACTACAGCCGTGTTCCCGACCAAGGCACAGCGAGCCAGACAGTCGAGCTCTCAGAAAAGGGAATCTTGGATGAACGATGGCTGGTCTCGCACGGAGGTAATCCTGATCAGAAAGACGCCGATATATACAAGGAGTTTGGCATGCACGTCTCCAGTACTCCCAGTACGGAACTACAAATGGCCATGGGAAGCCCAGTCGCAGCTTTCAGAGACGATCTCGGACAGACCTTCGTCCAATCATGCGGACTAGGTATTGATTGCCACAGCAACAACTCTGCTTTCATGCCCGGAGAAGCTCGGATTGGGTTACAATCTGCTCGAGCATCTCGCGGGGAGGTAAGACCACTGGCCAAGCGCAAGAGGAATGAATCAAGACTGACCATCCCAAATAGAACTACCTTGCCCAGAACAAGGCACCAAACTCAACACACTACACTGTCGCTGAGACTTACAATCTTGCAACGATCCGCGGTGCCCGTGCCGCCAAGATGGCCGATGGAGTGGGCAGTATTGCGGAAGGCAAGCAAGCAGACTTGGCCATATTTTCCGGTACTTCTCCAGGCATGGTCGGCGCGGCACAGCATGACCCCGTGGCTGCGATCATTCTGCATTCCAACCCTAGCGACATTGAATACGTGATCGTGGACGGCGTGGTGAGGAAGAGTGGTGGCAAATTGGTAAACATCGATGTCGACAAGAGAGCACAGGGCCACATCGATCGGCCCAAGTTGTCGTGGGAGGATGTCGCCAGCCAGGTGATCAAGAGGAGGGAAGTGTTGCAGAAGAAGATCGAGCAGATTGATATGCCGGCTGCTACTGAGGCGCTCATCGATCAGTGGTACCTTGACAGGAGTAAGCTTGTCGATGAGCTCTAAGGTCACATCCTGAGAAATGGCAAGTTGCTACGACATCTCACTGGCCATTAATTTTTTTTTGGTGTCATTTCCCAGTTACAGTAGCACATAAGTAACGGAGATACTAACAATCTCTCAATGGTTAGCTTGTCACATTACATTACACTTACCTGCTGATAGCTGCCTGTATATTGGAGAAACATTTGCACGTGGAAGCGCACAGGCAAGCAATCGTTCATTTCATTACACAGTACACTAATCACGTGATTCTTCATGCTTTCTTCATGCAATTTCTCTCTCGTCACTTCATCATTTTCGCATGTTCGTTCATTGCATTCATCCCCAACGTGAATCTTCTTGCAAACCTCACTCCTTGTTTTCTCCCTTCATTTTCGTATTATCATTTGTCGCATTAGCCCATGTCATTCTCCATTCAATTTTCCTCGTCACTTCGTCATTGTGGCGTATTGAGAACGGCCACTGCTCACTCGGATATCCTGATCCGCTTGAGACTTGCCGTGCTCTTCTCTCAATTATCCAACCATTCGGCGACACGTCTTGCGACAGACGATTGCGCAATTGCTGCCACGCACAATGTGGCGTAATCATGCTCAACGCATGCAGAAGATGTGATTCTCGTGCATCCTCGTGCACTTGAAAGCAAAGCAGCTTCTCAATTTTCCTTGACAATCGCCACCGAAACGACGATTCCGATGATGAGAAGACAGTAGACGATCGAAAGCAGGACTGCCCAGGTCAGGGCGTCCTCCTTCCTCGATGGGCTCATGGCTTTCACCTTCCCGTCGCTTTTGTTCGCGATCCAGTAGTCGTAGTGGCCACTGTAGTACATGAAGCACAGCGGCGGAAATGCGAGGATGCGCATGAGGAACCTCTTAGAAAGCCTCTCTTGCAGGAGCAATGTTCGCGGGTCCATCACTTCGCTTGGGCGCATGAGCATCCTGCCTTGAGGGTTTGCGGGGTGGAACGGCATATTGTGGAACCTCGGGAAAGGCCCGGAGGCATTCTGTCCTTGGGTGCGCCGATAGTAGTTGTGGTGGCGAGGGAGAAGATCCCAGCGGCGAGAAGCCTCAGCCATCTCGCGATCCGTGAACGCACCTTGGATGTTCGACGTCGGAGAACCGGTGGTGATCAAGGCGTGGAGACTCGTCTGGCTGCTCATAGCTGCGCGGCGG
>Ga0265797_10003583_pt1 | contig 24697 bp, 23 predicted proteins | sample P2T30metagenome_FD_192433 | JGI IMG/M metagenome (GOLD analysis project Ga0265797, IMG submission 192433) | Plant litter microbial communities from East Loma Ridge, Irvine, California - P2 T30 | ecosystem: Environmental > Terrestrial > Plant litter > Unclassified | place: USA: California... | reverse complement strand
ACATGCCATTCTTTGAGAACTACACCGAGACTGGTCTGATCAATGTTGGCTATACACCTATCAACGGCTCTCAAACGCTCGGCAAATACCTGGTCCGCAATGATGGTGTCGACAGCGCAGATACATCTGCTACCAGCGCAGCGATCGTCAAGCACCAGCCGTCGGGCGCCAGTGGATACGTATACAGCTTCGGTATGGACCTGGGATACCTGTATATTCAGGCCCAAGCCGAAGCCGGCGGATATTCGCCGTGGTATGATGGACATTACTATCCCGGATATGACATTGGAACTCGCGTCATCAAGAACATTGTCACCACCAGTCCTCATTTCGTGAGCCTGTGGTCTGTTCCGTACAATAAAGGACTTGCCTTCACCACTACCTGGGATATCGACACCTACGTCTCGTATCCACACGGCCAGGGCATTGCGGCTGCTGCACAAGATCGGGGTGCCGCAGGCAACTTGAACCTCCACACCAAGTACATCACCGATGCCTACGAGACCGCGTACTTCCAGTATGGCGTTCCCTACATCTACCAGATCAGTGGATTCCGAACTGCTCCTGATGGAAACCCGTTCATCGACTTTGGTAGCCACACTGTCAGTCACTCGCCCAATGCGGCGGGATTCGACTACGGCACGCTTCAGGAACGGTTCATCGAAGGAACTGATGCCGGTTACTACCCGGTCATTCACCAGTGCGGACCCAATGCTGACGGTACACCCACCAATGGAGAGGTCTGCACCAAGGGAGGTACTAGTGGACTCTCTTTCTACACATCAGGTGCTTCCGCATCTGGAGAGGTTCGTGTGAGTGCTTGGTTGATCCGACACATACTCCACGATGAGTTCAAGACAGGCTACAACATGACGACCTACCGTCCTGGTAATCTTGCGTGGAGTAAATACCAAGCCACGCATTGCGTCGCCAACGGCATCATTGGTGGCTCGTCATGCGCAGGCAACTCTCATCTCACCCACCTTCCTTTCCAGGTCACGCATAACCGCGAGTCGTTCCAGGAGCTTCCTTACTACGAGTTTCCACTCCAGTGGTCTGATGGTGACGGCAATATGAGCAGCGCGGACTTCCCGGGCTCAGACTTTGCGAACCAGATCAAGTACATTGAGAAGATGGCACGGTATGGCGGGCACTACAACATCTTGATTCATCCTTCCGACGCCCTTTTCGATAAGATTCAGATCCAGCGCGCTCTCCACGATAGGGTGCGTCCTTATGCAGTGTTCTTCAATCAGACGGGCATGGCCAACTGGTGGACCAACCGAGACCGCGCCGTTGTCGACATCACAGCAGCGGACAACTCATCTGCGGTGATGACGGTCCGCTTGGACGGCCGCACAGAGGGACTCACTTTGCAGGTTCCACAGAACTATGCTATACAGTCTGCCTCGGGCTCTCTCTCGGTCTGCCAGCAACCCTCCTACGACAAGACCACGAACGCGGTCGTACTGCGAAACACGGCAAAGGGACTTTACACCCTCAACTTCGCTGTCGGGGCCAGCAACGCAACCGCCTCTACATGCCCTGACTTCACGCCAAAGCCGATTGGAGATACGGAGTGCATAGCATGGGACGTGATGATTGACGACTTCCTTGAACTCTACTTTGGCAGCAACAACGTCAATCTGCTCTTGTTGCAAACTGCTGCGACTGGGCTTTCGTCGAACAACGTTGATGGTACCTTGCAGCTTACCGCGACCACGAACAGCGGCGTCAACTCCTACTACACTGAGATCTCACGCTTTTGCTTCGACGCTACCGTTTACACCCATTTGTACTTCGACATGGTCGCTCCTCTCGGAAGCACCTTCTACGTGCAACTTGTCTCGTACGACACTGGATGCAACTTCGAACAGCAAAGTGCCACGTACTTGGACGTTACCCGATACGCCCCTGCTGATGGCTCGAATCATACTGTCACCATACCGCTAGCCGACTTCAAGGGACAAGAGATGAAGCATGTCCGCGGAATACGCATTGGTAACATCTCGCCAGCTCAGACACCCATCTACATCGACAACCTCAAGATCCAGAAGCGATGTGTAACAGCACCGGGAGAGGATCGCACTCCAGGCCTTGCGATTGAGTCGTTCCAAAATGTCGATCGATGGATCACTGGTATCAACAACATCTTTGGTCAGACCGACTACAACAACTCTATGACATTTGCGAAGCTGTCTGAGCTGGGCAGAATGCAGTTGCTGCCGTCGAGCTCAGAGTCATTCTTCTACACGGATACCATGGTCGATGGAGCTACCTTGAATGCTACTGCTTACACTGGGGTCTCTTTGAACGCGCGCGGCCCGCCCGGTGGCTCTTTCGATGTGGTATTGAGCTCAGGCGATGGCAAGACTACCACTGTCAACACCAGGTCTTACGCCACACTAGGCCAGGATAACTTCTATAACATCACCATTCCCCTCACGGCATTCTCCGGTATCAACACCGACTCGGTCAGCCGTATCACTCTACGTAACTTCACGCCCAATGGTGGGTCCTCCGCCAGCAACTTCACGATGCGATGGATCTCTCTTCTTGGCGGACCTTCTACAATCGGCGCCGGCCCACGTTGCCCAGCCCCGACTGGCTTTGTTGTGCTGAACTTCTGCGACCCGAATGAGTTCAAGACACAGACCAACGCTTTGGGTGCGGCTATCTCTGACGATCGAACGATGACATCGTACAAGCAGTCTAGTCGCGGATACGTTGACCTCGTACCCAAAGACGCGACATCTTACTTCTACTCGCTGCTCGCCAAACCGTCCGAGTGCAGAGCCGTGAACAGCTCTTACGACGCGATCATCCTCACTGTTTCCGGCCCGCAAGACGCGACAGCGAATATCGGTTTCAGATACGGCACTGATGGTTGCGGTACCAATGTAGTCACGTCTTACGTTCCGATCACATTCAACGCCGCGTCGACACAGCTTACGATTCCGTTCTCTCGCTTCCCAGCTACTTTCAATCAAGAATACCTCCAGTCATTCGTCATGACCAACTTCAATTCTCCCGGCTCGACGTATCGTATCCATTCCCTGGTCTTTACAGGACCGGAGGATAGCCCTGGTTGCGCGCTCTGCTCAGGTACCATCCTGAACACTTGTACATTCGTGCCCGAAGTTCCGCGCGTCAACCGACTCCTCGGCCAGATGACCGACGAAGGATCTCTCGCTTCATACTCTGTTGACGGCGACGGCTCTCTCGTCTTAGGATCTACAAGTGGCTCATACTGGTACTCCCAGTTCGACAACAGCGGATGCTACAACGCGAACACGCTAAACGCAACGGGCATCCAACTCTCCGTCGCCGCTCCCGCAGGAACCACATTCCGGGTTACCATGCGCTGGAAGACAGACGAGGAGTGCACCACACTCTCGCCCCCCTCCTCCGTCCCCATCACCTCCTTCGTCACATTCACCAGCGCCGACGCATACCAAGTCGCACAGATCCCCTTTGCCGACTTCTCCGGCATGAACACCAGCAGGCTCGACAGCGTCGCACTCTCAGCATTTAACCCCTCCGACGTCGACGTCAAAGTCGGTTGCATCAGTCTGATCAACGTCGCAGCCACGCCTTCACTTCAAACATGCAACTGCCCCGACGACGCGTGGCTGAACTACTGCACACCCGGCGTCGCAAACCGCAACAACCACGGCTACGTCCAAAGCGACGACGGCACCATGGAAGTCGCACCCGTTGTCACGGATGGCGCATTGGTTCTTCAACCCAGTGTATCAGGCTCATACTGGTACTCGCTGCAAAACTGCGCCGACGTCTCCACATCCCAGTACCTCGTTCTCAACGTCACGGCGAGTGCGGGCGCGAGCTTCAACGTGCAGTTACAGAGCGGCGGGTTTGGCTGCGATGGCCAGACTGCGATACAGCGTCTTAGTGTTGCGACGGCGGCGTATGGCAGTATGAATGGCAGTCCGGTGGTGCTGAGGATCCCGCTGAGCGATTACACGAAGATGAATAATGGCGCTTTCTCGTTGAGCAAGATTGATGCTGTTGCGTTGGAGGGGTTTAGTGCGGAGACGTCGAGGTATTTGATTCATTGCGCGTATTTCAGTAGTGCGGGTGCGAATGGGACGGTGGTGGGGAATAGTACTGCGACGTAAAGTAGTCATCGATAGACGTTAATTGTACTGGTTATTCCATTGCGCAGTCGAGACATTCCTAATTGGCAAAGCTGCTTGCACAAATTAGAGGAGACCTCTACTGAGTGCGCGATACGCTGTGATCAGGTGTGCTAGCCGACATGCCTTCATGCGAGAACACTGAACAGCGACACGATGCGCATTTTCTATCGAGCACCTCAAATGGCCAGACCTGTATGCGCGCCTGGCTATTGCTGGAAGGTAGCGTCAACTGCTGAGACGACGTAGCAGAGTAACAGCATGGCCCAAGACCGAAGAAATTCGCAAGCTAGCCGATTTCAGACCTGTGTGAAATCACGGCTCAGCAGATCGTTCGTGGCGTTGGCATTTACAGCCAGACAGCACAGTAAAAGCACTCTCGAGTGAAAGACCAACTGTTGATTCGCAGACAGAGCGGCCATCCTCCACGCTATCTGCACCACGGGGCCGGGGCGGCTGGGAGAGCGCCCCGTCACCACGGCGCTGGGTTGCCTTCCGGTGTCTCGGAATTACCATTAGGTAATGACTTATCTACCCGGCGTTGCGACCACCTGCAGCTCCTTGTAAACCTGTTGTGCGTAATCATCGTGAAAGGACACAAATCCATGCTGGAGAAGTGAGCCCGTCTTCAACGATATACATGCTGCCATAGGAAGATGGCGGTGGTTTTTCGCGCTAAGTCGGAGACCGCGAGCGACGTGGCGCACTGTCGCAAGCAGCATTCCAGGGCTGCATCGAATGTGACCAACAGATCAAGTCCAGAGGTAGACTCCTGATAAATAGAACTCGGCTTTTAATTGTCACAGATGGCAAGCGCACCTAGGTAGCTTTGTCCTACGATCTAATTCCTTAGCACCCGTGGACAACATGCATCTCAGCTGCAGCATTAAGCCTTCCACACGGAAGCTTTGCTCTTTTACTATCGGAGACTGCAGGGTCGCGTCGACGGTAGTACAGTCTGGAGGAGCAGGGAAGCTCAGTTCATCACGTGCGAAACGGGGGCATGTTATCGGTAGGTGGATGGAAGAAATTACGGCTCAGCAGACAGCCTGGTTTCCTCAGGCATCAAAGCCCATCTGCTTTATTTCGCTCTCAAAAACAGCATCCGAGTCGCCCAAAGTCGTGTAATTGGACAATGCCTTTGCGCTGACATCATACATGCACGTCCCGTCGTCAACACGCGCCGTGGCTTGCCTGCCACGTGCCTGCCCAGGTGGAAGCTCCGCCACAATGCGGATTTGGCGAGAAGCATGCTTTGATTACGGCTTAGCATTCAAGCTCCACTTTTGGCCCCCAAAGGTGGCCCATCCTGGCCCCCACTGAAGAGCTGAGTACAAAAAGACACCACCAGGAGAGAGACCGGCCTCTGATTGGCGCACCTTATGACAATGCTGTCATATCACCGGTACACTGTTTGCCTTCTTTCTGACGTGAGATGATCCCCGCGCAGGTTCCGGTGAAGGGGCGCCGCCACCTGCGTCAACACCTGCGGCGCCTGATTGCGCCCCTATCACGTCTCATCCGCACCGATGAACATTCGAGGGTGTGTCGTCGATATCTCAATGCGCAGTTGCAAGCACGTTGTGTAAATTCGTGTTAAACTGTGAACTCTTCCAGAGGTTCTCTGTCGATCGCGATGCTGTCACACAATAGTGACAGATCTCTTGGACGGGGCTGAAAGCTGCAACTGAGCCGCGACCTTGTCTTCACCCCCTAGTCACTGAACTCTTTGGATGAAAGTCAGAACACGCACGAAGTGAGGTTTACGAAATCGTGTAAGTGATCTACCACATATCGATCTTACCGTATGTTGTTAAAGCAACGACGAAACGAGATTCCGGAGGTCATGCATCACAGCTTCAGCACAGTATCAATCATAAAAGTGACAAGCTTCTCACAAGCGCAGAAGAGCGGGATCTGGCTAGGTACACCCCCACAATTTCAGGCTGCAGAGTCATGCTCTTGGTATACAGTATGTGCCTTCGTTGAATAGATGCTCAAATCGACATTGGCAAGGTGTGCACCATCTGAAAGGTGCGGTTAGTGAGGCTAAAATTACGGCTCAGCATAAGTGATCGTGCCTCACTTTTTCTGCTCAGGGCTGGAAAAATTTCATCAAAAACAGCAGTCGAGTCGCTCAAAGTCCAGTAATTGGATTAGCCCTAGATGTGGGAACATGTAGCATCGGTGGCGGATAATGGGAAGACCAATAATATCGTACACGGTATACGAGGGGCCCTGCCTCACTTTCCAAAAGCCACACCTAGTACGCTTCACTTTTTCAGCCGCTGTGAAGAAACCACGGTAGACTTTGATTCCATTGTTCTGAAAGCAGCGCATCTTCGTGTATCTAGCAATGCCCACAAAACAGTCGTGGGAGCCATGGTCGGCGATAGGGAGAAATTTCGTGTGTTTGAGGAACTCGCCAAAGCAGTGCGTTCAATATCCCGTGACTTATGATCTTAGTGCGTCTGCGCATCTATATCGTCTACTACCTTCCTTGCATTTTCGGATGGAACTTCTTCGCTGAATAGTGCGAAGGAAAACCCTGGCTATCGATCCCTACCAGTCGTAGTCGTGCATTTTTCGAAGCCCCACCAAACAGTCAGACCGCTCAGAGTATTTTCTGCAGCCCTGGTCTGGTCTGCCCTAGCTTCACTCCAAGGTCAAAACCTGGTTCAGTCTGCAAGTAAATCGATGCTGTGCGTTTGTCCGACCCGCGACCTCAGCCTATGAAGCCGAAGCTGTGGCTTGCTCTCCACCGTCTCTCTCTGCAATGCACCTCCTCCCCTTCTTTGACTTATGATGATTGCGCAGTATGTCCTGTCTTGCGAAGTCAGTTCCACAGCCCCACCTTTGGCCATTTGGAAGTGCGCCACCGCATGTAAAGATATTCCCTGAATCATGGAGTTTCGTATGGCGAACAAGGTCGCTCTGCCTAGCGAATGTCTTATCGCACTGGCGGCATGGTAATCTCTGGCAGTCGCCGTGCGTTTGAAGATGAGACTCCCAGTTGAACTTTTTGTTGAAGGTCTTGTCGCAATGTGCGCATCTATAGTCTTGCTTCGTTCTCCGGCGTTTAGCAGTCGTCTCTCTTAGTTGCGCTGGCGGAGACTCCGCTTCCTCTGGGTCTATAGTGACTGCTGGAACTGGAGCGACTGCTGTGTCCGGAACCGTCGGTACGTTTGGAAGTTCATGCTCGGTCACAGCCTCAGGTTCCGGTGAAACTTCCCGCATACTCTCGTCGATCTCCTCGTCTGTTGGAAAGGTTTGCTGACGTGACGTCAATTCCGGGTGAATCCTCTTGAGGTGGCGGTCCAATTGTGCTTGCGTCGCAAACCCGATTTGAGAGCTTCTACAATGTTCATCGATACAGCGGGCTGGACGTTCATGCAGCTCTACGTGTTTTGCACGCTGTTCCCAGGTCTCGAAACCGTCCGTGAAATAGTTGCAGCTAAATCTGGAGCACTTGAACAGATTACAGCCGTACCTGTCTCTCAGAGCCTCGGATGCCTCTAAGTCCGGGCCGTCTAGAACATGAGCTTCCATGCAGCTGCGAACCGCCTCCACGACTCTTCTGAATCTCAAGGCTGATTTCTCGGGACGCACATCGCTGAAATGCTTTAGTTCCTTGTCAGTCGAGATGAGTGCCAGGCGAATCTGGGAGAAGCTTTGGCAACGACTGAACTGCTGCAGCAGATTCTCAGTCCGACTAGGAACTGATCTGAAGGTTGCAATACTGCTAGTAGTTGACTCGTTCCAGTATTGATTGATCAGTACCTCGAGGGACTCTGTAAGGTTCTGACATATGCTGTCGTGTTCAGGAAGAGCTGAGCTCATCCCGCCCTCTAAGTGCCGAAGCCAATTCGAAATGGCGTACTCCATGAACCCGAATTCTCCAGCCAGCACCAGTTCTTTCGAAGGAGTCTGAAAGGATGGCAAGTTTAAGTAGTCGATGCAGAGCGTTGCCATCTCAAGCTCTATATCGATACGGTTGAGAAAGTGACTCTTCGCGAGATACCTGCGGATGACTCAGTACATTCAGCTCGCTGATACAATAACAGTCCACTTACGTTCTTGCAGTCATGTGAACCAATTCAATAGTTCCGTCTGCACGGACGTCGACTAGAGATTCACATAGGTCTTTCGGATCAACGCGAAACTTTCGTCGTTCGAACTGAACAGCTCTGTTGTCGACGTCAATTGACCTCATCGTCTGCACTTCGTGCAGTTTCAAAGAGCGTTTTGCACACACGAGCCAACCAAGGAGCATCAAGGCCTCGTTACGCTCGGCGGCGACGGGCTTATCCGCAATGGTCTGCATGATACGGGTATACCTTGAGCAGAAAAGTCAGCTAACCAAGATAAGTATGCGGAAGCATATCACTTACACCTTGTCCAGCTTGTCTAGATCAGTGTCAAATGTTTCCATCTCGCGTTCCAAGCCGTAGAGGGAGCTCTGACCACAGAGATTAATCCAAACGAGATGAGCAAACAGAAAAACACCTGGCCACCGGTTTTGTTAGTCAAATTACCCTGTCATTCGAAGTCGACTAACCTTCAGCTGCTGCAGAAACTCGTTTAGCAATCTCGTGGGCGTACTTTTCTGGGGTACCAAGCTTCTCAATGAGCTTTCCAGCTTGTACCTCACAGAAAGCTTCAATGTCATCTTCGTTATTATCTGCGTCTGCAGTGATACTCGGAATGTCGCGATAGTCCTTTCGGGCGCTATCGTGTTGGCTGACGAACAAACAGTGAAGTCGTCCACGTAAGTCCAGTGGACCGTTCTCGAGAAGATTTCGAAACCAGCTCGTAATATCCCCCCTCTCTTTCCTCGTGCAGCATTCATCTAAGCCGTCAAGCACGATGTAAGCGGATTCACAGTTGCGTAAAGCAAAACTCAAGAGTTCTTCGACAAGAGGGCGAGAAGTAAGCACGATGCCTCCACTACAACAATTGCTGTAGAAGTAATCCAGAGTATGAGGATTCTGTTCGAGGATCTGTGAGAGCAAGGTACGAGCCATGGATAGAAAGTTGTTTCGGTCCTTGTCTTCTTGCTTGAAGTAAAAGAACAAGACTGTGGGGCTCTCATCTAGTTTCCTGACTTCTTCCACGACCAAAGATGCAAGGACAGTCTTCCCTAAAATCACAGTGTAAGTTGCGGTAGGATACGTGGCTGTTGCGACTTACCAGCCCCAGGCTTCCCATTCAACCACAATAACTTTGGGACTATGGCCACATTGGATTGCTGATCGAACCACTCTTGGTAAGCTCTGTCTTCCAACAACCAGGCGCAAGTCCCTGGGTACTCGACACGCATTCGCCTGAGATACTCTTGATCGTTCTCCATGTTCGTAGGTCGCATCCATGCATACACAGCCTGCCTGCGGCTAAGGCTTTTGCTGTCTATCTCAGCGGCTAATGCCCCCTCTTGGAGAGTCGAAGCGTTTTCGAACAGATCGAATTGATTAGAGTTCGCCCGGTCACGAACAAGCTCAAGGCGAGATAACATGCGAGATACGATATTCGAGGTTTTCAGTTTTTCCAGCTTCCATGTCGTTGCAAACAGTTCTTTCCAGACTGAAAGCTGTTAATAAAAACCGAGGCAATGGAAAAGGATCATCTTACCATGCCGTTGGAAGTAAAGAACAAGGCATTTGTTCACGTGGATGATGTCGCCGTACGCCGCCGTCAGAATTCTCGTCAGGCTTGGCTCAATGATGAACAGCTCTTTGTACATGGATAAGATGGGTTGAGCCCTTCCAATCTTCCCATAGAGGTCGATGAGATCATTGAATGCATCAGTGTCGCTGTTTGTTGCCTGTCTTTTGCATCAATAGCGTATCTAAACCCGATCTCTCATACATACCTCGAGCAAGAACTTCACAGGCCCCTGGTGAGAGGCGTCAGTTCTTCCTATGTTATCATAACCGAGATTAACATACCCAGACAAATCCCATAATTTCTCCACTGCTGGGTAAAGTTGCGATGAGTTCGCCGAACTCGCCGAACCTCTCGAGGAAGGGACCTAGACGGCCAAGGCCTTGCTGACGACGCTCTACGTGTTGTTTGTCTTGGAGGTTAACGATGTATTGCTTAAGATCAGTCACAGCCGTAGCTTGAAAGATGTCTCGGTTCTTCCTGTTTAACATGCTCTTGAAATCTATCAAGTGTGCCTTTATCGAAGGACCCAATGTATCTACGTCCTGTAAACATTGCTCCAGAGTGAGATTGCCAATTCCGTCGTCGAGTATGGTTGCAGGGAATGCTTCCTTGCGTAATGTCGCGAGTTCTTCAACAACGAGCGCTGCATCGATGCCGGCACCTTCATGTGACACTTCCAGCAAGTTTGCAGACACGCGATCTTGCCTAAACATCCTGTTCAGGAGATCAAAGAAACGTTCGTTGTAGAATTTCTTCCGCAATTGTCTTGTTGGGTTTCCGTCAGTCGGTGTTGATGTTTGAACAGAAGCATAGAGCTGCTTATGCCTGAGTAGCACCGCATTCTTGACCTCTCGACCATAGAAGAAGCGCGGAGTGTCTTTGCCAGATGACCCATCGGTTGTGCGAGCCTTCTTGTAGTTGCTAACCCCATCCCGACCTTGGATGTCACAAGTTGCTATCTCAGACATTATACATCCCAGTGACCATATATCACATTCTCGGGTGTATTTGCCTTGACGAGGGGCGGCATAGAAGCCAGTGTTGTGCTCGTTTGGAATACCAGTCGGGTCGGTGTCAGTCGGCAAGGTTGCCGGCTTTAATTCGAGCAGACCGAAATCTGCAATCTTCATCGTTCCCTTTACTATCAGGATGTTTGCGGGTTTCAGATCCTGGTGGTAAGCGATTGTGGTCCCTTTGTAAAGTTTGTGGAGAGTGTTAAGCCCTTCAGAAACGCCTTGCATCTGTGTCCAGAGCTCCGGGGAGTCGAATACGTCTCCTGGTCCCTTGAGGTAGTCGTGAAGTGATCTGTCAGCTTCTTCTTGCAGAATGAAGAAGTGACTACCATGCCAGTACGCGCCCAAAGCCACCATGAGGTGCGGGTGGTCTTCCTCTTTTGAGAGCCTCTGGAGATTGTACCATTCTTTCGCAGCGTCTTTGACCATACCATGCCTGAAGATCTTGCGAGCGAACCTTTTGATATGCTGCAATGTTTAGAACACAAGTACAATCATCCTGTAGGGGATCTTACTGGTCCAAAATCCTGCGACCGGTAATCGTCGTGTTGGAATTCGAAGCATCGGACTTCTGCAAATGTCCCTTCCCCCTTGAGCTCTGTATCCTCTTTGATTGGCAACAGTTCTTTCGCCGGTATGAATATGATGTCCGACGCTGGTCGAAGTGTCCGTACAAGAAAGCTATACTGCTGTTCTAGTATCTTCCTTTGCACTGTTTCCAAGTCCAAGACCGTCTCGCGATGACGGAGGTCGTCGAAGTCCGCGTCGCGAAGGTACGTAGTCCCGTGGAGCTTTAGTTCGTACTTCTGAAACATCTGGATAAGTCCTGGGCGGCGGACACTGATGAGAAGGGCATAGATAAGGGCATAGTCTCCCCTCAGTTCCAGTTCTCTTCGACGCTCGTTGAAACAGTCCGAACGGTACTCTATCGATCCGCCGTCTCGAGTGCATCGCGGGCAAGGGCAGAGAAATAGTTGTCCCGTTGTCAAACCATAGGGCTCGTCTTCGAATAGCGCCTTGATCTTCCGTGCAGGTACATAGAACGAGGCACTACCGGCAGGATAACATTCTCTCATTGGTCTGACCTCATTTTGCTCTAGATAATCGAGGGCGACCTGACATGGGGGCACTTCATCCATAGTACCTAGTTAGATACTTTGTGTCAGACCTCTGAGTGTAGAGCAGTGTCAAATATTAGTCTTGATTTCGCTCAACGAGGACACAACCCCGGTATGAAGGACCTGAGGGGCGAAGAGGCTGTCGCACATGTGCTCACCGGTCGAATGCGGCACATGCAGTGACTGCTCTTGACACTGATGGAATTGTAGATAGCTTCTCCAATGAGATAGATGGTGCCTGCGCTGCAGCGCTTGGCGACTGCAGTACTGCGCAGCAGTGGGCACCTGCATGCTCCAGGCGCAGTCGGCAACAAGCGTCCAATTCTACATGCCTGCCCAGGTGGGCATACCTAGGTATACATACCAGAGTGGAGAAGAAGCCACATTCCTCCAGGACCGGACACGAGAGTGTCTGGAAAAACATCGATTGTAGTGTACTTAGATAGATGAGACTACTCGGAGTTCACATCTTTCCGTCGCGTCCTGTACGATGGATAACGCGCGCCTTGCCGACAGGGCTAGATTACGGCTCAGCAGCGCATGAAGCGTGCAGGTATAGTATCGCAGTTTCCCTGTAAACATTGCGCACTCGAGTCACTTGGGCGTGCGCGATTGGTTAGCGTATTGGACTCTGCCTCGGGCTTTGTGCAGGACATGGTCTAGGACGCGCTGCGTCAGCACTAATGCTGTCATGTCATCATCCACGGGGATGTGTAGCGGTTAAACCAATCACTCCCTTGCCTGCTGCTCGAACCTGTCTTTCTGAGAAGAATCGTGGCAACCACGCGTCATGATCGCTCATTAGCATAGCTGGGCGCTGAGCCTGGAAGTTGCCACCACGGCAAAGCCGCACCTGAATAGCCTGAATGGATCTGATGTGACACTAAGGGTGAGGTCACAGAGACAATGTAGTCAGTCATCTCATGTGACTAACAAGCCCAATAGCATAGGCTCGCATTGATACTACCAATTCGCTTGCGATACATCGACGCGATCACACTTCGCGATCCGGCTGTAACGTTGAAATCCGGGTTAGTCTGTACTACCATCCGCTTCACACCCATCTTTGACCATCTTCGGAAGGTTCAAGGAGCGAGTAGCGCCGTGGAAAAGATCTAGTTTGAAGCTATCTGAAGACGACTGGCTTCTATCGCCGGTCTTCCGTGAAATGGCAGTACCCTTGTTGACTCAATAACCTGAGAGAACGACTTGCTTCCTCAAGCTGCATTGATCTGGTCTGACGTTTGCTCGTGCAGCCTGCGTCGCCTCCACACAAACCAAAGAAGCACTGTTGCTCCAGAGAATGCGCAAGTTATGAGGACATACACCCAAAAGTTCGACGCAACTGTCAAAGCATTTTCACGTTCAGAGTACGCAAAGAAGTTGGACCCAAATAACGTCTAGTACCTCGTGAGTAACAAAGTGTTGGCAGCAAATGGCTAGTACTTACTTACCGCTAGAAAGGTCGCAGGCAGAAATATCGCAGAGATTAAGGCGATCGTCATCATAGACCGAGTGTCCTTTGTAGACTGTTCTGTGAGTCGTTTCATCATCCCGGTTTCTTTGATGCTTTCTTCTGTCAATCTTTGCATCTCGCGGTTGATTTGCTTTCCTGCTTCATTGGCTCTGGAGTCTTGTATGCCTTGGACCTGCGGGGAAATGTATTCAGCAATGTCGTAGCCAGAGTGCGAACCAGCGCTCACAAGTTGGCCAATTCCAGCAGAACGTGCAATCAGCGTCTCTATCCTAGCCAGACTCGTCTCTTGTCCGTAAAGGTATCGGCCTAACCTAGCTTGCGTTTCGTCGAAGCTTGTGGACGAAGCTAGTGACGCCGCTGCTCTAAGGTCTGACACTCCACTTGTCAAGTGACAGCCCAGTCGGATATTCAACCTGAGTATGTGAGCTAGCCTCAGCAGCTTGTCGGTCAGAATGTGTAGCTTCTTAAGGTCTAAGAAATCGGCTTGCACATCGCCTTCAACATGAAGCTCTCTGACGTTCGTGAAGAAACCTCGATCAACCTATACAATCTGTCAACCTAAGCATTGCTTCTGGAATCCAACACTCACTATTCTAGAGAACTCTTCTTCAAGATAGATCAGATAGTCACGCCAGTTATCAGACACTTCGAGAAGTACCATAGCATGCTGTAAGACTTGCTTCATAGGTGAACCGTGGTCAGAGCGCTGGAGATTACGTCTCAACTGATCTTTGAGCTGGTCTGGGGCTTGCAAGAACACCCATCGGCACTGTTGATGTGACGATGAGAAGTGTTGGTAGACACCAACCTCTCTAATCGAAAATGGGTCCATTGGATATTGCCGACCATGTTTTGCAACGTACTTGATATTGTATCCGATGTCTTAAATATGACTTAGCGTTAGATTCAAAGTTGGGACTAAGGGGTAGTACAGTAGTCGCAGTCTTGGCCTGGCGTCAAGGGTGCGCGGGAAAGATCTTGTTTTGGCGTATGCATGAAAAGCGAGCTGAAGCCTTCCTCTATAGGACCAATCTTTTCGCAAAACAATCGGACTATATCTAGAAAGTCAGGGTGAACAGCCATTCGCGTGAAGAGTCGCCGTAAGTGTTCCTCGCTAATGCAAAGGCGACTCCACGTATAGCTCTGGTCGATAAAACTAGTACACTTAGCTTTGAGTTGCTTCGGTGGATGAGAGTACTGACATCAATGAGGTTGCCGATGTGATCTTCGTGATGGTGTCCAATTCTTCCTCTGTTCGGATCTGTTCCGTCAATACCCTGTGCTCACCATCTGTCGAAGCGTTAATTGAGCACCCATAGACATGTAGAACTTGAGGACTTACTTTCATATGGAGTTCCAATAGCCGTGTATTCAAAAGTGGACTGAGGATTTGCAACAAACAGGTCTTTACTCAGCTGGCTGATTCTGGTGTTGATGCGAGACGCTTCCAAGTCCGACGCAGCGAGATGAAGATTTTGGGGGTATCTCTCCCAATCTTTGGCATCCAAGGGACGCATCTTGGAAACGCGATATGTTACCAGCGTACTCGGCGTACTGGGACTTTATACCGCGCGTGGCTATGGCGTTCACCGGTGGGCTGTCGCCACGCGGTCACACCTTCACTTCCACTGTTGTCAGGCTCGACCAAATGATTCGGCCATCCAATCTGCCCCGACCAGAAGGCTTCACACAAATGTACACTGACTGATTGAGCAAAGTCGAGTTATATTTGAAGCTGTCTAGTTGATGTGGTGGTTCAGAGCGCTCCGCGGCGGAGATGGGGCTCGCAGACCCCGCTAAGCTGCGCCCGGGGTCGCCTAGCAGCCCCGCCACTAAGCAAGTGCCTGCCTAAACTTCCTTTGCAAGTCTATCAACTCATCCTGTTCAGGTCAGTGGAATTATCGCAAGCAATTGAATGCTAGGGTAACCTACACGAGTGAGCTCCCGAGGGACGCTAACTTTCCACTTTTCCCCCTCGTCAGGCACCTGTAGATGATCGATCAGCAGTTCTCTTTGCTTTTGTCCCGGGAGGCACCGCCGTACAACGATTTCGAATGAAGAAGACCCAAAAATCGAATCCAGGAATTCGACCAAGACATCATATTCCACTGTGTAGCGACTTTCAATAACCTGTATAACCATCATGCCCGGGATGCTGTGATGTGGATATGCAAACGTACACGGCCTGGGTAGGCATGAAGTAAGTCGGGATTTGGGCTGCGCGGGCTGCGCGCACACTGTTGACCGCTCTGCCTGGTGCACAGCCGAGGCAGAGCGCAGGGTCTCAGCTGTAGCACTTTCACAGCCACAAGGCATCAACCAACAAATGACTGCTGCGCTTACATCTATTCAGCCTTCCCCGTAGTAGCACGAGGCCGATTTAGCGAACTCAAGGCAAGCCTACCTAGGTAGCTTATAATCTATAACATGCAAGTGAGAAGCATGTTGCACATGGGCACGCCGACACCATGGATGAGTTTACTTACGGCCACATGGCCCTGAAACGATCATATCCCTTCGACAGCGAGCAGGCGCATATACCACAATATGGGCAGCGAGTACACAGGCATGAAGTTACGCCGGTCGACGAACCATTGTGTCTACTGGGCGTGGTAACACCCACATTTCAATAACTAAACCATGGTTCTGATTGCGCTACAGATCATTGACGTGAGAGCGCAGGCGCAAGGGGAGGCGTACGACCTTATTCGTCGCATGTTCTTTTTCGAGCCTACCCAACACCACGTAGCATTTAAAGTTTGTCCGAAAGGCGACTATTTCGAACTTTATCACAAGGGATGCGCGTTTGCACGTCTTGACAAGGCTTTCTGTTCTGAGGCTCGCCGACTAGTGGGGCTCAGCGTAAGTTTCCAGGCGTGCTTGGAGCGAAATCGTTGGGAACAGGACACGATAGCAAGGAGGCCATTTGCAGACGGAAAGGCGACGTTTTCCGTCGACGTTAACGTGAAGAGCCTGATGCACCATGCTGAAACGGTCGGCAATATCCTCCTTCGCTCTGGAAGTTTCCTACAATTTCCGACGCATAATCCAAGTGGAGAGTTCTATTTTAATCCTCAGATTCTCCAGATCGAAGGATTTTGTCAAAAAGATGACGACCTAATGAGTGAGGCAGAGGGTTCGCCAACACCTGCTGTCATCCTAGATCGGTCGGCGCAGAGCAACCTGAAGCCCTCTCCAAATCCTCAAGACCAAGTTGAACAGATCCTTGACTCACTTACTCATACAAGCATACTGCACGAGATCTTTACAGATACTAGTCGTATCAAAAGCACACTCATGCGGTAAATCTATTCCAGCCGAGTATAATAGAACGCACACTAAACCATATCTTAGGCACCAGATGATGGCATTAGACTTCATTGCACAGCGGGAAAGCGGTGCACCTTCTGCAGGGCTCGCGTTCTGGCAGCAAAAACGCAGGAGAGGTGAAACCTAGTATGCTGCAAGGATGCTCCTGCATGAGTGAATTTGAGCTAATCTCATGATAGCTTCCAGCACGTACTGACAAAATCCGAGGCTTTCGAGCACCGAGAGGCGCGAGGGGGGATTCTTGCAGATGACATGGGAATGGGCAAATCACTGACAATGTTGTCGGCTATCGCCAGCTCACTCCCAGACGCGGAGAAGTTTGCTTCAACCGAGACAGCGGCTGCAAGCGAGTCGCCAAACCCTTTGAGACCTTCACGAGCGACCTTGATCGTCGTTCCATCCACAAGTAAGTCAACAATAATTTACGCTATACTGTTATCATGCCGAACGCTGAATCTGATAGCTCTGATCGATAATTGGATCGATGAGATCCGCACGTAAGTGATTAATCTTGCTGTCTTCCATCGACCCCGCTTACATTCACAGACACACGTATCCGCACAAAGTGACGTTTCACAAACATCTCAGTGCCGAGCGACATGCGGAAACACATCTTCTATTTGAGAAAGATGTTGTGTTCACCACATATGCCACAGCCTTCGAGGACACTAAGAAAGATCCCTCGCCCTTGTCAAGAATTCATTGGTTCCGCATCGTGCTGGATGAAGGTAGGATTTTTGCTCTATCTATATCGTTGCCCTTTGCTGAACGAGTGGTGTGCAGCCCACAAGATCCGAAATCGGAAGAATAAGCTGTTCAAGGCAATTCATGAGCTTCCTGCCGATCGTCGCTGGTGTCTTACCGGGACGCCTATTCAGAATCGTCTCGAAGATTTAGGGAGCTTGGTCGCCTTCCTCCGAGTCACAGAGCTAGCGCACACATTGACCTTCCGCACGTTCATCATTGCCCCGACGCTGGCTGAGCGGGGACCACGGTTCCGAAATCTACAGACGCTACTTGGAATTATTTGCCTTCGGCGAACGCGAGAGCACCTCGGTCTACCGGAGCCGATAGCCCAAGAGCGGTTGATCGAATTCTCGCCCAGTGAATATCGCCAGTATACTGACCTCTTTGTTCGATACAAGAGACAATTACAGATGACTGCTAGCGGAAAGGGCCAATATGCGTCTACTGTTCTTCAATTCATCCATGAGCTGCGACTCTTTTGTAACAATGGTCCTAGGAAGACACGAACTGCACCGCACGGGTCAGACGACGAGATACTCTCTTATCTGGTGCAGCTTGAAGAAAACGTGTGCGCCAAATGTTCGATCAGCATCTTTACTGTCGATCGGGTGGAGGGCCGAGATGGTGGTCTGTTCGTCGAACCATGTAAACATCTTGTGTGTCACAGCTGCTGGCCGCAGTGTGTGGAGAAAAAGAAAGAAAACCATTGTCGGCTTTGCGCAAAAGGTCACGCCCCGGCAAATCTGACTACCCACTCCAACACCGAAGAGCTTGCCTTCGCATCAGAAGCGGCAGCGGAGACTTACCCATCAAAACTATTGGCTCTGCTTGAAGACATCAGGCACGTATCCGGAGAGAAATGGTAAGTTCTTGCCGGCGCAGTCAAGTTTCGCAGACTGATGAGAGCATTAGTATCATCTTCTCTGCCTGGAAGAAGACCTTGAACATGGCGGCTGAACTCTTCAAGAGAGACGGCATGAGATATGGGATGATTGAGGGAAGTCTGAGCTTAAACCAGCGGCTGAAAGTGTTGAAAGAGTTCAAATCTTCCATCGGGCCGAACATTCTCTTAATGACACTGGGTACGGGCGCGGAAGGGTTTGTCCACACACAATGGGAAAGGCTTCCAGCGCTAACGCAGCCAGGCTTACTTTGACTATTGCCTCCCACATATTTCTACTTGAGCCACAATGGAATCCCTTCGTCGAGCTACAGGCAATGGCGAGAGCGCAGCGCATTGGGCAGACCAGGCAAGTAGTCTGTGTACGATATGTCATGCAAGGAACCATTGAGCAGGTGAGAGAGCAACATCATTGCACTAAGTTTCCATTGAAAGTTTACGTGTCGATAGCACGACGTGATGAAACGTCAAAAGAACAAGACAGCCCTTGCAGGCGGCGGGTTCAAAAACCAGAAGATGCACGACTCATTAGTGAGACAACCAACTGAGCATGTGCGCGGGCTGATGCTAACAACTAATAGCAATACTTTGGTGTTGACCCGACACCCGTGCAAGGCGACGCGATGACGTTCTGAAGCGATGCATGATACTGTGTAGCACCGAAGTGCGCCACGTTCCTTGGCTGAAAAGAAGGTGGCGGAGGTGGAGTAGCACTGCGCGCTCTTGCCAACGGCCAATAACGCGACTGCTCATCAAGAACGCCACTTCAGGAGAAGGGACTTCCGAGACGGTTTGGTTACAACGACTGTATAGCTGTATCAGACATGTTATCCTTGTTTGCGCTGGACAGTTTAGCACCTTCGGATTGATGTGATTTGTGCAACCCTTGGAAGTATCAGGATGGACCATCTTGGAACGCGAACAATGACAAACCTTCCCTTGCTATGTGTTAGCCACTGTGTAGCTTTGCGCAAGGCTGTGCTGAGGAATGTCAGATATGTAGGACGAATGCAAGTTCCGTATGACGGAGATGAGCGTGTCGGTGGCTGTGTATGCGGCATGGCAAAGACGCAAGCTTTGAGAGCGACGGTATCGAGGAAACTGTGCATCCCACCAAGCTCCTGTTCCGCGCTCTCATCACCATCTCGTACGGCTAGATGGTTCTTGGGGGGCTGTGAAATCGACGCTCAACGGCTAAACAGACCTCCAGAGCTTCTTCGGGCTAGCTCTTTGTGCTAACCAGATCCGGCTAGCGTGCTAGCTTTTCCTAGTCCCTTCCGAGGTCCGACCATAGCGATAACGAACGCTCAGAGAGCGCGACTCAACGCCATCTCAGCAATGACGGCGCATATATCGCGACATCTGCACCACGGTCAGAGAACCATATTGTCCCTTCCGGAGCTTCACCCGAACAACTACGTGGTCTCGGCTCTGACACCCAACGCCACAATGTTAGAGGTACCGACCCTATCCACAGCTACGACGCGTATCACCCGCGAGGAATACACTGCCAACCCCCAACGTAGCAGCTGAAGACACCTTTGGATACGCACGAACCTGACAAATCACTCCGATAATTACGGCCATCGATGACGTCGAAGGCACATGGCACAACGATCCGCAAGCCGCGCAACTCGACGCATTCTCCTACGTATACCGAACCAGCGCAACTGTTTGCACTCGCTGTGAACTCACCGCCTACTTAGTTGCTTCTAAGAAGCTGTGATGATGGACCCGAAGTCAAAGACTATAAACTCCGCTGGTTCATCGGCCATGCAGAGGGCTACGACTACGTTGTATCGGAATCGGAAGGAGGGTCGACGCCCTCAATCGGTGAGCGTGATGACAATCGCGTCGCCGCTCTTCCAACTGCGACCTGGACAGCCTGGATAAGCAGTGTAGTGTGGAGCCGTTTGAAGCTGAACGCGGCATCGCATAGCGAAAGGCTGACGAGGCCTGGCATTCATCGGATGCAGAGCCACTTCGATCTTCGCGCACTACTCGGAGCGAGACGTCTTTGCGAACGCAGTGCGAACGCGAGGAGACCTCACCGCGTCTTTAGCTGCGATCGAACGGTTGGTTATAATTACCTCATTAGACGCAGCCATTCCTCCCATATCGGTTGGATGTTCGACTTTACGCCCTGCGCCTTACTTGTCTTCATGTCAACGAAGGATCAGACGAGGTTGTCATGACTGTCGCAGGGCGTCGTTGACAAGAGCATATTTTCCACCAATACTTAAGTGCTTATTCGGTGCCACACATGTCGCTTAGCCAAAGACCGTTCCAGAATCAGCCCTTGTCGATATCCCGAGGCACGGTAAGGGCGCTCACGTCGGAACGGGAGCTGTACGTATCGATTCAACATCTATAATCAACTTCTGTCACACTCTGCATACAGCTCCGCTAGATACCCCACGGGGCTACGTTAGCGCCCGTAATTGGAGCTTGAAGACCTGACGCGGGTCTGCGCATCGACAGTCCCTCGCCGCATCCTCTGTCATGTGGACAAGCACAATTCATCCGGCCAGTGTAGCGATAGTGCATCGCATGTTCAGACTACACACCAGTACCCGGAAGCCTTACATCGAGGCTACCTGGTCTATCATTAGCTGATGCATTCAGACTAAAGTTCTTGTAGGATTCAGATGCGGCACGCTTGACCGCCTTCACAACATGCAGGGCTCTGGTAACGTTATCATTATGCTCGCCCCATCCTCATCAGTGGCGCACTGTCCTAGCTGCAAGCAATGCAAGCCACGGTCGACATGAGTCACTGTATACTGAGCTTGGCACGTCCGCAGATGCTTCGACTGTTCAAAGTTCACGTGTCTGCTACGTTCCAGCAGCCTCACATTCGTGACCTCTGACCATAATTAAAGCTATGTTAGACTATAGCTAAGTCTTGCTTCCATCACAACACACCCTTTCTCCTCATTGTTTGTCGTCCGCCATGTATCGAGGTGGCACATCTATCCAAGACCCCGAAGGTCTCATCCCTCCCTCCGTCAAGCATGGATCAGAACAGAAGGCAGTGCTCAACGATAAAGCCATGCAACATGGCTCCTCCCAGATCAAGGTCAACCCTGAAGAGCACCCGTTCAACTGGCCCGCCCGAAAGAAATGGACGGCGACGATGGTCATCGTCTTCATGACTGCGAACATCACCTTCTGCTCAAGTGTGCACGCCGCTGCAATCCCAGGCGTCACCGAAACATTCGCATGTTCCCTGACCATCGCAACGTTGGGAGTAACGACATTCCTCGTCGGCTTTGCCTCGGGCCCAATGTTGTTCGCACCGCTCTCAGAAGCATTGGGAAGAGAGATTGTCTTCCGCATTACCATGCTTCTCTTCTTCTGCTTCAACATCGGCTGTGCGCTATCGCCTAACCTTGCCGCTCTTCTGACATTTCGGTTCTTCAGTGGGTTCTTTGGATCACCCGTTGTGACCAACAGCGGCGGGTGTTTGGCCGACATCTGGCCTCAAAGCCATCGTTCGGTGCCATTCGCACTGTTCACGACGGGTAGTTCCCTTGGTCCGGTTTTAGGGCCGGTGGTCGGAGGTTTTATCTCGCAGCACCTGGACTGGAGATGGCTCTATTGGGTCGTGACTATCATTGCCGCAGCCGTATATACTGCCATGCTCTTCTTCCTTCCCGAGACATACGCGCCAACCCTTCTCCAACGTAAAATGGCCAAGGCAGGCATGAAGCCCCCACGACGATCGTTCAAAGAACAGTACTCCACCAACCTAACTCGACCATGGCTCATGCTCTTCACAGAGCCCATCCTGTTCGTCCTGGGACTCTACTCCGCATTCGTCTGGGGCATACTGTATCTCGACTTCACCGCCTACCCAGTAGTCTTCCGGCAGACGCGCCATTGGAGTGAAGGCATTGCAGGTTTGTCGTTCCTGGGTATTGGACTCGGCATGGCGATCGCAACGGCGAGCTCACCATGGATCAACGATATACACCGTGTATGGGTCAAGAAACTTGGAGGCCCGAAACCAGAAGCGCGACTCCCTCATCTCCTCATCATATCATGGTTCATCCCTGTGGCACTCTTCTGGTTCGGATGGACGGCAAATCCACCTACCCACTGGATTGTTTGCATTCTCTCTGGCATACCCTTTGGCATTGGCTTTGTCACGCTGTTCTTGGGAACCAACGCATATCTCACTGACTGCTACGGGCGTTTCTCAGCAAGCGCACTGGCCGCTAATGCCGTGATGCGGTCTTTGTTCACCGCCGGTTTCCCGCTGTTTGCGCGGCAGATGTACGTTAAGATGGGGACGCCGTGGGCTAGCAGTACGCTGGGGTTCGTCGCTTTGGTAGTGGCCCCAGTGCCGTGGCTATTTTATCGGTTCGGCCCGAGGATTAGAGCGAGATCGAAGTATCACTTGTGGACGGTGGAGTTGGAGGAGGCTGAGAAGGAAAGGGCAGCTAACGTTGATGTGTAGCTTGTGTCGAGTCTACTACACTGTGTGATGAGTCCCCACAGAATCTGATATACACCTCTGATAAAGCTGCATCAATGCAGGCAGCTTCCACCGCGTTATGGTGTGGCCATATGTATCTGATCGGACTGTATACAAGCGATCCGCACGAGCTCAAGAGTCATCTTGACATATCAGAACATCACATGGCCGCACACTGCAGATCTAGTGCGATACGCATATCGAATTATTTTCTCTTCAAGCTGCTGATGAGTAACAGCGTGAACGATTTATTGTAGCGACAGTGTACTTGCCCCATACAATGGTACCAATCTCCCCCAACACACTAATCGAATACCGTCTCACCAACCTCTCAATTGTTCTCAGCTGACATACGCCGGTTCCAGCTGCCTTCCTCCCATTGAGCCTCTCCCTTCAAACCTAGGAATCGTTAGCCTTTCCCAGAACACATAAGTCAGCTATGCCTTAGGTATCACTTACTGGAAAGGCGACATTGCGAATCTAGGGAATGCCACCGCCTGGCCCACGAACTCCGCGAGCTTCGGTGATCGCAATAGGAACGGGAGCTCTCTCTGCAACTACGCGTTTACCATTGTGTCCACCTGGCCCACGGACTCCGCGGGGCTCAACGATTCCGAATGGAACAGGAGCTTTCTCTGCAATTGCGCGTACACCATTGTGTCCACCTCCGCCTACCCTTCCAGGCTCAGCATCTCGGGTAGACAGACCGCCGCCTCCACGGAACCGTTCTTTGGGATCAGCGTCTCGAGCGGTTAGACCGCGCCCTCCACCAAAACGTTTCTGGGGATCAGCGTCTCGGACAGCTAGACGGCAGCCGCCGCCAGGGCCGACGCGTTGAGGCTCTGCGTCTCGGATGGCTAGACGACAACCGCCGTCAGGGACACCGCGCTGAGGCTCTGCGACCGGAGCGGCGGCTGCCAAAGTGACAAGGATAGTGAGTAGAAGGGCTTGTAGCTGCATGATTGAAAGTATGAGTATGGAGTGAAGAATTGTTGTGGTTGTAATCGGTGGTTGTGTGCTACATGAGATGGAAGATTGCGCTGCTCTTTATACATGCGCTGGTCGACAATTTGACGGAGAACACCGTCGTTCCGTCTGATGTGAGAAACTTGGCTTGCTCGAAAGACTGTTGGTGGGAACTATAATCGATGAGGTGCTTGATGCTGTCGATGGTTGAGTGGATGCTTTGTGAAGCCGGGCAACGGGCGTACAAGAATGTGACCGTCGTCTGACATACCGCAACGATTGACTCGCTCTGGAGTCGACAATCCATTATAAAAGCCCATATCTAGTTGCTCATCTACCTTGGTATCATTCTTCGAGAGGTTTTTGTGTCAGTCCAAGTTTCTTGGCTTTGACGAGGAAGGACTTCAGTCATCACCCTATGCACAACAACCAGACCTTGGCATCGTTCAGTGTTTGGACGAAATTCAGGTGTTGTAACGCGGTATTTACATGACCTAAGAGGTTATGACACGCGTGGAGGTACGGGCAACCCGCTAAGACAGCACTGGAGTGATCGGGCGTAGTAAGCACCCATAGACAACCCACCTGCAGCAGGTATCCCACCCACTGTCAACCTTGGTGACTTGCTTATAAATTTCTTCACAACTCGACGTCTTACTCTCTACCGGCCAGTTTCCGCATTGGAGCGGTATCGGACAGCTCGACCATGGTTTAGCAAGTCACGTGCCTGCAGTTGCCTAAGGGTCCAAATATGTGATGTGCAAAACCATTGCCTGATGCAGTTTTCACATCAACGCAACTACCTTGAGACCGACTCTAGAAGGGATAAGATAACTAACATCGC
>Ga0265797_10003582_pt1 | contig 24703 bp, 26 predicted proteins | sample P2T30metagenome_FD_192433 | JGI IMG/M metagenome (GOLD analysis project Ga0265797, IMG submission 192433) | Plant litter microbial communities from East Loma Ridge, Irvine, California - P2 T30 | ecosystem: Environmental > Terrestrial > Plant litter > Unclassified | place: USA: California... | reverse complement strand
GGGCGTAGTAGGTAGCGAGCTGCAGGTCGGCAGTGCGGCCAGTGACCTCGCCGCCAACGACGACGGTGTCGCAGACAATTGTACCAAAGCCATCGACCTGAGCGCCGAGCTGGATCTTCACGGGCTCTCCGGCCTTGAGGGTGACCTCAGCCTCCTCGGCATCGGACACCAGCGGGGTGTAGGGAGTGATGAATGTGCTGGGCGAAACGGTGCAAGGGTGGGAGATACCCTTGGAGATGCTCTTGCCCTTGTAGACCTTTGCGATCTCCTCCTCGAGGAGCTTATCGCCCTTCTGGCAGATCTCGACGACCTTGGCGCCCTCAGTGCACCATCCTAGAGGATGAGTCAGTCGGGCAAGGGAGAGATGACGATTGCTATTGTTGTAGGCGCGTACCTGAGACAGCTTTGAGAACCTTCTCGGAGATGGTAGCGGCGGTCTTGTACTTGGTGAGGCTTTTCGTTGGGTCAGCATGGCCGGTCGTTCCAAGGAACAGCAGGTCAGAGGGGAGCTCACGTGTCGGGGTTGGTGAGGGTGTAGTCTATTCGGGAGTGTCAGTAACGTGTTCGTCGGTGGGCGCTTGCGACTGGGCTGACACATACCAACAGGCTTCTCCTCAGTGGTGGTCGCCATTTTGGTTGATGTGTTTGAGTGGTATAACTGGGAGCAATGCTTTGGTCAAAAGGCGTCGAGTGTTAGGTTTTCGCACAATAATGACAGTCAAGGTGGGGTGTGCGGGGGCTTTTGCGAGACTTCAATTCTCGACGCTCGATCCACTCGTCTGCGTCCTTTAGTTGGGCAGTCATGTGCTACTTTCCATGCACTCCGCCTAGCAGATTGTCATCGTGACTGGCGGTGGAATGTGGGCCAGAACAATGTCAGGCTGGTCAATTCTGGCGTACCTGGATGTGGCGGCTAGACTCGAAAACCCAGACCGCAATATCAAAAAATGGACATGAACAGAGACGGTGACGACATGCATCCGAAGTCGTTGACACACGGAAGAACTGCCTACGTCTCTGCTTCTTACACTACTTGTGCTCAAGTCGATATGATTCCTGGAACGGAGCTGTTAGATCGACAATTGCGTCTCACGATCAAACCTCAAGAAAGATACAAGCTCGTTGACAGGCAGTGACAGTGCCAGGAAGAGGGTTAGGGTTGGAGTTGAGAACAATCGAGTCGCAAAATGATCTGCATGCCACTCATCAAACGAGGCGATGTACTAAGGGGCTGTCCTAAATTGGAGTTTGTATTCAGAAAATACAGCAGTCAACATTGAGAGAGTACCGAAACCAACTCTCCCATGCTTCTGGGGCAAGCGCATTCTCGATACAGCACCTCTCAGTGGAATCAAACAACTGGGACAGGCTCTTGCCAAAGTCAACCAGAATTGTCCCATTTTATGTTTCCATCGAGACTGTCTTGATTGAAGATGACGACTCCGCGGCCCTCTGACAACCTGAAAGCAAATACACATCGTTCAAATCATACATGTGTCCCGACAATCTTGACAACATGGGAGTCGTTGTTGCAAACGAAGTTGTTGACACCACATTCAGACCATACGATCTCGCCCGAGATTGTGACGACCGCAGCCCGGATGTGGCGTTTCTACCCAACCCTCACGGGATAAATAAATTGGGACAGATTGATGCCTACATCCCACATGCCGTGCTCCCGTATATTCCTCCCCGAGAGTCAATTTCACCGGCACGCAATTGCCAGCAACCTGGCGATAATTGTGGCGCTCAGCCTTACCGATACTAGATCTCAGTAATAGCGTCCGCGGACATTGCTGGGTGGTAGAAGGAATGGCAAGCAAGCAAACAAGCCACTGCGATCCTCGAAACAATTAAATAGGCACTGAGGGCACAAACGACTGGGTCGCAATCATGCTTTGCTCTATGTCGCCGTAGGTTTACCCTTGCTGCGGGCGTTCCCCTCCTGAAGTTTACACAGGAAAGGTCTTCAAGACAGCTGTGCAGCACGATCGCCCGAGTCAGGACCGCTGTTGCGACAAGATGGAGTGATGAATTGTGCAATTCGAGCCGCGCGTGCGGTGTGCGGCGCAAAACCGCGTTGTTCAGGACGGCCGGCGTTTCGTCAAAGCGGCGCTTGCTTGCTTCACACAGGCACGTCGTGATTCTGCAGGCAGCATATGCCTGTTCGGGGGTTAGGGTCATAGAATCTCGATGGCACGACGGCATGGGGAATCCAGCGGCGTGGCTCGTGAAATTAATCGAAGCAAGCCGTTGGCCCGTCTGCAGTGACAATCAGGAGCCCTCTGGTGGTCAGCACGCCCACGCACATGGTTTGGGAGCCCAAGTTGCCAGATGCGTGATGTGTCGTTGCACGGGTAACTACTCTCGGGATCTCTTCGCCGTCGATGACTACAACACCATCTACAGTATCTACACGTGGTGGACGGACTCGGATGGAAGCCCCGTCCCCCGTGATGCCCTGGCTGACCCGACAAGGCCACGGTGAGCAAGCGTAAGATAGTCGTGGCGTGAGTGATCAGTCGGTGGCTGGCTAACAGGCATCGGTAAAGCGATCACACAGTCGTGGCAGCAAGGAGCAAGGCCAAACCGGCGTTTATTTAGTCTGGCGCTAGGACGACAGAAGAATGGATGGAAGTTGGGCGGAGAGGCGGCCGAGGACTGTATTATGGTAGGAGATGTCTTCTGAAACGACGGCTACCATCAATTGTCGCAACACGCAGAGAAGGCTATTAGTAGAGTGATTAATGGAATCCCGCTCTCGTGGGCGGCGGCATATCATGTAATCACGGTGCTTGGGAGGGAGGTACATGTATGTACTACCGAAGGCCTGCCATCGACCTGTGATAAGACTGGACGACAGGCGACAAGGGTCACGGCTTGGAGGCGTTTCTCACTTTAGTGCAGCAAGTGCGACCTTGACGTCACCTCCGCGCAGACGTTAACGTGCAGTGCAGCACACGCCATCTCTCACCTTCATCTGTGCAGGCAGGCAGGAGGACGGCGATACTCTAGCACTACAAGCATCTAGCAGACTACAGGCCATAGTCTTCTGCAGCGCACCGCGACACTGCCCGCCTGGCCTCCCTTGCAGCAAATGACTTGTGCAGTCGTCACCAACGCCGCGCTCTCTGTCCAATACCAATACCAACACCGCCTTCTGCGCCATAGAGCGTCCTCTTCTCACGACACCGGCTGGCCGACACGCCATGAAGCCGACCCTGCCGCTGCGAGAGCCTGGTAGCAAAAACGACACAGACAACCAAGCCGCCCGCCAGTCCAACTCCGAGCCGAGACGTCTCACTCCTTCCGAGTCGCAAGAAGCAGCCACCGCGCCTGCAGGAAACCCGCGTCCCCAGCTGCTACGATCGCCTCTCGCGCGCGTATCCAGTGTTGCGCAAGACGAGGATGATGCTGCGTCCGACAACTCACGACCCCCGGCACACGCTCGAGCATCAGCGGTAGCACCGCCGCCGGCGACACCAGCACCGCCGACCCTGAGCTATGATGCTAGAGATCCCAGTCTCACACGTGCAGAGACTACGACATCGGGCGAGGGCACGGCCAAAGGCACATCTTCCAGTCCCATTCCAGATGACGAGACTCTTGCTAAATTGAGGGATGCAGTCAGCGCAAAGATGTTGCTGCAGCAGCGAATGCGGACCAGCCACGACAACAAACGTCCGTCTCCGCTGAGGGACGACCCAGAGGTCGCAAGGCCCTTGTCCACCATATCATCCACCTCCGCCATGACATCTACCTCGACCACTTCCACCGAATCGGCCAAGACTATTCGTGGGAGCGTACCAACTACACCGGCCATTGGCGCCGTACCTCTCCGGACGCCTTCATATCCCTTTCCATACGTCCCTGGCACCCCGCGTCCGTGGACGGGAGAATTCCACCAACCCTTCACCACTTTGTCGCCAACAGTCAGCAGCTACGTTGCTGCTGGACAAGATACTCCTGGGGCAGACAGTGCAGGTATGACCTCCGGTGGTAGTACTCCGGCTGCCGGTCCTGCAACGTTTGCACCACCAGGTGCACGCCACCTTGGTCCGGAAGATCCACGCTTTCCTACGCCCAACTTGTACGACTTGGTCCTCCAGCTGAGCGCGGAACCGGGCTTGGACGCGTGGTGGGCTGCTGTCTCCAATATTATGCACGACCATTTCAAGGCCGAACGTGTAACACTGGCCATGCCCGCCGATCCCACCGATATCGAGAACGTACCTTGGGGACAGAAAGCCACCTTCAGCATGACTGGGAGGGAAGAATACGTTTCGGAGTCATCTCCTCAAGAATCTGCGACACAAGGCGACAGACCACTGTTCACTCTTCGGGAGCCTTCTGGGGAAGCTATAAGTGATGTCCGACCACAGAAACTGCACCCTGAGCGCTTGCGTCCACGTTTGGATGCAAGACATTCATATTCCGGCCAGTTGCGCGATGTAAAAGATCCAAACTTGGAGACGACAAGAGCTAGTGGTAGACCAGCTGGCCCGAAGCGTTCTGTAACAGATGCTGCTGGTCTGACTAATTCTACAAGTCCTGCGAGGACCTTTCCCGTACGAATGCCTTCGGCTTCAAGTGTGCGAACAGGCTCTTTACAAGACTTGGAATTTAGCAGTGACGCGGATGGTACGGATTCTGGACCTTACGCTGCTGTATTCCCTGTCCTTCGAGCCCTCGACCACGAGTCGCACCCCTTGATAGAATCTGGCGGGATCAACCGGGTCTTGGAGCGAGGCAGAGTGGTCACCGTGACGCGAGATTACGTCCCTGAGCCGGTGGCCCAGGAGACACCAAGCGCAGCTGCAACACCCAACGAAACGGCGCCACAACCAAAGGCACACGAATCGCGACCAAGTCGATTTTTCGGAAACTACCGCCAAATGCTCGCTATGGAGGGCGGTGCTGAAGTGCCGCCAGAGTACGAGGAATATGAGCAACATCCGACATCTCCATGGACTCAGTCGCCAGTGCCGTCGCCAGCAATACAGTCCGACGAAGATCGCAATCCCTTTTTCGCGAACGAGGAGCAGCTTGTAGAGGACTCCTTCAATCCGGTTACATCGCCGCAGGATTACACGCAATTTGGGCAAGTGGAAGCTATTGGCGTCGACCAAGCCAGCACCGTGCTTCACGTACCATTAGTACATCCATTGCTTTCACAGCCGATGCAATCACTGCGCTTCTCTGGATCAAGAAATAGTTCGTCTTCGCATAGCGGGGAAAGTTTCGACGACAACAGGAAAGCCCCCATCGCTGTGTTGTCGGTACTTGGTACTCCTGTTCCATACCCTCCTAATTTGGTGCAATCTCTGCAGCACTTGGGTCCTCATCTGGCGACTTCGCTCTCAAATGCGCAGCAATTCTCTGCTAGCACCGGCTCAGTTCTAAGCATTCGCCATCGACGATCTGGATCAGGACGGAATGTGCTCACTTCTCCCATGACCATTGAGCCAACTACACTAGATGAGATCGTTAACGCGGACCTGGAGGATCCAGCATGCACCTTCCCAGACGACATGACAAGTCCGTCGGATTATTCGAGTCGATCAAAACATAGCCCAGGCAGCTCGATTGCAGGGACTCCCGGATGGGATCCCGCGACCCACGGCTGGACTGCCAGCAGATCTGTCGGCGGAACGCCTGGCGTCAACAGCGCTGATATGATCGATAATTACTTCGACTCGAAGAAGCGTAGCGGCCATCGTGCAAGTGGCAGCAATGGCGCAGCTGCGCAGACAACTCCTGTTCGAGCGGCTAGTAGGAAGGTACCTGGACACGAGAGTAAGACACAGGCAGATGCCGAACACCCTCGTTCCGACCGTAAACTACGTTTCGACGCATTTGCCAAAGAAGCAAACTCACCAAGGCGTCCGCTGGAGCGAGAAAAGATGACAGGAAAATTGAATGATGCTCTATCTTCACAGCGCCCTGAGCTGCGCCACACAATTACTCAAACGCCGGGACCAAACGACAAGCACCACTCGTACTTGCACTCGTACGGCGCAGATTTCCAATCTTCTTTCTCGGCAATTTCGGCGGTGACTCCTGGTGGGGAGCCTAACGTGCCACATTACTCAGGCCATTCTAGGAAGACCTCCTACTCCGATGAGATGCCACCTCCATCCGAGCGTCTTCTGCGAACAATCATCGATTCTCTGCCAGTACAGATATTCACTGCAGAACCCGAGACCGGAAAGCTGACGTGGGTCAATTCGAAATTCCTGATTTATAGGGGGCAAGATTCTCGACAAGTGCTGAGCGAGCCGTGGCAAGCCATCCATCCTGAAGACAGGAACGAATACATGGATACGTGGAACAGGTCACTGCGAACTGGACAACAGTTGCAGCAAAAGGTCAGATTGCAACGCTTCGACGGCAAGTATCGCTGGTTCTATGTGCGTGCCGCGCCTCTGAAAGACAAGCGTCAGAATATCGTACACTGGATTGGTACCAACATGGACTTTCACGAACAACATGTGGCGGAAGTCAATCTTTCTCGACAACAAGAGACCGCCGCTAGCGAAGCAAAATATCGTGCACTCGCGAACTCAAGCCCTCAGATTGTCTTCGCTGTTGGCCGAACCAAGGGCGTCACCTTTTGCAACTCGCAGTGGATGGGCTATTCAGGGCAGACGGAAGGGCAAGCTTTGGGGGTTGGTTTCATGGATCACGTGCACCCTGACGATTTGGCGAAGTGTAGGTTGCCGACCTTTGAAGATGGATCAAGCCACCCGACCAACGTGCCTACCTCAATGCCGCCCGAGCCTCGAAGGTCGAAGTCGATGTCCGTCGAATCATCGAGTGGGTCATCAGACACTGAGAGGGCTTCGATTCCGGAAAACTCGCCCCCGCCGCATCACCCTACACAGCGCAAGTTGTCCGAGTTGGCGAGCACTGGAATCTTGAAGGTGGCTCGAGACGCCGACGGGAGACCCTCCTACTCTACCGAGGTACGCCTACGAACAAAAGATGGCGAGTTCAGGTGGCATCTTGTTCGCATTCTGCTGGCAGAACCTCTCCTCCAAGCTGGCAACGAAGAGGAGACATGGTACGGCACTTGCACTGACATCAACGATCACAAAACGCTGGAGCGCGACCTGAAAGAGACTATGGACGAAAAATCACGCTTCCTGAGCAATATGTCCCACGAGATCCGCACACCTCTGAACGGCATCACAGGCATGGTGAATTTCTTGATTGACAGCAATTTGTCCACTGAACAAATGGAGCATGTCAGCATCATCAGAGCTAGTACGGAAGGCTTGCGTGGGCTGATCAACGACATCCTCGACTTGTCAAAAGCGGAAGCAGGCATGATCCAGCTCAACATGGACTGGATGTATGTTCGTGCTTTGATCGAAGAGGTCAACGACTTGACTTCTACAATGGCCATCGACAAAGGTTTGGAGCTGAACTATGTTGTTGACGAGAACGTGCCGACTCAATTCAAGGGCGATCGTTTCCGCCTTCGCCAGATTTTGCTCAATGTCATCGGCAATGCGATCAAGTTCACGCAAGAAGGCGAAGTCTTCGTCCACTGCAGCGTGCAAACCGATGACGACCATGAGCTGGCAAAATCGGAGTTGTTTGTCAAATTCCAGATCACAGACACCGGACGTGGTTTTACCGATAAGGAGGCGGATGCATTGTTCAAGCGCTTCAGTCAAATCGATGGGAGTAGCACTCGCCAACATGGTGGTACCGGACTGGGACTTGTCATTTCACGCCAGCTTGCACACCTGCACGGAGGTGACATGAGCGCTACTGGCTACCCAAACAAAGGCTCGACATTCACATTCTTCGTCAAGACGACCCTGCCGACTCGCGATGACCAGCCTCCTATGCCGGTTGCAACACCCATGGTCCCCAGCATCCCCATCTTCCCGATGGTAGCAGACTTTGGTTCTACACCTGGAGGAACTCCGGAATTGGGCCCTACTCCCGGACACAGGCTTACAAAGGTGCCCTCTATACAAAGCGTAACGGAGCCACAAGCGAAGCAGTCGCCCAAGACAGGCACCGGCAACATCTCGTCGCCGTCTTTCAATTCGCCAGACTACAACAAGTCATCGCCAACGGTGTCTTCTGCTGGCTCGGAGCTATCTGCTGCTGCCCGTACTGGTAGTTCTCGCTCGGAGCGCTCGTCCGCATCGTCTTACATACCGGATCAGAGCGTGCCGTCTACGACCAGCATGAAGCTAAACATGCCTTCGCCGCTATCGCCTGGATCCCGTGACGCCGGGCCCTCTTCAAACGAATCCAACGAGACCGTCAAGGCAGGTACATTCTTGCAACCAGTTGTGTCACCGCCTGCAAGCACCACACCTCCGCCAATGTACTCCATCCTGGTCGTGGCACCATTGCGCTACAGTCGGCAAGCCACAGTGCAACACATTGAAAAGACGCTTCCAAGCAACGTTCCGCATCAGATCACAGCAAAAGAGACGTTGGCCGAATGTCAGGAAATGCTTACCAAGAGTGACCCTGTTGTGTTTAGTCATGTGGTTCTGGTCCTTAAAGATGTTCAAGATATCATCACACTCATGGATCAAATATTGTCGACACCGGCTCATTCAACAACCACCATGGTCGTCATTACAGATCTCGCACAGAAACGCAACATCATTGAGCAAGCGCAGAGATACGACTACAAGTCTCTCGAGGCTGAAAGTCGCTTGCTGTTTGTGTTCAAACCTCTAAAACCTTCGCGCTTCGCAATCATCTTCGACCCTCAGCGGGGTCGTGAAATGAGCAAAGACCGCAATCAGGATAGCGCACAGCAAGTTGCATACAACCAGAAGCAGGTGTTCGCAGAACTGTCGGCGCGTCTTGGTAAGAAGGACAAGCGTGTACTTCTCGTCGAAGACAACAAGGTCAATCAGATGGTGATCTTGAAGTTCTTCAGCAAGGTTGGAATTCCGGTGGAAACTGTCATGGATGGTGTCCAGTGCACCGAGAAAGTCTTCGAAAAGCCCCAGGGATACTTCTCCCTTATTCTTGTAAGTTCATCGATGCGGGTGTTGTGAAGCCGACGTACTAATTATGCCTCTACAGTGTGACCTACACATGCCGAACAAAGATGGATACCAAACATGCAAGGAGCTCCGCAGGTGGGAGAAGCGCACAAAACAGGCGCATCAGCCCATCATCGCCCTATCCGCCAACGTTCTTGGTGACGTCTACCAGAAGTGCGTCGACGCCGGCTTCAATAGCTATCTCACCAAGCCGGTCGACTTCAAGGAACTCAGCACGGTGCTGATGGCGTTTATGGACCCACCCGATCCGGGCAAACCACATGCTTTCATGAGCAGGAAAAGGACGTGAGCGAACATGGCCGTGGGGTCCTTGATCTCGCTTTGGATGCTTCCTGATCGCGGGAATACGTGCCTACAAACAACACTATCGTTTCAACGGGTATACCCTTCAGCGTTCTGGTAGCGACGGCGCTACTGGGGAGGATGTGTGATGGGACATGGCCTGGAAAAGCATCTGTGTCATTGACATCTCGGATCTTCGATTCTGGTTCAAACATTTTTTTCTTCACTTCACGCATGGCGAAGGAGTTTTCGGTGTTTTGGTCGCGGAGACCGTTTTGGCGCCTTAGGCATAGAATTGGCTGTTCATCTTCTGCTGACAATATGTCTGTGCTGTGTATGAGTATATATTTGGTTCTAAGCAGTTATATTTACTAATGATGGAACGCTAATCATGTTGATTTCTGATACCCGAGGGGTTGGCTGTTGTTTGTTTGGAAAGCATTGGCCTTGCAGGAATCGCAAAAAGTAGAACAATACATCATCGGTGAATAATGTAGTGATAGCCCAGTCTGGGCGTGACTCGTAAATTATAGTCCGTGTGTAAGCAATATCCCAAGGCATGCAATGCTTGTCTACGATCATTATTAGGGTGCCGGGATCATGCGTCGTCGCTGTTGCTATGCCGTGCGTGAGACTTCAACTTTGGAGCACTAAAGCCCCGCCGCTCTCATGCAGGGACGGCAAGACATCCATCCTTTGAGCCACTCTACCTTACCTTACTTACCGCAACGCCCTGTTTCTTTGTGTGCGTCTGCTACAATCGCACCGCCTTGCAACTCACTTTCGGGCTTGGAGCTCCTTTCTTGCCTGCCTTCCGCATAATCGCCTGAACTGGACCCAATAAGCAGAAAGAGTCTTGGATCTACAGGACGGGAAGAGCTCAGCTGAGCACGGCGCTCACGACGCCATGTCGTTCTTGTTTGGGAGGAGTAAGCAGAAGCTGGCGCAGGATATGATCAAGAGTATCAAGGACTTGTTGGGCAAGCTCGCGGCTCAGGATGGGCAGGTTGCGAAGGTGAGGACACATCAATACCACCATCTGTCAGTAGATGTGCTACTGGCAGGGAAGATACACGGGACGGCGAGATAACAGGTATCATGCAGGTCGAAGAGGAATTGGCCAAGCACATCTCCAATCTGAAGGTCACGCTCCAAGGGACGCCAGAATTAGAAGCCGAGCCAGGCATGGTCGTCGCGCTCGTCTCGACCATTGTCGCCGACGGCCTCCTCCCCATACTTGTCGACAACATCCACCGATTACCCTTCGAGGCGCGCAAGGATACACAGACCATCATCTCCAACGTCTTCCGCTGGAGGAGCCCCGGCAGCACGTCCACGGAGCCCGACGCTCTACGAGAGGTCATTCACAAGCAGCCCGAGCTCATCATCGCGCTGTGCAATGGCTACGGCCGCCGGGAAAGCGCCAGCCCTTGCGGTGGTATCCTGAAGGAGGCCCTCAAATGGGACGCTGTAGCGGCGGTCATTCTATACGACGAGCCCATGCCCAACGGCAAGACGGTCGACATCTACAACGAAGTTGATACGAGCAAGCCGTCGAGCGGCCGCGGCGTGTTCTGGAACTTCTTCGGCTGGATCGACAAGTCCTCTTTTGAGATCAGCGCCGACGCCTTTGACACCTTCCGCCTGCTGCTAACCAAGCACAAGCCGCTGGTATCGCAGTACATTAGCACCAACTTCGACATGTTCTTCGAGAGGTACAATAACGTTCTGATAAGATCGGAAAGCTATGTTACCAAGCGCCAGAGCATCAAGTTGCTGGGAGAGGTCTTGCTCGACCGTCAGTTCTACGAGGTCATGACGCGCTATGTGGACTCGGGCGACAATCTCAAGTTGATCATGTGGCAGCTGAAGGACGACAGACGGATGGTGCAGTATGAGGGATTCCACGTCTTCAAGGTAAGGCTCGATCGACGATGACGGCAAGAAATACAGGTGTGCTGACTTCCTCTTTTCCTTCTTCAATACAGATCTTCGCCGCCAACCCCAACAAATCCTACGAAGTGCAAAAATTCCTCATCATGAACAAGCAGCGCCTGCTGAAATTCCTGCCAAACTTCCTCGCTGACCGCACGGACGACGATCAGTTCAACGACGAGAAGGCCTGGCTCGTCAAGGCCATCGGCAACTTGCCGGATTCGACTGCTGCCCTCATACCACCACAACCTTCCCCCAGCGATGGATCACCAATGCAACAGCAGCAGCAACAGCAGCAGCAACAGCAGCAGCAGCAACAGCAGCAACAACAACAGTCGCAGCAACAGCAGCCACAGGCCCAAGTGCGGTCCTGATGACTGTAGATGCATGGCATCTCCTCATATTGTTCGCGTAGGGGGCGTTTTTATTTGGTTTTGACAATTGCAGACATGGATCATGGCGCTGGCTGGCGGGAGTACTATTCTTTTTCTTTACGGTTTCGTCAGCGTTTCTAGCACACGAACGGCATGATTAGATCTTAGGATCTGGTGAAGAGAGTTGGAGTGGTTTCTTTTCTCTCATACAGCGGGCGTTCCTTTGGTGGCTTTTGTTGTACGGTGCGACTTGGAATTCGAGTTCGCCATGGGGAGAGATATCATGCATTGGCATTCGTTCGATACAGTCACTAGGAGCAAGCAACTTTGCGAAGAACTATTACGCGCTACCCTGAATGATCTCCCGCTCTGGTAACGTTTGACATCACCGCCGGTTTCAATATCTTTGTCGTCGAGTATAGACAATATCTGAGGATGGAATGAAAAGCTGTGTCCATCGCATCAGCTTTAGTACAAGCAAATCGTAGTATGCTTGCTCCGGAAATCCATCAAGCAAGTGTTGTTAGCACGGATGGTCAGTCCTCACTCGAGTAATCGGTCAGCCAAGTCATAGATGCCTACAAATCTACACCCTCTGTAGTCAATGATGAGAAGAGATTATCAGGAAAAAAAAAGGGAGTTTCGGTGGACTCTGCTAAGTAGTCTTAAAAACCATGCTACAGTGTTCAACAAAAAAAAAGCCATCATCAATCCCCAACAACCAAGAGAGCATTGTTGCGAGCCCGAGAGGGGACTACTACTCCCTTCACATCCTACCCTGGTTTCGCAGAGTAGGACAATCGACACACCGGCAACAGCCACCCATCATCAACCAACGATGATCTCCAGCCCCGGCTTCTTCTCGTCGCAAACCTGCTTCTTCCAATTGTACTTAACGCAGTCCTTCTTGTTCCTGTCCGTATCCTTGCAATAACCCTCATGCTCGTCCCAATCTCTACACCACCAGTGCTCATCCCACTGCCCACACCTCTTCAGCGCGTAATCGAAAAGCGTACACCCCTCCAACCCCCCATCCTTGCAAAACAAGCCGAGAAGGTCCCAGTTCTTGCAAAAGTACTCTTTCCTGAAATCCCAGCACTTGCCCTTCTTGGAGTCCCAGACGACGCAGCCGGCCTTGTCGGGGTCTCTGCAGCATTTCTTGCCGGTGTCCCAGGCGTTGCACCACCAGTTCGGCTTGTGGAGCATGCATTTCTTGGACGCGATGTTGTAGATCGTGCAGCCGAGTTTGTCGCCTTGGTCGACGCAGCATTTTTTGGTCGTGTCCCAGTTCTTGCACCAGAGGGAGGGTGAGATGAGGCTGGGCTCTGCTATGGCTTCTGGCTCTGCTTCTGGAAGTGGGTTGGCGGATGTGGCTGCGATGGCCATGATGGCGATGCCGAGGGTTCTGATGAGGTGCATTTTGAGAGTGGCAAGGTGTGATGCTGAGTTGAGTTGGTTTTTTTGTTTATTGTCTTGGGAGTTGATGACTTGTTGGGTGGATTGAGCAAGTGAGGAGAGGAGATCGATGTATTTATGTCTTTTTGGGTGCTCCCAATCTGCTGCACTGGTCTTCAGTATACAATTTGTTCCGCTTGTAGCAGCCAAGAATGGTCTTTGTTGGTCGTGAATCTGTGGTAGCCGTGGCTGTGATACGCGAGCTCTTGAATGATTGATCAAAAAATGACCAACTGGTAGTGTAAAGTCTACTAATGTCTCAGATGGAAGCAACCGGAAGCATAAGTACAAACATGGGACAACCAATTGACAGGTCTTCGTTGCGAACTGTGGCTGTGATCTAGACCAGTCACTCAACCCAAGATCGAAGCCAAGATCTGAGGACAGTCGACCCATAGCGATCTAGAGAGAACGAACGCTTTCGTTCTTACTGTAGGACACCGGAATGTTTCGCTAAATCAGCAGGTCTTGCTACTATGATTTATCACTGCGCAAGGTCTGGCCAAAAATTCGTCGAAAGGGTGTGGGAGAGATCTTCGATCGCCGGTTGGAGGACGCTCAGCCGTGTCAGCATGTTGCGGACTAAGGCCAAGTTCAAGGCCTCGTGGAAAAAATAATGCAGCAACTTGAAGCCATCAGTAGTAACCAGTAGGTCGGGGCAACAGCAAACAGAGGAGCTGCGGGGCGAGCAAACAAGGCTTGATCGAGGTTTGAAAGAGTTCGAAGGATGTGTTGTTCAGGCGTAGCAGCCAGTTCCATTCCAGTCTAGACCATAAGCAGCCATGAAAGCTAGTCAGAACTCGCCCTATACTTACCTGCATGCCCTGTGAATAGTTGCTATAGGAAGCATGTAGTCTGCAGAGGCGGGACGTTGTTCGTTGCGGGCCAGCTACACGCCTGAGTGGCCATCAGAATGGGAAAGTGACATTATCCCGAGGGTGACTTGCCGCGTCAATCTCATTTGGTCTCGGCTTGTTACGCTTGTAGGCAGCACGTCCAGCGACACAGCTATCATTCACTTCTCACAAAATGTAAGTGGCGGAGGTGGGACACGCCAGACACGTCCAGATGATGGCCGCCATGAGACTTGGCGTGCTAGATGAGGGACGATGCGGCTGACAGCTTAGCGAACTCGATAAAGCATAGAGTGAAGATGTTGTTCGAACCAAGGCGCACTCGAAGTGTGTTGTGAAGTTCTTCACTCGGATGGGTTTCCGCGATCTCAGAACCTTGGAAATGGAACGGATCCAGCCACATGGGAAGCCATCTTGGCACCAACGTGGGGAAAAGCCAATTAATCTTCATGGCGGTCCACAGTACAGTAGATCAAGTGGAAAGTCGACGGCAGTCACTCGACCGATCAGACTTTCTGGTTGTTTTGTATCTCGATCACTTTGCTGCAGAAGAGGCTGTTGGCGTGCTGACCTCGTGATGAGAAGTTTGGAACAGGCTGAGCAACCCGGGAAATTGGGACGCTCAATTGAACCGCTCAGCTGATTCCGTTGCCGTCTCCGATGTTGTAACCCTAGAAGCCTTTTCGACAGCGCCGCCATCAAAGCCCTGGGAACCGTTTAATATCAAAGTCATACGTGATGACCCGCATACCATGGAACCCAGATCACCACCACTGTACTTCTCATCTTCAATCGACGGTACGTCTACAGTGCTTCTGGCTCGAGTTGCCACCGTAGCAGGGCAAATGGCTTGCGAGATCTCAGCTCGACGAGGGGACTGAGGCGGGGAAGGAATCTGAGACACGCACGTTTCCTCATGCTGCATTACCATCGTACCCGGCTTTCAAGGACATATTAATCGGGACATACTGCCGCCAGCGTCCCTCACATCCGTCCCCGGCTACCTGTTCCCGCGAGAGCTCGGATAATTCCGACTTGAAAGAGGGCACGCCCGACGCAAGTCTCGTTGGCCCTGCTCGTCTACGGCCAGACACAGTGATCGATCGTCGCCACGCACCAAAGATGTGCCTACCAAGGAATGGGCTTGTTCTCCCTCGTTACGAAGGTGCCGCTGTCCTCGGGCTTCAGTCCGTCAATGATCGGTAGCATCAAGTCGATGGCTTCGTCGGCGTCGATTGCGCCGTCTTCGCGGACATGTGTCATTCGACTTTCCACTTTGCCAGGGTGGATGCTGAGTTTTGTTTTGTCAGCGATTGCAAGTAGTAAAGTCGGCAGTATTGCTTACATCCCAAAGGTGACTTCAGGGACATCCCCAGCAAAGGATTTGACCACGTAGTTCAGACCAGCCTTGCTCGCACCGTATGCGTACGCACCGCCCTTGAATTGGAGTCAGAATAAAAGTGTGGTACCGGTAGGGATAGAGATCTGAACTCAAGTGGGACGATCGAGAACAGCACATACCTTGTTGTTTGTGATTGAACCCATACCAGAGCCCATCACGATTACCTTACCGGACTTTGGGGCCTTCAAGTTGGGCAAAACGGCGCGGATTATCATGAACGTGCCGACCGTGTTGACGGTGAGCGTTTGCTGGAAGATGTCCGCATCGATGACGTCCAGTGTTTCTGCGTTGCCGGGAGTGGGATCTTTCTTCTGAATTTCGGGATTGAGGCCTCGTATGGCTGCGCAGTGAATGAAGAGGTCTATCGGGATGCCATTGAGTTTTGTGGTCAGCTCGTCCAGGGACTCTTTCGAGGCGCTGTTGACTGTGTGTGTGGTAATGTCGGCGGGGGCCTTGCGGGTTTCCACATCTTCAGACCATGACACGTCAAGTGCATGGATTGTATTGGCGCTGTCTTTGGCGTAGTGTTCGAGGAACATGTTTCCAATGCCGCTACCGGCACCGGATATCAGGATGACGGGCATGGTGGCGATGCTGGTGTGAGGGATTGGGGGATGCTGTTGCGAGAGTGTAGTAAGTTTCTCAAGTGACAGGTAATGTATCGATCTGATGAGGCGTTTGGGATATGTGAAGACTGGAAAGAATGACCTGAGTGATGCACATGCGCATCGAGAAGGCCAGCCGTCGCACAGGTTTACCATGTTATACGTCACCCTTCGCTCATGACGGCACAGTCACGGAACGAGTTGTGCTCCTGCAAATGCATCTTTGACTGTTCTTATCAGGCTGTGAGAGTCTGCTGCGTCTCCTTGGAGGCGTGGTACTCGAACTCATCTTGGCAGTTTGCATGCGCCATGTTTGGAGAACAAGGGAAGGAGTGTTGGCCGTGGCTTATGAAGTGCACGTGCCTCAGCCAATCATAGAGACCGTTGAGACGCCTTGGCCACCAGCGACATCGCTCTGCGGTATCGTCCAAGGGTCTTCTAAGTTTCGCACCTCGTCTGAACGTACAAGGGTAGACGAGGTTCATCCTGTCTTTTCTATCTCTTCGACATGCATTTGGAGTTTATCCAGTCACTTCATTGTAGTTGAGGACGGTCTCACTGACCGAATATTTTCTTGAATACCCATGGATGTCCCAATTGTCGCGAATGTGTTAGGCACACTCGGAGCAGTATTCTGGTCAATTCAATTGATACCTCAAATCGTGGTGAACTATCGAAGGCACAATGCTACTGGACTGCAGCCATCGATGGTCAGGATTCCTCTCATATGCTTCGTGCTACCAAATGCAGATAGCTAACAAGATCACAGATGATGTTCTGGGCGTGGGCTGGCGTGCCATTAGGAACATACACAATTGTCGAACGATTCAACATAGCGTTACAAGTCCAGCCGCAAATGCTAGCATTCCTGAGTCTGGTAACTTGGATTCAATGCTACTACTACGAGCATCAATGGAGTGTGGCCAAGGCCCTGTCTGTCGTAATACCAATCGGGAGCCTGATGGCCGGCATCGAAGTTGGCCTGATCTTCGCCCTGGAAGAGGGCAAACGTAACGGAACAGAATGGCCTATGACACTCATGGCTGTGTTGGCAGCTGTGTTCCTTGCGCTCGGGGTGCTGCGCCATTACTGGGACATCTATCAGCATCGCACCGTCAGAGGCATCTCCTTTCTCTTCGTTGGCCTAGATGCGTTGGGAGACTTGACGTCGTTGATCTCCGTACTATTTCAGCCGTCGTTGGATGTGCTGGGACTCGTGATCTATGGGGTTGAGCTTCTGCTTTGGATTGGAGTCTTTGCCTGTGGAGGATACTACAATCTTACGCCATGGATCCGAGGCAAGATGAGGAAGAGTGTCAAACATGAATCGGCGCAGGAGCGACCGGTGAACATCACTCAGCACGAGATGCCGTCTTCGACGTCTGTCTTTCGCACACCTTCTGGCCATTCTGTGGAACTGCGTACTAGGGCCCGCACAACGGAGGGCGAGCCGTGAGTTCGAAGGTTTGAGGTTTGTCAGGAGGGATTCGAGGAGGTCCAATTGCGGTCAAGCCACACAATGACATTGAGATGTTGCGGCAATTGCCCGGAGTGTGTGTTCACATGATTGTATGCACCGCTTCTCGCTCGCGATTGAGCGAATGCGCATTGTGACCTCTTCTGCCATCCTCCCGAAGCCGTCTTTTGCCTGAACAATGGAACTCTGCAGTAAGACAACCACGCCTCATCCCCTGAACAGTGTATTCTCACACATCAAATCTTTCACACTTCCTGTCAAGCATCAGTGATTGACACCCGACCGCCTTCCAAGCTTCCAATGCTCACATGTGACATCAGTGTGTTGCTCGACCATGTGACCCGTCCGCATAGACACGGCCAGACCGGCTTCAACCTCACATCACCCGAGTTCTACCTCTGCCTCTCCACACCGCCCTGTCATTGAACACTCTCTCTTTCACGCACACACACAAACATATCCCCAAAAAATCACCTGCCGCGCAACCGTGGACGCCGACGAACATCCTCCATTCGTTGCCTTCGACTACGCCTTCAAGATCATGGACGCCAAAAAAGAAGGCGAGCGCAGCGGCTACAGTACGCAACATCCGCCTCACACCCCGTCCACGGGCACGCACATCGCTAACCACATCAGCCTCTCCGGACATGCCGCAAACCCCAGCCACGAGCCACCAGCTCAAGCGCAGTGCCAGCCAAGAGACCCTCGCGACGACCATGTCCGAAGTCTCATCCACACCATCCCTCGCCTACCCAGGCGCCCCAGCCAACACGCCCGCCACGCAGTCCCTCGCCGGCGACGCGGGCGACATGAGCATGGCAGCCGACATCGACGTCGCCGCAGACCGTCTCCTCGCCTCATCGCCGTCCACCCCAGGTTTCGACAACGAAGACCCCTTCAAAGAAGGTAAGGCCCACCTCCGCTCGCAGCTGCAGCGCGAAGGCGAAGACGCAAATCTGCGCCAAGCGCTGGTCAAGTCCCCCACGCCCAAGCGGCCGTTGCGCAAGCACGAAATGCTGAAGAAATACGTTCTGGGTCCAGCAGAAGATCGCTCGGCCACGCCGACGCACCTAAGCTTCGTCACCAGAGCCGCCGCCCCGACGCCGCCGCCGCAGCAGCAGCAGCAGACTTCGATGGCGACAACCATCACCACCACCTTCGAGGAAAGCACGTGGTCTGCCGTCGCTGAAGAAGATACGCAGCGTGCTCTGAAGCGCATGGCGATGCTCGCGCACGACGAGTATGTCAAGGATCCGCGCCGTAGTATCCAGGAGTACTACAGTGAGCGCCTTGCCAGGTTGATTGAGGAGGCCGAGGTCGCTTTCGACGCTGCCCATCTTCAGTGAAGTGAGCGAATCACAGCGAGCAACAGCACCACTAACATTGATGATTGTGGTTTGCAGGTGTGGAGATGGTGCGCGCGAGAATGACAGCAGCGACTCTCGGAGTTTGGATTGGTGCCTATTAACACCACGGGCGATGATACCCAAATGCGATTAGCGAAGGCGTAACGAGGAAATAATAATGATCCGCCCGAACAGGACGGAATAATGAACGGTGGAGAAATGCATGCAATGTGCAAATACCAGCTTCACAGTCCTATCACTCACATTTCACCCTGAACTCACTGATGAAATCCTGCCGATGAGCCTGATCTTGATTGGTACAATAAAGCAGTTTCGATGCCGCAGGGTATAGTACAGGACAAAGAGGTGAGGTCAAGTAAGCAAGTAAAGAATCAAACAGTCCACCCCAGAAACGCGAATCAACCCAATGATAACATCAACATGCCCCTTGGCGGAAATTCAAAAATAGTTCGCCACCCAAGATGCGCCTTTTCCTCTCGCCCGTTTGCCGAGTCACGTCACGTGCGCTTAAGCCTGCGCCTGCGCCGCCAGGGGGTTCATGCCGTTCATCGGGTTGTTCATCTGGTTCGTCCTGGGTGAGCCGGCGTTCTGCATGCGAGCGTCGTTACCTGGCCAGCCGGGGAATAGCTCTCTCAGTGCCTCGTACTTTGGTTGGAGATGAGCCATGTGCGGTGGAGGAGTCATGTGAGCAGGACCGGGTGGGGCTTTCATAGCCTGTTGGACGTCGGCCCTGGGTGCGAGGTAGGCGAGGTTGGCTTGGACGCGGCGTAGACACTGAATGTACTCTTCCGCGGCCATGGAGTCATCCATGTTGAGCTGGCGCAGTTGGAGCTGGTGCTGAGGGTTCATTGCTCCGCCGCGGCCTTGAGCTTGCAAAGTGTTGATCTCTTGCAGCAGCTCAATGTTAATCTCGAGCAGCAGGTCGACTCGTTTCTGCTCGCGTGCCTGGGTGCCGGGAGACTGAGGCGCATTGGGAGAGGCTGTAGCGCTCGTACCGGGGTTCTGCACAGCAGCGGGTGTCTGCGGGAGAGGCGGTGCTGCCATTGGGTAGCGGGTTGGAGGCGTCTGCTGTTTGGGCGTCTGCTGTTGGCTCTGGAGATGTTGAGCCTGCTGCTGTTGGAAGTGATGTTGGGGCCCCGCATATGGCGAGTTGAGCTGTTGCGGAGACGCACTATGCCTCAAGACCGACTGCTGCTGTTGCTGCAAGGGCGGCGTGGGAGTAGCACTGGTCGAAGTCACGGACTGCGCGAACGGCGCCGAGGTGTAAGGACTCTGCTGGCCGCCTGCATGGTGGTGGTTAGTAAGATTGACGATGACATGGCAGCGCTAGCCAGCGGCGGTAGAGAGGATGGGAGGATGGGAGGAGGGAGGGACTGGAGATAGAAGGGTAGGTAGAGACAAGACGACTGGAGCAGGCAACTCACCAGGGTACGAGACGGCGGGGGTGAAGTTGTGTGCGTGCTGCTGCTGGTGCTGCTGTTGGTGCTGGTGCTGCATGAGGCCATCGTGGAAGTGTGGAGGCGGCGGTCTGGAGTGGTTCTGGTTCTGACCGGGATAGTCAGGGTGTGGTGCAGACTGGGGCTGCTGACTACTGCTACTCTGGCTATGGTTGAACTGCGTCGGATCGAGAGCGAGAGGGCTTCCAGTCCCGGTGCTGGCAGAGGAAGGTCCAGGTCCAGGTCCAGATCCAGGTCCAACACCTCCTCCAGCAGCAGGAGCAGCAGCGTAAGGTCCCGGGTGGAACGGAGTCTGGTATTCTAAGTGGCTCATGCTGGCGGCGAGCCGTAATCAAGGCAATAAAAGCAAGCGATGATAATCAATAATAACAAGGCGGATCGATGATTGGTCGAGTCAGGCGACAAAAACGCTCTGTGGCTCTCTCTCCCTCGGATGCGTGGTGCTGCTGCGACCAGGCGACCTCACCTCCTCGCGCTCACTACTCCAGCGGCTTGGGAGGGAGGAGTTTTCGCTTGCCGTGATCACACGGCTGTGGCGTACACTTCCGCTCCACCACAGACCCACTTGGTACCAAACCCTGACGATAGCGTTGCTGAGAGGCTGGACGTGCTGCACCACATGCCGATCGCACCCTTCTCAAGTGATTGCTGTACAACACACACCACCAAAAGGGCAAATAACAACAAGATGAGTGGTGAGTGGGGGGTACCTACTCCGTCTTGCAAATGCTCAGTACTTCCTGCTAATCAAGAATCATTCACTCAGGCAGATCACGTGGCGGCGGCAGAGGCGCCTACTACAAAGCCAAGTACGGCGGCGGCGGACGAGGCCGCTCAGACAACTTCACAAGCGAGCCGGCTGCTGCTGGTGCGACGCAATCTGCAGGGCCTCGCGATTGGAATCACCTTCAGCGTGACCTCAAGAGCATCGACGGGCAGCAGTACGGTACGATTTGCCTTTTCTCTTCGTTGCTAGACTTCAACATTTGAAGTCTGATCGAACTTTCACTTTCGTTTGAATATGACGTAACGCAGTTTGTGTGCACGTGCAAGCCAATGCATTTGATGACTAACCCTGTTTAGGCGCCTACAAGAGACTGCTCGGACGATACGAACACGCCGGACCATCCTTCACATTATCAGTCGACCATGTTCAGGGAGATGCGTATGCTGCACCGTCTCGCGTGCGGGCGATTATGCCCTTGACGCAGACTGGATTCCCTCAAGGATACTTCGAGTCGGAGATCCGCAGAGTCGCCCTTTGCGACTTCGTAACAAGGATTACAGCTTCCATCATTCGGGACAAGCACCTAGACAGGAATGTCGGCAGTGCCAATGGCGGCTGGAGTTCTCCAAAGGGCGGTGCTTTCAATATCAATGCTCCCGGTCAAGAAGTCCTACCACGCACCAGCGCGATTATCAGCGGCGATGACACGATCGAGTTGCGCTTCACCGTTGCATTGCCTGCAGCAGGAAGAACTGTTCTAGGACAACAAGCCAACCAAATTCTTGCTCTAAACTTGGTTGAGCTGATCAAGAATACGCTTCTGCATGACAACCTCGATGAGAAGAAACTGGCATTGCACATCTCATCCGTCGAGAACCAGCACCACCTCCGTCAACAACTCGATACCAACAACCTGATCGCTTTCATTGCAAATGGCTCGATCCTTCCTCGCTCATCCGGTGCATCAGCCACTCCAATGCTCGATTCAAGTGTTGTACCGTTCCAGTCCCCACCGGAGCTCACCGTGACAATGACTCAAGTCGATGGAATTCCCGTTTCCGGCATGGGCATACCCAAGGGCATTACCTTGCTCACTGGTGGTGGCTTCCATGGGAAATCAACTCTCCTTGAAGCCATCGAGTTGGGCGTCTATGATCACATCCCGCTAGACGGCCGCGAGCGCATCGTCACCGATCCGTCCGCCGTGAAGATCAGAGCTGAGGACGGCCGTCCTGTCACTGGGACTGATATCAGCCCATACATCTCAGTTTTACCAGGTGACAAAGATCCAAAACGCTTCTCAACCGACGATGCATCCGGCTCAACATCCATGGCGGCCAACATTCAGGAAGCGCTCGAAGTCGGAAGCAAGTCTCTGCTCATCGACGAGGACTCTTCTGCCACCAACTTGCTTGTCCGCGACGCTCGCATGCAGGCCTTGATTCAGAACGAACCCATCACGCCGCTGGTCAGCAAAGTGCGCGCGCTCTATACTCAGCACGGAGTCAGCACTATCATGGTTGTCGGCGGCCTGGGTGACTGGCTCAGCGTTGCAGACAACGTGATCGCGATGGACTACTACATCCCACGCCTCATCACGTCGAAGGTGCAAGCTGTGCTGCAACAATTCCCGAGCGAAGTGGCACAAGACGCGCAGTACGGTTCGTTCCCTCGGAGAAGCCTGCAAGTGCGCGTTCCCGGTGAAATCTCGCCCTACACAGCGAGCAGATCGTACATCAACATCAAGCCAGCGGTCAAGAATCCCGTCAACGATCCATCGCAGACGCCCCAAGGAATCAATTTGCAGTTCATGGACCAAGTTGTCGAAGTAGGACAATCGAGGATGATCGCAGCGACCGTGCAGCGATTTGTCAAGGCTACGGCTGGCGCACCGTAAGTTTCGAAAAAAAATTGATATCCACTCTGTACGTGCTGCTGTGATGATTTGCTAACGAAATCCAGAGTCGATATCAACACCCTTCTAGCGACACTGGAACACGAAGTCAACCTCGATCAAAGCATGCCTGTGACGCTGAGTGGAGGCGACTTGGTGGCTGTGAGGAAATACGAAGTCGCGGCTGCTTTGTCACGCTTGCGTGTGTTGGTGTCCGGTGGATAAGTAGCAGAATCTGTTCTGCACTGGCAGGAAAAGGTTGTCATTTTCATAGGAACTAGTACTGGGCCGGAGATTGCGAAGCTACATTATCATTTGAGGCTAATAAGAACAATTCGACAAGCAAAACAACCCGCTTGACAAGGAGAGAGCGTAGCAGTATGACTTTCAGGCCCAAGTCGTTTGTGGGAAATGGGATTGCACCTCCCTGCTACAGCCGGTCGAAGTCTTCGGACTAACATTACCACACGATCGATAGGAAGCTACTAAGGGTTGAGTGAGCATACTGCTCGGGTCTGTTCGACAGGAAAGGTCAGCACAATAGGCTTTGTCACTGTCGAGTACGGAGAAGGCAAGCTGAACTACCTTCGAATATCCTGAACATCATCAGGGACGAGTGTCCGCAGACGGGATGCAACCCTTCCGGAGGCTACGCTAACGCAAAGTTGCAGGTCAAGGATTGGAGTACACCGACCAGAGGGCGAGCGTCGACCACGTGATCGTCCGAACCCGCAACGACGTCGGCGTTGAACAGGATGATGCGCCTGAGGGAAAACTCTGCGACTCTCTTGAAGTGATCGGAATTGGTTTGGGTCTTAAGAACGCCGCCGCAGGTGCTGGTATGCCCTTGGCGGCTATCGCCTGCGGCGCGTTCTCTTGAACAGGTTCGGGGAGCGTGGTCATGACGCTGACTGGGGAGGGTTTGGTGGATTAAGGAAGTAGGAGGCCGCTACTGCGTTGTCTCGCGCGTGCAAGGGGTGCTTGTGGGTTAGGGATTGTGTCTTATTGGGTTGGTCAGTTAGAACGTGTTGTGAGCATTGATGGGAGATGCGCGATTATTGTGTCTGAAGTAGGAGGTACGTTGGTACGAAGGCAGGGTCCAAAACCCGTCGCTTTGAAATGTCCTTTCACGTGATCGTTCCAAAGGAACGGAAGGTATGTACTTACTCGGGCTCTCCTCGAGATGTATTCGTGATCCTTGAACGCGGACATCGTTTGAGCGGAGCTCTCTAGGTGTTCTTCCGCACACAGCAGGCTTGTATACCTGCACGCTATGATCGCACACAAACTTATCTGGTGATTCCAAGGGTCGCACATCCCGCGACAATTAAGGCAGGCAGCCAACATAGTGAAATGCAAATACAACCGCATGGTTGCTTCTGTGTGTTGTGTGTGTCATAGAAGCTAAGTTGCAAAATTCCCCGACGCCGTAACTGTTCTGAGCGGCATTAAAGGGCAGCAAATAATTGCCATCGAAGGCTCACCGGAAATCCAATGATCACGCGTAGAACGATCACGCCGCCGTGTAGAACAACTCAATTCTGAATGCAGGATCGGAGACTCCTATCGGGAATTCCTGTCAGCATCAGACTGTACTAAAGCCAGGGACAATTGATTATCGCAAGGCGCAGGGCATGCTTAGGACTGCGCCTCCTCCTTCAGCACGCGACGTGGAGGGAACATGGACGTGACGAGATGGGTCGAGGGAAGCTGAAGGTTGTCGCGGAATTAATATTCCAATCGCAACTTAGACCAATTGTAGTCAGGCTGCCTGACGATCAGATCGCTTCCCCAGGATGGCACGGCACGGCATTGGCCTACCGA